>Ga0181601_10005042_pt1 | contig 10994 bp, 7 predicted proteins | sample 041ome_8_FD_133020 | JGI IMG/M metagenome (GOLD analysis project Ga0181601, IMG submission 133020) | Coastal salt marsh microbial communities from the Groves Creek Marsh, Skidaway Island, Georgia - 041407BS metaG (megahit assembly) | ecosystem: Environmental > Aquatic > Marine > Intertidal zone... | reverse complement strand
CACTCGAGCACCAGAAAAAGCATTTATGCCGCATCATCCAAGTGCGGATGCAGATGGGTTTGTTTATCGCGCAGCGGTTGACGAAAATGAAGAAATGGTCGAGATGGTCGAGGCAAGTCGCCAATATCAAAACAATGTCGAGGTCATTTCAACAATACGCGCACTGATGATGCGCACAATAAATATGGGTAAATAGGGTTTAGCCAGGAGACCTAAGAATGAGCACAATTGATAACAATAATTCATTGAATTCCATTTTGGACAAGCTGGGTATCCAGCAGCAAGCCGCTGACGCTGGCCCAAAGGACTCTCTTGGACAAGCAGAATTTCTAAAGCTGATGACAACGCAGCTTCAAAATCAGGATCCATTCAAGCCGACTGATAATACAGAGATGATTGCACAGATGGCACAATTCTCGACCGTAACGGGCATAACCGAGATGAATGAGTCATTAAAGGGCCTGACCGACCTTTATTCTGGTCAGCTGTCAGAGTTTCGTATCGCGACCGCGGCTAACATGCTTGGCCATTCCGTTTTAGTTCCAGGTGGTAATGCATATGCATCACCTGACGGTGGCATTTCGGGTGCGATTGATATTCCATCGCCATCAAATAGTACAAATATTGTTTACCGGTCTGAAGCGGGTGAAATTCTTCATACCGAGGATCTTGGTCCACAGCCAGCCGGGCTTGTCGGTTTCGCATGGGATGAGATTCCTGAGAGTGTTTTGAACGAAAATGCCTTCTTCCGGGTTGAAGCCTATGCCGATACAGGCGAGGGGCTGCAAGCTGTTGGTGCATCAGTGTACAGTGAGGTTCTGGCTGCCTCGACTGGTGATGCGTCGTCGGGTGTCGTCTACGATGTGCGTGGTTACGGTGATGTAAATGCAAGTGATGTTGTTAGATTTAAAAGTAATGACTTCAATCGCTCCGACACTAGAAGCAATCTTTCTGACTTCTTTGCCAACAGAGACTAACCCATACAATTAAGTTCACGGTGAACAAATAGAGCGCCCAGCAGGAGTTTAATCGAATGTCATTTTATACCGCATTGACAGGTTTGAATGGTTCACAGGCTGATATTTCAGCAACCTCGAACAATATCGCGAACGTCGGAACAACCGGCTTTAAACGAAGCCGCGCAGAATTTGGTGATATTTTTGCAACATCACCCTTGCAGAATGCGTCATCGTCAATTGGATCGGGTACAATCCTGAAAGGCATTAAGCAGCAGTTTACACAGGGTAATATTTCATCATCTTTGAACGCGCTTGATCTGGCAATTTCAGGGCAGGGCTTTTTTACTTTGAAGCCATCCCTGACCTCCGCACAGAAGGTTTACACACGAAACGGCTCCTTAAACGTTAATAACGATCGCTATGTTGTTGACTCCGCTGGTCAGTATCTTCTGGTCTACCCAGTGAACGATGATGGCTCGGTAACGGCGAAGGACCTTGATAGCGCATTGCCATTGCAATTACCGGTTACCTCGGGTGAACCGCAAGCCACCAGTAATATTGAGCTCGGGGTTAACGTCCCAGCGGCGGCTGATGTGGTACCAGCAAGGCCTGAATTTGCCGACGGCTATACATTTGACCCATCAAATCCAAATACATTTACCAATTCAACATCAATTACCATCTTTGATGATTTGGGTAACCCGACCATTGCGACGATGTATTTTATTAAGACGCAATCTGCCTCAGCAGCAGACCCAACCAACAAGTATGATACTCGGCTCGTGATTAACGATACCGTTATTGATCCAGATCTTGTGCCATCAGTGGATGATGCAGGTAATCAAATTTTCATTGATCGGTTTGGAACGCAGACAACAGAAGTGCCTGATGATAATTACTTTCTTGAGGGTAAAGGCTCTGCGCTGTACAAAAAAGACGACTTGCAGACCTTAGTGGACTCACAACCCGCTAAATTGACGGGTGAGCAAACAGAATTTGATTTTGGCGAGGAGGGTGACCGCCTGGTCGAGATCGTGACTGATCCGATACAATTTAATGCTACAAGAGAAAGCGGTAATGCGGACAGCCGCATTTATTGGGGAAAGAACTTCCTTACGGTTAACGTCGATAATGGCGACCAACCTGTGAACATTGATTTGCGGCCTGGAAAATATAATGCAACACAGTTGGCGTCCGAAGTTGAGCGTGCGATCAATGAGTCGTATGGCGATGATAGTAAAATTCAGATAGTTCAAAATGTTGATGATACGCTCAGCATCAACCTATTCAAGTTGAATGCTGATGGTTCCTCAACTGGCTTGACGACTGCTGTTACCGTTGATTTGTTGTCAGATAGTTATGTTTCAACGGTTGAAGGAATTACTCTGACAGGGGCTTCGCCAGACTTTACTAGAGAGCAGTTTCTTGCGCATTCTCAAGCAAAAATTAACTCAGCATTGAATAATTATGCTGTCAATGCAACAACCGACACAGTTGATGGCGCAAGTGCCCTTGGTGTCTCAAATCAACTATTCGCACGTTCGGTGGGTTCGCAGATGGATGCTGTTTTGGATCAAACGCAAATCGTGAATCTCAAACACGCAACCTCCACAACTGATACGCCAACCGCCGCTTCAAGCTCTGTTACAGATCGATTTATGGTGTACTCATATCAAGGTGCTAGGCCAAACCTAAGCGTTTATGATAGTAAAACACAGGTAAATACTACCGGCACCACAGTATCATTTGATGCAACGCAAAACACCATGACAATCAATTTTGCAAGTGCACCAGCAAACATCTCAAACAACGAAAAGATCCGTATTGCTGGTCAATTCCAGGCAGGAGATGCAGTGGCGGCGTCACACATAAATGGACGCGAATTTACAGTGAGCAATGTCAGTGGCTCAAGCATCACTATCAACACAACGGGCCTCTCATTTCCTGATGATAGCTTCTCACTCACGGAAACTAACGTTTATGTGATGAGTGACGAGTCAGAGTCAGTTGAGGCGTTTTTTGAGGGTGCGGAAAACGTTTATGAAGGTGCAGCTGTCAACTTCAGCAGTGAAAAAATTGTTATTCGTGAGATAGGAGATGCGAATAAACATGCCTACACAAATACCCAAATGGCGGCGGTAACGGCGATCGATGGTATTTTAACCGTTGACAGCGGACAGTTTTCAATAACGGAGACCTCCACAGGTCTGGACTCGCTTGATGTTCTTGGCTTGCGGACTGCCGCTGATGTCAGCGACTTGACCACCACAACTGATTGGGTAGATGAAAAATCTCCGGCAATTAAAGTCAATTATAATGAGAATACTCAAAAGCTTGAATTTACTGTGGACAGGACGGTTCTGGGCACCGGAACAGAGAGTAACTTTAACTCATTTTCAATCTTTGGCTCCACAACCGCAGAATCAACCAATAATTTGGGCATTCCTACTCAGGACGATGCGACCACTAGCCTTATCCGCGGTGGTGAAGTTCTATCGACAGAGTCGTTTGTTGCCGATGGTGAAGAAATTCAATTGAATGATAAGCGCTATGGCGTAAGCGTTAACTATAATAGTGACACTCAGACTTTTACATTTGCCAGTGGAACTACTGGAGAGCTGATTGAAGCCAATGGGGCTTTAGGAGTGGAGGCCCAACAAAAGTCTTCAGGCATAGTGGTTGGCCGATACTCACTGTCAGAGTCTGATGGGTCGATTATCGATGCAACAGATCACTTCAGTGGTGACAATCATTTGATGTCAGTGGGTACCTCAAAAAATGATGTGATCTCCAGTGCTGGAACTGGTTTGGCCTCGACACCTGCGGTATCGATTGGTGATGCCGCAAATGAGGATTTGACCAGCGTATTTCGGATGACAAACACCAATGGAGAAAATGTTTTTAACGTTTCAGTCAATGGTATCAGCGGTATCATTGAAATCCCAACAGGCTTTTATGTTGGGTCAACCTTGGCAGAAGCTCTGCAAAGCCGGATCAACCAAATTCAAGACCCGGTTAGTGGTGATACTGTTGGAGGAGTTGTTGTCAAGTACGATTCAGCAGACAACAACTTTACTTTCACAACTGGGACTACTGGCAACACCTCTACTATTAAAGTTAAAGGTGCATCGCGTTTTGGTCTTGATGATGTGGCTTTGGGGGTAGGCACTGTTCCGCAAATTTACAACCTTGTGCAAGCCACCAACGATGATGGAGTGGCTCTATACGTCGACGCAAATGGGAATGTTGTGACAACGCCTCCTGATAATTTAGTAGAGGGTTATTACCCTCTCTACATTGATGAAGGTGAATTGACCTTTGATAATGGCGGTCGGATCATTAGTCCAAAGAACCTTGTTCATTATGAGCGCCAAGAAGAGGGCTTCTCGATCGCGCTAGATATTGACTTTGGCCAGTCTACGCAGTTTGCTCAACCGTTCTCAGTTTTGAACGTTGAGCAGGATGGATTTACCTCTGGTCGACTTGATGGTTTGGAAATCGACGCGTCTGGAACCATTCGTGCCAACTACACTAATGGTCAGAATAACCCACTGGGTAAAATTGTTTTGGCGAACTTTAACAACCAAAACGGTCTTAAGCAAATCGGTAACGCAACCTATGTTGAGACCGCAGTATCTGGCGCAGCGCAGGTTGGGGAGGCCGGAGCCGAAGGTTATGGCAATATCCTATCCGGTTCCCTTGAGCGTTCAAACGTTGATATTACAGAAGAGTTGGTAAACTTGATCACAGCACAACGAAACTTCCAAGCGTCAGCAAAAGCGATCGAAACAACCACTACTCTAACCACAACAATCATCAACATCCGTTAATGTATTAATTGAGGAAATAAGCTCATGGATAAGATGATCCACACCGCCTTGCATACGATGCATGCGACGTCAATCCAGCAAAATGTTGGTGCGCAAAATATGGCCAACTCTAACGTGCCAGGATTTCGCAGTGACCAGATTGGTGGTAGCTTTGGATCCCTGTATTTGAGCGCTGAAAACCAGCTTCAAAGTCGCGCTTTTGTTCGTGAGAGTGAGGCGGGGCTGTTTTCCGATGAGCAGGGGCAGGTTAAATTCACTGGAGAACAGACTGATCTTGCCATTAAGGGCAAGGGCTATTTCATGGTTGAAAATGCTGTTGGTAAAATGTCGTTTAGCCGACGAGGTGATTTTGCTCGAGGGATGGGCGGCTTTTTGTTGAATGGGGCTGGCCAAAAAATGCTTGATACTAGTCTTGTCCCTATAGAAGTGCCTCCATTTAAGAAAATTTTTGTGACTGAGTCGGGCCAAGTCTATATTCAGCCGGTTGGTGCTGAGCCGAATACACGCGTGTTAATTAATCAAATTGCCTTAAATTCGGGTGTTGAGGAAAATATCGTAAAAGACATCGATGGCGAATTACGCCCCAAAGGTGGTTTTGATCGAACAAAATTTAACCCAGACCAAAATGCACAATTGCAGCAGGGTTATATCGAAGAAAGCAATGTGAATGTGTTTGAGGAATTAGTTCAAAACACTGATCTGATGAAACGCTTTCAACTTAACACAAAACTCATCTCTATTGCAAAAGATCTTGACGAAAGCAGCGCCTCATTGCTTCGGATGCCAAATGGTTAGGTAGCGGTGTTGGCACAGAACTTGCTCTCTAAAGGAAACAGGGTTTTCAAGGGAGTTTTAAGACAATGTCAACTTTTGCAATGCATGTGGCCAAAACTGGCCTAAATTCCCAACAAGTGAAAATGCAGGTGATCGCGAACAACCTTGCTAACGTGAATACAACGGGTTTTAAGAGTGATCGCGCAAATTTTGAGTCCCTGCTCTACCAAATTCTTCGTGGTGCGGGTGAAAATACATCTGAAAATACCGCTCTTACCTCTGGTCTTTCGGTCGGCACCGGCACAAGATTGCTGAACACTAGCAAGCTGTTTACGCAAGGTAGCCTGATCGACACTGGGAATTCGCTTGATATATCGGTTGAAGGTGATGGTTTTTTTCAGGTTCTTATGCCTGATGGCAGGATTGGCTTCACGCGGTCTGGTGCCTTTTCACGCAATGCTGAGGGTGTTGTCACAACGGCTAGCGGTTATCCACTTCAGCCTGAAATTCAGATCCCAGCAGACGCAACTTCAATCAATATCTCATCTGACGGCATCGTAAGTGTGCAAATGCCCGGCGGTGTTGATGCCGAGGAGGTGGGACAAATCACTTTGGCCGACTTCCCAAACAAGCAAGGGCTTCAGCCAAATGGTGAGAGCATGTTGATTGAGACACCGGCTAGTGGCGCGCCAATTGTTGCAAATCCGTTCGAGGAGGGTATGGGGCGTTTAGTTCAGGGGGCCTTGGAAAGCTCCAATGTAAATGTTGTTCAACAGCTTGTTGATATGATCGAAACGCAGCGTGCCTATGAGGTAAGTTCAAAGACGATCACGTCAGTTGATGAAATGATGCGTTATATTGCGCAAAACCTCTGATAAGCCATCCACCTTTTTAGAGGTTTAAAGACCATGAGAACTCTCGACTTCAAACTTTTGTCCCTTGCAATCTTAGGTGGGCTGATTAGCGGCTGTTCGACCTACACTGAGAATGTAGTCAGTCAGTCATTTCAGCCGCCTGAAATTCCACAGGTATTAGCTAAAAACAACGTGTTAAATGGCGCAATATATCAGCCTGGGCGCAGTGGCCTATTTGCCACAGATCAACGCGCGCGCCGTATCGGTGATATATTAACAGTCAGCTTTAATGAAACGTACGCCGCAACGAAGGCACAAACGGCATCATCTAGCAAAACAGATGCCTTTGGCGTCACTCTGCCGACAGCGCTGCCAAATATTCTCACTGGTGGCTTTGATAAAGATGCCGCTGGGCTAAACGCTGGGACAACCCAGAGCTTTGCGGGCGCTGGTAGTGCGGTGCAGTCTAACAGCTTTAGTGGGTTGCTGTCAGTCACAGTCATTCGAGTGTTTGAAAATGGCAATATGGAAGTTCAGGGACAAAAGGAGCTTACGTTGAATAATGGTAATGAATATGTGCGGCTGCGTGGAGTTGTGCGACCGGAGGATATTTCTGCCACCAATGTCGTGTCGTCAGACCGACTTGCCGATGCACAAATCCGCTACACTGGGGCTGGCAATCTCGCTGACTCATCCGAGCTTGGTTGGCTTAGTAAGCTGATGCGCACAGTTTCACCCTTTTAAGAACGCTTCAGGCGCCAAGGTACTCATGTTTAAAATTATCAAAATTGGTTTGATTATTCTTACTGCCAACCTTTTCGGATTAGTCTCAGTGCAGGCTGACCGTCTCAAGGACTTAACGTCCATTGCTGGTGTTCGCTCGAACCAGCTTATTGGTTATGGTTTGGTAGTAGGTCTTGCTGGAACTGGTGATGGCAATGCGGCTTTGACGCAACAATCGATGCAATCCATGATTAGCCAATTTGGTGTTGTGACGAGCGCGGCGAATATGAATGGAAAGAATGCGGCCGCGGTCATTATTACAGCAGAATTGTTGCCTTTTAATAAACCTGGCCAAAAATTAGATGTCGTCGTTTCAACTGTTGGGCAGGCAAAATCGCTTCGCGGTGGCACCTTATTGATGACCCCATTATTAGGTGCTGATGGTGAAACCTATGCCGTGGCACAGGGTAATTTAATGGTTGGGGGTTTTGGAGTTGCTGGAGGTGATGGGTCTTCTCTAACAGTCAATGTCCCCACTGTTGGCCGAATTCCTGGTGGAGCAAGTGTCGAAAAAATGATTGAGACGCCATTTCTGGATAGTGGCAATATTTTACTCAACTTGCATCAAGGTGATTTTAGCACGACAAACCGCGTTACTGAGGCGATTAACGATGTTTTTGGAACTGACGTTGCCACAGCACTTGACTCGACAACAATAAAGGTACGTGCGCCAATTGATCCATCTCAGAAAGTTTCATTTGTAAGCCTCCTTGAGAACATTGAGGTTGAGCCAGCTCGTCCTCGCGCCAAGGTGGTAGTAAATGCAAGAACTGGCACCATCGTCATCGGTGGAGATGTTCGGGTATCGGCGGCTGCGGTGACGCATGGATCGCTGACGGTTCGTGTAAAAGAAGATACTGATATAACGCAAACTCAAAATATCGCGGTTGCAGATGGCGTGGCGGCGACCGTCCCTGGTGATGTGGTTGAAACGCCCGATACAAATATTGAGGTAAATGAAGAATTTGCACGTGCCTTCGTATTTGATCCTGGTGTTGAGTTATCGTCGATTGTTGATGCGTTAAATGCTGTTGGTGGAACACCATCTGACCTTGTTGCCATTCTTGAAGCGTTGCGGGAAGCGGGTTCCCTTCGCGCTGAGTTGATTGTGATTTAGGGAGCTTCTAATGGATAATATTGTGCAAGCAATTGCAGAGCCATTGAGCCCTGACTTGGCACAGCGTCGACGTGCACCCAAAGATTTACATGCTGCTGCTGAACAATTCGAAGCTATGTTTATCCAGACGCTATTAAAACAAGCTCGCCAATCAAAGTTAGCTGATGACATCTTAGGCAGCAGTGAGGAGGACACTTACACTGAAATGCTCGAGCAAGAGCGTGCTACTTCAATGGCAGAAAATATGAACCTTGGGATAGCAGAAGCATTGATAAAGCAATTTGCTCAGGGTGCCAGCCTCTCACCAAATAGCTCAGAAATGGTGATCAGATGACAAGTTTGTTTGATGTTGGAAAAAGTGCAATTCAGGCTTACAGGCAATCGTTGGGAGTTACTGGTCAGAATATTGCTAACCTTAATACTGATGGCTACATGCGGCGTGAGGCTGATCTTCAGGAAGTCACTGGGGGTCAGGGTGGAATCACCAGTCTTGCTAATCAGGCCGGTCTGGGGGTCCGTGTTGCCGACATAAAGCGTTCGTTTGATGCATTTTTAAGTGATAGTAAACTTGCCGCTAATGCAAATTTTGAGCGGATGGACAGCTATGTAAAACAGCTTGAAAAGGTTGAGAATGCATTGTTACCGGCAGAAGCTGATCTGGGAACTCACATTGGGAGCTTTTTTCGTTCGCTTGGTGATGTCTCTGCGGCCCCAAGTGATCTGGCGCCGCGGATAGTGGCGTTGGAACAGGGGCGCAGTCTTGCTTCTGCTTTTAATTCCACGTTTTTGCAGCTTGATCAATTAAAGGACGCGACCACTGCAATGATGTCGGACGCTGTGAAGGGAATCAACCTGCTTACTTCAGAACTGGCTTCTATAAATAATAGGATCTTGTCTTCTGGACAAAGTGGAAAATCACCAAATTCACTTCTCGACCTACGCGATCGGTTAGTGGCAGATATTTCATCTCTAGCGGACGTATCGGTTAGCTACTCGGATCGCGGGGTTGCTAACTTGACCTTGGGTAATTCTGGCGTTGGTCAGAGTCTGGTTCAGGGTATCAAAAAAACTCAGGTTGGTTTTATCGAGAAGATTGATCAAGTTGGAGGCCTGCAAATTGTTTTAGATCCATCATCATCAAAAACTCCAACAAGCCAGCTATCAGCGGGGTTAATTACTGGTTTAAGTGAGGCCTATGCCGCCATTGACGCAGTGTTAAGTCAGATTGATCAGCTAGCAGTTGAGATTACAACGGATATCAATGCACAGCATCATCGTGGTGTTACCCTCGACGGCTCACGCGGTTCTGATATGTTCTCGTCAGTTACTGTGGTCGCTGAAGGTAGCCCCACTAACCCAGCTGGAGTTGAAGCGCAAGTTACAATCAAGGACCCAACTGCTCTTCCCACAACGGCACTCACAGTTACTTATAACGAAGCTAAAAAATCATGGGAAATGACTGGCCCAGATCTTGCGCAACCGATCAACGGTAATACACTTCTCTCGGGCCCTGGCTTTGAAATTCGTTTAACTGGACCAGCTGTTAATGGAAATAGCTTTTTGATTAAGCCAGGCGAGAATGCTGCCGCAAATATTGAGTTTTTATTAACGCGCCCTGAACATTTTGCTGCGTCAAGCCCAGATCTTGTGTCAGCTGCTAATACAAATATCAGTGACGCAACATTGGAAGTGGCCCGCATCAGTCCATTTACTTACCCTGAACAAAAATCTATCTCACAGGTTTTTTCCAACTCCTTGACAGCGGTTGCAGCAAAAGAATTTATCAATGATGGCTTTGTGGCAACTATTCCAGCGGGTACAAAATCAGTAGATCTTGGTTCATTTACAAGACAAGCTACTGCGAAATTTCAATTGTCAAAACTGGCGCTACAGAATGCCAGCCAATTGACCTTTACGCTAAATGGCTCTGGCAACGATGGGCAACATAGCTTTAACATTTCATATGGAACTGCTTACCCATCTGAAACCTCAGGCAGTCAATGGGAAGACGCCGCAGACATAGCAAAGCTTCTTAATAGTGGGTTGCTGCGAAGTGCAAACGATAAGTCTTTGTCTGATTTGGGAATGATTGCCAGCGGCAGTGGGGGCAGCATCACCATTACCTCTGCGGAGGGTGACTTTGTACAAACGGGCAGTGGAACGCCGTCAATTTCAACAAGTGTTGGATCGATCGGAGCAGCAGTATCATTAGCGGTAGATGCATCAAATTTACAAGTTCTTACCCGGGAAGGTAGGCACCTTTCTGGCGTCGCTTTGACAGATGCGCAAATTACTGAACTTATGACGGCAGCAAATGGTTTTGATGTCGGGGCAGTGTATAACGCCAAATATCTAAATGATAATGAAAACGCTTACCGTGATATTGACATGAATGTAAGCTTCTCTGGAGGTATGTTTGCACTAGAGATTGGTAGCAATGGCGTTGCGCCAGTTTTATCTCAAGGCAGTTCCATTTTACCAGCTAATATGACCTCCGCGTACACCATGAAAGTTGATCTCTCAAACGGGGCATCTCATTCAATTCCCATTGGGAGTGGCGCGGCAGCAGCATCTGCGGCGACGGCAATTAATTCTGTTCTTGCAAATAGCGGCGTTAGGGCTGAAGCAAAGACACGCGTTGAATTGTTTGATTTCCAATCTAGTGGGCCATTGAAGT
>Ga0181601_10005034_pt1 | contig 11006 bp, 9 predicted proteins | sample 041ome_8_FD_133020 | JGI IMG/M metagenome (GOLD analysis project Ga0181601, IMG submission 133020) | Coastal salt marsh microbial communities from the Groves Creek Marsh, Skidaway Island, Georgia - 041407BS metaG (megahit assembly) | ecosystem: Environmental > Aquatic > Marine > Intertidal zone... | reverse complement strand
CCTTGTCGTAAGCATCCCCTGATTGATCTGCCAGAAAGTCATTGATTTCAGCGGGGCTGGGAGGAAGACCGGTGAGGTCGAGGTAGAGTCGGCGGATGAGGGTGCGTCGGTCGGCTTCGGGGGAAGGGGACAGACCGAGTTCATCGAGCTTGGCATGAATGAAGTGGTCGATTGGGTTTTTCGCCCAATTCGGATTACTGGTTTCGGGGGTAGCCGGCTTTTGCACGGGCAGGTAGGACCAGTGGCCCTCCCACTTCGCTCCCTGCTCGATCCACTTGGTAAGGATTTCCTTTTCGCGATCAGTCAGTTCCTTTTTGCTTTCTGGTGGGGGCATAATGTCCTCGGGATCATCGGATACAATGCGGTGCCAAGCTTCGCTGTCCTCTGTGCTGCCGGGAACGATCGCAGCAAATCCATCCTTTTCGAAATAGGCGTCTTCTGGAGTGTCGAGACGGAGGTCGGCCTCGCGGAATTTTTCTGAGGGTCCGTGGCAGTGGAAGCATTTACCGGAAAGAATAGGGCGGACATCCCGGTTGAATTGTATTTCTCCTTCAGGTTTTCCTAGAAGTATAGAAAACGGAAAAAAGGCTACGATTAATAGGCTGCGAAAAATCATATAATATTGTTAAGTTATAATAGACCTCACTCAAGAAATTAACCCTCAAAAAGCGAAAAATTTCTGTCAATTTGTGACAATTGGCAATATGGGGTGAGCATAAGGTACGATTTATTTTTGATCTATTCACTAATTAACTCCCCAATATGATGAATTCTTACAAAAATTTCATCGGTAGTTTTGTATGAAGTGTAATCATTTGAACATTGGCTGGAAGAGAACCGTTGATTAGGGTAACAGATAGATTTAATTTCGAACTATTATGGAAACCAGCGAAGAAGAACCCATCACCGACGAGCAAAACGAACAACCGAAAGTGGAAGAGGAAATCGTGGAGATCGACCCGGTTGATCTAATGTTGCATGGCAATTTGGCTGCCCAAATCCGCTACGGTATGATCAAGGGTTTGGCGGAGTCGCTCGATGAAAAGGCTCAGCTTTTACTGGAAGCGGAATCTAATTTCGAACCACAGGGGGAAGAGACCTTTGCAGAGATTGCACTGCCCGAGATCGAAGCGATGGCCCAGGCTCTGACCGAGGATTGGATCGATTTCTCCCGCCTACGTTATTGGGAGACTTGCCAAACGGCGGAGATTGAATGGGAAGAGTACCCCACTGAGGATGGTCAACCCGCCCAGCGGGTTCCCTATGCCCGCCCCCTGGAGGATGCGAAGGAGGGAAACCGACTTTTGGCCAACATCGAGCAAACCCGCAACTGGTTGGAACAGGTTCACCTTTTACATGAGCAAAAAGGTATGGGCTGGGTATCACCTCATGGTTGCCCGGAAGATGGGCAACATGCCTATGATGCTCGGCGGGTATGCCTCGAAAAGCTAAATCAAACGATCGATAATATCCGGTCGAACTTCGACCTTTAATCCATCTTGCTTCGGTTATTCCCTCTTGGTGAGGTAGACTCTCGGTACCCGCTTGGTAATGGAGCATAGCAGTTCCCAGGGTATGGTGTTTCCATGCTCAGCCAATTTGCTCAGGGAGATCGAAGCGGAATTTTGATCGCCGATCAGGGTGACTTTCGCTCCTGGGGCTAACTGATCATGGGCATGGGTTAAGTCGATCAATGTCTGGTCCATAGTGATCCGGCCGATAATCGGGTAGGGTACGCCATCAATCAAGCCATGTGCCCGTCCACCACAGGCAAGGGGAATGGCATCTCCATAGCCTGCGGCAAGAATCCCTATTCGGGCCTCATTTTTAAGGATGTATTCTCGCCCATAACTAATGGAGGCGCCTGCCGGGAGATCCTTGATTAAAGCGAGCCTGGAATGAAAGGACAGCACGGGCTCCACCCGCAGATCGGCAAGCAAGCTACCCTTGGGTGGGGCAACCCCAAATTGCAAAAGACCAATCCGCACCGCGTTAAAAGACGAGTCCTTTTCGATGGACCGAAGACTAGATGAATTGTCTGCATGGATGAGTAGGTTTTTTTCCTGATCGAGAGCAGGCTGAATCACCTGAAGAAAGCGTTCGCGTTGAGCTTGCGTAAAGGCCTCGTCCGAAGGGTCAGGGAAGTGCGTCAAAATTCCCTCAAGCTCTAATTCGGGGGTGGTCAGGATTTGGTTGAGCAGGCGGGGTGCTTCCTCCCACCATGCACCCATCCGGCCCATCCCAGTATCCACCTTGAGGTGAACTTTGATGGGCTTGCCCACTTTTCGCGAGAGGGTGGAAAAGCGGAGAATTTCTTCCTGGTTGGAGATGGAAGGAATGAGGTCGTAATTGACGAGGGCCTCATCCTCCTCTTCCAACAGAGGGCCAAGCACGAGAATGGGCCAACCAGAGCCCATTTCACGGATATCCATGGCCTCCTTTACATTGGCCACGGCAAAGAGGTCCACTCCGCTTTGCATGAGGCGGGCAGCGGTGGGATGTATGCCATGTCCATAGGCGTCGGCCTTGACTACCGAGACATACTTCATCTCCTTGGGCAGGGCGGATCGTATTCTGGCGATGTTTCTCTCCAGGGCAGCGAGATCAATTTCCGCCCAGCACCGCATGTTTTTCATCTATATTATGAGGGGAATACCGGCTAATTTCGGGAGGTAATTTGTCCATCCCACTTTTTAAATGCCACATCTTCCGGGGAGTATTGCACAGGTCCAGACATGGCTGTGGATATTTTACTTAGGTCTTCCAACCCGTGGACTTGGGAGAGATCATAGTTCAGCAACTGGCCCTCGGGGATATCGAACTTTATGGGACGCGGGTCGGGCAGGTGATAGCAAGAGGCGGACTGGGCGAGGGCATCCTCATGCTCAAGGATCTCGATATTGCCCAGCGAAGAGGTGCCGGGGTGGCGCAAGAGCCGACGCCTGTTTCGGAAAGGTGCCTGAATAGGAGCATCCACCGGGTGGAGTAAAAGGGCAGATAGATCCATGGCATTGTACTGGAAGAAAGGCACCTTCCCTTCAGATTCCCAAAGGATCGTTTTGCAAAAGGTGGCGGCGATGCGAAGGCCGAGGGTGGAACCCGGACCACAGCAGTAGAGCAGGGCATCCACCTGCTTAAGCGATAAATTCTCGTCTGCAAACAACAGATGGTAGGCCTCAAAAATTCCCTGCATCGCCCAACCGGTGTTTTTCCGTACTGCAAGCCAGTCGTCTTTGCGGGGAATGCCGAGCTGAACATGGTTCGAAGATGCATCAATTACCAGGGGTAATGAGAATGCATTAAAATCAACCATCTTGGAGAAAACTGTGTGTCGGTGGAAGGAAGATGAATTAGTACTGGCGGCGCAGGTTGGTGGGGGCGATCCCCAATTCTTCGCGGTATTTTGCCACGGTGCGCCTGGCGAGCTTGATATCGCGCTCGGCAAGAAGGTCGACAATTTTACGGTCGCTCAGTGGTTTCCTGGCATCTTCCTGCTCGATGATGGAACCAATGATTTCCTTCACGCTGGTGTTGGAAACGGTGTCCCCGTCTTTTCCCGCATAGCCCGGGGTAAAGAAATACTTGAAGGCAAAGAGGCCGTGCGGAGTGCGCAAATATTTGTTGGCGATTGCCCGGGAAACGGTGGTTTCATGCACCTCAATTTCTTCGGCGACCTCCGCCATAGTCATGGGGTGAAGCTTGGACGGTCCGTGGACAAAGAAGTCCTCCTGTTTATTGATGATTTTGCGGGTGATCCGCTCGATGGTGTTTTGCCTTTGCTCGATCGAGTTGATCAGAAACTTGCCTGCACGCATCTGGTTGCGAACATATTCCTTTTCCTTGGGGCTGAGCACTCCCTTGGTGATAAATTCCTTGTAGGTCTTGTTGATGCGCAACCGGGGCACATAGTCATTGTTTAGGTGAATGAGCCAATCCTTACCCACTTTTTCAACCTCCGCATCGGCGGCGACGGCCTGGTTGGAGTCTTCGGAAAACCTTCTTCCGGGTGCGGGGTCGAGCTCGGCAATTTTCTCCAGAGCTTGGTGGATGACTTGGGCGGGTTGGGAGAGCTTGCGGGCAAGTTCGGGTACCCTTCGCCTGACCAAAAGCGGAAAAAATTCCTTTACCATGCGGCAGGAGATCGAATCCTCCCATCCGCGTGCCTCCATTTGCTTCAGCAGGCAGTCCTGCAGGTCTCGGGCGGCGATCCCTACTGGATCGAAGGTCTGGAGCAAGGCAAGCCCATCCTGTAGGTCCTTGAGTGGCAGTCCGGAATGAAGTCCAATTTCGGAAAGGTCGGTAGAGAGAAATCCATTCTCATCGAGGGTGCCAATGAGGTATTCGCAGGCTTCGTTTTGCCCATCGGTGGTTTCGACCATTTTCAATTGATCGAGCAGATATTCCTGCAGGGAAGTTTCCGCAACCAGAGAATCGAAGAAAAACTGCCTCTTTTCAGCCGCCTCGGAATTGCCTAGTTGGGCTTCCCCCTCATATTCCCGCTCAAAGTGTTCCCTTAAATCCTCCTGCATTTCCTTGAGGATGGAAAACTCGTCGGAAAAATCCATATCCATCAAATCTTCAGGGCTATCATCCCCCCAGTCCTCGTCCGGGTCTGGGTCGGAGTCGCCGGACTCAGGGGCATCCTCGGGGTCGTCGGGAAACTCTTCTGATTCGTTCCCATTTTCCTCATCGGGACTTGGTTCGGGATTTTCGGCATCGAGGCTCTCGTCATTGGTACCAACTTCTTCGAGCAGGGGGTTGGTCTGTAGTTCCTCAAGAATGGCAGAGCGGAGCTCGAGGGCGGGAACCTGCAAAATTTTTAGGGACTGCCTCAATTGCGGGGCCAGAACCAGATTTTGTGTCTGTTTCTGTACCTGCCGGAGTCCTTGCGACTGCATGGCCATAGCGGAGCGCGTGGTTTAAGACTCGATGGGCGGAGTTTCCTTGCGGTGCCACCTGAGGGCGGCCTGATCCCCATCCCTGCCAAACAGATCCTTGGTATAGGCGGCCAGTTTTTCGTTGGTCGGCCCGTATCCATCCCCGTAGATAAAACCCTCCAATTCGGTAAGCATCTGATCGGCGGTCTGGTACCTGTCCTCCCGCATGCGCTTCAGGGCGCGGTGGAGAATGTTGTTGAGCCGTTCGTCCACATCACTACGAATTTCGCAAAAGTTGGGGATGTCCATTTCCAAAATATTTTGGAGGGTTTTGTCTGATTCAGCCTCCTCAAAAATATTGTAGCCCAAAAGAACTTCCGCCATGACAATGCCGCAGCAGAAGAGATCTGCCCGGTGGTCGGTTACTTCACAGCGAGCTTGCTCCGGGGAAAGATATTCATCCTTGCCCGCAATCACATCACCTTCCTGATTGTACATTAGGTCAAGTGCCTTCGCGATTCCAAAGTCGGTCAGCTTCACATCACCCTCCTGGGCTATCATGATGTTCTTGGGGTTCACATCGCGGTGGACAATGCCAAGGAGGCGGTCGTCCTTGTCTCTCTTGCGGTGAGCGTAGGCAAGACCGCGGCAAATCCGGGAGACAATAAAAACGGCGAGATCCGCGGGCACATACTGGTCCGTTTCGATATGGCGGTCGAGGAATTCCTCCAAATTCCAGCCTGAGACAAATTCCATGGTCATGAAATACTGCTCGCCAATTTTTCCGAGATGGTAGGTTTGGACGATATTGGTGTGGATGAGGTCCGATACCAGCTTGGCCTCGCCGATAAAGTTGTTTCTGAACTCTTCAATGGCGGAGTATTCCTCGCGGATAAGCTTGATTGCCACCACCTTGTTAAAGCCGCCAATCCCACGCTGTACCGCCTCGTAGACCATGCCCATTCCCCCTTCCGCGATCTTACGGGTGAGTTCGTAGTGTACTTCGTTAAAAATGTGTTTCATTCGATTGAATGTTAGATTCCTCCAAGGTTAAGTGTTCCTTTTTATTCAGCAAGAAAACTTTTACCCTGTTGCTAAATTTTGCTTTGTATGGCGCAAAAATAGCTGCATTTCCGCCAGTTGACTTCTGCCAAATCCGAATTTATATTTTATTCTATGATTACGCTAACCAAGCAGGCAGCAACCAAGGTACAGTCCATGTTAGAAGGTGCGGAGGAGGGAAAACTCCTGCGTGTCTTTATCGAGCCGGGCGGGTGTTCCGGATTTGAGTACGGGATGTCGGTGGACTTTGCCAAGGCCGAGGACAAGGTGGGTGAGTCAGAAGGCGTGCGATATGCAGTTTCTGGGGATAGCCTCGATTACCTTTCTGGTTGCGAGGTTCATTTTGACGATGGGCTCACTGGTAAAGGGTTTGAGATCCGCAACCCCAATGCCCAGTCCACTTGCGGGTGCGGCAAATCTTTCAGCTAATTCCTGCTTATCTTTTGCTTCTCCTCGGGTCTCTTGCCTGGGGGAAACTCTGGGGGGCAACCGGGCAGTTTCATCGGGACGGTCCCGTGGGCATGGCCCTCGTCTCCGCGGCCAATGGTTTGCTCCCTGGTACAGAACAGTGGATCGGTTGGCTCATCCAGCGGGAGGAAGGTTGGCATACCTATTGGGAGTATCCCGGCAATGTGGGTCTGACTCCGGATCTGGAGTGGTCTCTACCTGCAGGGTTTTCTGCGGGAGACCTCCAGTTTCCTTTTCCTAAGCGGGTACGGATGGCAGGGGTGAAGGCCTACGGGCATCATGGAGAAACTCTTTACCTGCTGAGATTGAAGGTTCCCCAACTGGAGGCGGGGGAAGAGGTGCAGTTGGTGGCTCAGGCAAGGTGGATGGCCTGCTCAAATGTCTGCCTGCCCAGTTATGCTCAGTTGCGACTTTCTCTGCCGGTGGTTTCAAAGCTTCAGCCGGATAAAAATTGGCAGCCCCGGTTTGCTGAATTTTTAAAAAACCGGCCATTAAAGCTCCCTGGTGAGTGGAACGCCAAAGCGGTGGAACTCGGGCAGTTTACCAAACTTACACTTGGTCATCCATTCTCGTTGTCCGGTCGGGAGCTATATTTTTTTGGAGCAGACCGCCTGGTGTGTTCCGATGTCGACCCGCTTTGCCGGACGACCCAATTTGGCACTGAATTACTCCTCCCTAAACCGCCCTGGCCGGAGGAAAATCCAACCACGCTAAGCGGCTTACTGCAGGTCAGGGATGAGGACGGCGCAGCCCTTCATTACACCCTTCGCCTGCCTCTCGACTAAAAGTCACCAGTGCCGGACGAAGGGCAGTCCACCTACATTTCCTCAAGCGTATCAATGCCGAGCAGGGAAAGCCCGGATTGGAGGATGTGCAGCACTTCAGCACAAAGCAGGAGCCTCAGTTCCTGGGCTTCCGCATCGTCGACCATGACCTTTTCCTGATTGTAAAAGGAGCTGAATTCCGTGGCCAGTTCGAAGAGGTAGGTGCACAAAAAGTGGGGTTTTAACTCGCGGGTCGCCTGATCGAGTGCGAGCGGGAAAAATACAAATTTGCGGGCTAGTTTGCACTCGGGTTCGGTTTGCGGAGGGCGTGGAATGGCCCATTCCTGATCCGGGCATCTGCCCAGTTTCCGGAAAATACTGTAAATGCGGGCAACTGCGTACTGCAGGTAGGGTGCGGTGTTTCCCTGCAAGGCGAGGAGTTTGTCCCACGAAAACACATAGTCGAGAGTGCGGTCCTGGGATAGATCGGCATATTTAACCGCCCCCAGGCCGATAATTTCTGCACGCCGGGTGACCTCTTCCGTTGGCAGTTCCGGATTTTTTTCCCGGACCATTTCTCCCGCCCGCCGGATGGCCTCGTTGAGCAGGTCGATTAGTTTGATGGGCTGGCCATCCCTTGTCTTGATGGCCTTGTTGTCGGGTCCGAGGATGGTGCCAAACCACACATGTTCAAGGAGTGGGGTGGGGCGGCTTTCGGCATCAAACCATTTCCTGGTGGTCAGAAAAAGTTGCTCGAAGTGGTCCCTTTGCCGCCCGTCAGTCACATAAATAATCTGCTGTGCCTGCCATTCCTGCTGACGATAGGCAATGGTGGCCAGATCGGTGGTGGCATAATTGCTCGCCCCGTCGGATTTGCGCACAATGAAAGGTTGCTTGGCAAATCTCTTGTGCTCGGGGTGAAAGACCACCAGGGCACCGTCATCTTCCTGGCAAATTTTGTGGCGTAAGAGGTACTCATAGACCTCGCCCACTTTGTCGCGATAGAAGCTTTCGCCCAGAGCGTGATCAAATTCTACTCCCAGCATCTGGTAAATTCGTTCGAAGGAAAACATGCTGATGTCACGGATCTTTTCCCAGAGTGCGAGGTTCTCGGAGTCCCCGTCCTGTAATTTCACCAGTTCCTGGCGTGCCTGCTCCAATTTGGCCTCATCCTCCTTGACCATCGAGTTGCCCAATCTGTAGAGGTCCTCGAGCCGGGCGATGGGATCGTCGCCCAGTGCATCCAGGGTAATCTCCTCCTGCTTGATTGCCAGGAGCAGGATGCCAAATTGGGTACCCCAGTCCCCGAGATGGTTATCCCGAATCACCGAATGTCCGCGATAGCAGAGCAGGCGGGCAAGGGATTCGCCAATGATAGTCGAGCGGATGTGCCCGACATGCATTTGCTTGGCGGTATTGGGGGAGGAAAAATCAACCACGATGGACCTGGGCTTATTTTCCGCTGCTGCCCGGGCAATCTTATCCTTGGCGGAGAAGGTAAGAGCCCAGGTAAGCAGACACCGGGGGGATAGTTTGAAATTGATAAAGCCAGGCCCGGCGAGGCTGGTTGTCCAGTTGTCATTGGTGGGCAGGTGGTCGAGCAGGCGCTGGGCAAGTTCACGCGGGTTGGCACCTGCTCGCTTGGCAAAGGGAAGCACCCCGTTGGCCTGAAAGTCCCCAAAACGCTCGTCCGCCGCCCGTACCTGGGGCTCAAAATCTTCATTAAACCCATCGACTCCGGGGGCATGTTGGCGGAGGAAGTGGTTCAGTTCCTTACTTATATCAAAAGATGTGTCCATTTGGTGCACCTCAAGCATTTTCAGAGGCATTCGTCAAGTGCGCACCTTGGAAAAGACTCGACAACTAAGGATATTATTAGTATATAAAATGCTTTGCATGCACTTTTCCCCTCTACCCACAAGTTAACTCCAAACGAGTAATTGATATGCCAAAGGCCAAAAAGAAAGAAGCCCCCTCATTTTCCTATCTCATTGAGAAGAAAAGAGACGGAGGCGAATATACCGACGAAGAAATCCGCACCGTTGTGGATGCCATCCTCGACGAAGAAATGCCAGACTTCCAGCAAAGCGCATGGATCATGACCAACTTCTTCAAGGGCATGTCCGCCCAGGAAATTTCTTTCCTTGCCGAGGAACTGATGCTTTCCGGAGAAGTGATCGAAATGATGGATGTCTCCCGTCCCAAGATTGATCGTTATTCCACCGCGGGTGTTGGAGATAAAACCGCACTCGTGCTCGGCCCCTTGGCTGCCGTTTCCGGTGTTGCCATGCCCATGATGAATGGGGACGACGAGGAGTTCCTTACTTCTAATTCCGAAAAACTGCAGGCCATTCCAAAATTTGACCCCAATCTGGATCTCGATGAATTCGGCGATCAGGTAAGAAAGCTCGGTTGTGCTTTTGTTAACCGTCACGAGGAAATTGCACCGGTGGAGTCCACCCTCTATGCAATGCGCCAAAAAATCGGTGCTATTCCCTCCATTCCCTACATCACTGCTGGTACCTTGAGCCGTAAGTTTGCCGCTGGTGCCGAAGGTGTGGTTGTGGACATTAAGTGGGGCAAGGGTTCTTTCATGAAAGACTTGGAGGAAGCGAAGCAACTCGCCCGTTCCATCACCCGCGTTGGCCGCCTGATGAAGCGCCGCTGCGTGGCCCTCGTCACTGACAATAACCAACCCCTCGGTTCCTGTCTTGGTGCTTCCCTTGAAATCAAGGAAGCCATCGAGTTACTCAAGGGAGATGGTCCGGAAGACCTTCAGGAACTGGTAATGAAGCTGGGGATGGAAATCGTCCGTCTTGCCGGTGTGGCTGGCTCTACACTTTCCGCCAAGCAGACTGTACGCAAGCACTTGGAGGACGGTTCCGCACTGCAAAAATTTAAGGACATTATCGAAGCCCAGGGTGGAGACACCAAGGTGATCGACGACCCATCCAAACTTCCCCAGGCGAAGCATACCAAAAAACTGCCTGCACCTAAGCGTGGGTATGTGCACACCATCGATGCCGGTCAGTTAGTCCGTGGTGTACAAGTGCTTGCCTATGGTGAGGATGGCGGAGGTAAGTTCGACCCTGCATCCGGTGTTGCCGAGATGTGCAAGGTGGGCACCCAGATGAAACAGGGTGAGCCCTTGATGGTCATCCATTACAACGACGAGAAGCGCCTCAAGGCAGCGATGGACTACTTTAAAGCAGCCTATCGACTTGCTCCTAAGCGCCCCAATCCTGCTCCTCTTGTCATCGAGCGTGTCGCCTAAGGACCTTTCAGGTTATACAAAACTCTCAAACAAAAAAGCCTCCCAGTGCGGGAGGCTTTTTTTATGCCCGCTTCAACGGGCTAAAGTGAAAAGGTTTTTTAGACCCGTCCTTGGTAGGATCGATCTTCTGTGCTTATTTTTATGACATCATCCTTTTTGATAAACAGGGGTACCTGTACGGTAATGCCCGAGGAAATGGTTACTGGTTTTTGTACATTCCCAGCAGTGTCTCCACGGATGGCATCGGGTGCTTCGATCACTTTTGCTTCCACCGAGGCGGGCAAGTCCAGGCGCACTGCCTTGTCGTCGACAAGTAAGATATCGTAGGTATTTCCCTCCACCAAAAAGATCTCATCCTCTCCAATCATATCCTCGGAAAGAATGGTGTCCTCATAGGTTTCCAAGTCCATAAAGTGAAACCCTTCGGTATCCTTATAGCTGTATTCCAGTTTGATGGTGGTGGTGTGCAAAAATTCCACATTATCGGTGGAGCGAAACTTGGTGGTGGTGGTCGCTCCATTGTGCAAGCTGCGCAGGGTGGTCTGGACAAATCCTGCCTGT
>Ga0181601_10005033_pt1 | contig 11006 bp, 9 predicted proteins | sample 041ome_8_FD_133020 | JGI IMG/M metagenome (GOLD analysis project Ga0181601, IMG submission 133020) | Coastal salt marsh microbial communities from the Groves Creek Marsh, Skidaway Island, Georgia - 041407BS metaG (megahit assembly) | ecosystem: Environmental > Aquatic > Marine > Intertidal zone... | reverse complement strand
CTTTATCTGTTTTAAACGACCTCCATGGATCTACTATGACTGAGCCTTCCGGGAAGTCATAATCGTGGTGTTTGCCCATATGTCCTAGTAGATACACTGCTTTTACAGGTTCTATAGGGTCGTAAGTAACTTTCTTTGCTGAACCGTATGATTCACAGTAATAACCAGTTAGAATAGAGGTAGAACCGTCTTCATAGTGTACATCTGGTTTATAAGCCTTACCTAAAATTACTATTGGTAGATTTACTTTATCTGATTCGATAACTAATCTTGTTGCTAGATTTTTAGCTTGTTTTTCTCTAGCATTCATTATAGCATCAAATAAATCATAACCTAAACCTAATTTTTCCGCCATATAACGTAATGCAATGTTATCTCTTGGATGACATCCTCCTCCGTCTCCCATTCCTGCTTTCATATATGCCTTTCCCAAAATACGTTGAGTAGATCTTTCTAATGCTCCTGTTACTACATCTACATTCATATTACCTCCCTTTTCGGCAACATCTTGAATCATATTAACTAATGCTACTTTAGTAGAAATAAATGTATTGTAAAATATTTTAATACCTTCTGCTTCATCCCAAGTTCCTACTTCATATCGTGTACCTTCTGTGATAAACGTTTTATAAAAATCAAGTAGCATCTTAGCATCACCGGTCATAGAACCGTCTTCAGTTCCAATAATAACCATCTCAGGATTAACCATATCCCATTTAACGGTACCCATAGCAATTAAATAAGGATTGTAGATAAATCTTCCGTTAGGAATTAAATCTATAAATTCCCTTCTAATTGTTCCTGGTAGTACTGTTGAGATTAAAACTACTAATTGATCTTTAGTAACATACTTGTTTGTTTCAGTAAGTACGTCTTTTACAATCTGATAGTTAAAGTCTTTGTTTGGTAGATGTGCTGTTGGATACCTACCATCGTAATCTGGATGATGAGGTGTTGGTACAGCAATAAAGATCATTTCTCTATCTTTACATACCTCCTCTATTGAGGATACCATATTAAAGTTTTCTGGGTGTACTTCTGTAACGTCGTAGCCTATGACGTCATGTTTTTCAGCCATTACCTCAGCTGATTCTTTTCCGAGTTTTCCAACTCCAATGAAACCTACTTTCATACTAACTTGTTAATTTATAATAAATATCTATACTATTCTTTATTTAAGGTGTTAAAATGAGATAAAACTGATTCTGTAAAACTTGTAATACCGTCTTTAGACATAAGTACATTGAAGTTATGTAGAAGTATGGGTTGCATCTCTTCGTAAACCTGATTTATTTTATCTATGCTCCATTCAGCAATTTTTTGGTATTCTGTATATAGTTTGTTTAACCTCAAAACTAAGTCCGGTTCTTCATCGTAACTTTCATCCCACCAGTTATCAAAAGTCTTATATCCTAGCTTTTTTAATTCTTTTAATGAACCTGTATTACCTACTAAAAAGAAAGGATTTAAAGTGTATATAGGTTTAAAAGTTTTTTCACTAAAGAATATACTCTCTTTATTATATAACGATTCAGTAATAATGCAGATTAGAGCAGCATTATGAGTGTACATATCTAATGTTTCTGCAAGATTGTCTGTATTACCGCTTCTGAAGTTGTTGTTGATTAGAAAAGGAACAGAGAAATCGGTGCTATCTACAAATTTAATAACATTTTTGTAATTTGCTATAGGTTTCCAGTAATCATAAGTTAAATACTTTTTTATTTCTGTATTAGGTATACTATTAGGATTAAAAAAACTACATAAACTTGTTTTATTTAAATTACCATTTGCTTTTATATGACTAAATGTTATAAGTCGGTGTAAATCAAATCTTCTACTCATAAAAGAAAAGTGTTTAAAAAACTTTCTTTTTTTTCGTTCCTGTATCAAGTTATCTTTTATACCAGTATGATGATTCAAATATACTTCATTTAACTTGTATCTATGATTTACAAACCACAAATCATGTTCAAAGTAATTATAGGGTAAAAAAGTAACACAAGATGTTAAATTATTTTCTGTTAAAAAAGCTTGATAGGTTTCTTTTATTTTAAAATTAGATACTACAAATAATATGGATGTGTTAGGTAGTTTATTTACTTCCACAAATTTATGTAACCATTTGAAGCTTATATCATTTCTACCTATGTACCCCTCCATGGGAAATTGAAGTAAAAAAGCAGCTTTTTTTAATCTTATATAATCAGCTACTTCTTCTTCTATTATTTCTGGTTCTATTTCAAATAGTTCTTCACCTACAAAGAAAATTGGAATGTAAAAGTTTTCTTTTTTTTCTATAAAGTCTTTTATTACCCCACGATTATATTCTGCATTATCTATAGGGTATAAGAAATTATCTGGAAAGTTAATAGAGATATTGTCCTTATTTATCTCTGGTTTAAGGTTGTTAAAATTATCACTAGTTAAAGGAAATTTAATATTATACTTATTCTCAATAGTTTGTTTTTCAAAAGAGAACATATCATTATCACGAAAACAATCAGAATACCTACTGCCGTAAAAAAATGGAAATCCTATATGTAACTCTCCTGCATCTCCTATTATAGCTGGTTCTCTATAACCTATGTTAATTATATTACTCATTTAATTACTAAGTTTTGCTAGTATATTAGTATTTTCTCTATGTCTGGTTAAGTCCATCATTACGTTAAAGTTGTTTATAAGCACATCTTCCATCTCTTGTTGAATAGCAAAAAGATCTTCTGTGGAATAACTTGCTATATGTTCGTATACTTCCTCTAATTTAGCCATTCTACTCATAAAATCAATCTCATCATCGTAACTTTCATCCCACCATTTATCGAAAGTTTTGTATCCTAGCTTTTTTAATTCTCTTAAAGTATACGGGTTACCTACTATAATAAAAGGTTGGCATAAATGAATAGGTTTAAATAATTTTTCACTGATGAATACACATTTTTCATAGTAAAGAGTTTCAGTAATTATATTTACGAAGGAAGCTCTATGTGCTTCTATATTTAATGAACCTGCTAAATTTATTACTGGGTCTTCATCGTATATGGTAGGCACACTATAATCTATTTGAGAAAGAAAATTAGCAATTTGATTACCGTACTTTAGTTCCTTCAATCTAGGTTCTCTATCTGGATGAAAGGCAGATATTTCTCCATCTATCCATCTGTATATTTCTTCGTTTATAGTACCGTGAGAATTATGTAAAGAAGCTATACTTTTACCGATAAGTTTAGGGTTAACGTTTAACTGCCCATAGGTTATTAGTCTATGTAAATCCATTCTTCTATTAAAACATAAGAAATGATATTTTTTAGAATTGCATCGAACATAGTCTAACTCGTTATTAAACTGTGTATATTTTTTAGTTCGTTCATCAAAATTAAACTTAGTACCGGGTTTTACAAACCAGTATATATGTTCAAAATATAAATCATGCACTACAGAGAAAAGTAGCTTTTCTTTTTTAGATATTTCATACTTAACTGCTTCTTGTTTAGTAAGTAAATTACCAGAAAATAAGTAAACGTTATCTTTATTAAAACCGTATTTTTTGCAAAAATCGTTTAACCATTTGAATTGAAAAGGTTCCTTAAAATGACCTTCTTTTGCTATAAAGAAAACTATACCACATTGTCCTTCTCTAGTTGCTTTAATTAAAGATTGATCTAATTGTATTTCATCGTAGTTACATTCAAAGAAGCCTCCTGATGCTACGTTTATTGCGTATACAAATTTTTCATTTTTATCAATAAAATTTTTATAACTATTATAAGTAAATTCATAGCCACAAAAAGGATAATTCATTATATTATCATGTAAACTTATGTAAAGCTCATTATAGGTATCATCACCTTCTTCAATAGTTAAAGGAAAAGTAATGTTGTATTCTTTTTCGATTTCTATTTTAGATTTATTATATATACTATGAGGCCAACACAAATACTTAGGATCAAGTTGACCCCAAAATGGTGGGGCAAAAGCAGCAGGGGTTTTACCTTTATAAATTAAAACATCATCGTATGCAAAATTTATTATTTTATTCATCTTTCAAAAATCCTAATTTAATTAGCTCTTTAAATGATTCTTTATAATTTAGATTTCGTAACTCATCAAGTTTTTCTAAATAGTCTTTTGTCTGAGGTAATAAATGGGTCCAATCTTCAGAGTTCATTAAATCTAGGCTTCCGTACACATTGTCTGCTTTTAATTTATCTCTATTAGCTTCTACATACTTGGTTAGTTTTCTTGTAACTCTTCTTTTAATTTTTTGAGGTAAAATTTTTGTTGAAAGATATTGAGGCCAGTGAAGACTACCTAGTATTATAGTTGGATCTTCGTCAACTAATGCTTCCGGGGTAAGGTTTATTTTTTTAAATTTTTGAAGTAGAATCCATTCATAAAATTCTGGAAGGTATAGTATGTTAAGTGCCTGTACTGTATGTAGAAGTTGAAAGTACATATTATCAGAAGCATTATCATCATATTTCCTAAGATTTTTCATTACTAAATCATGCATTGATGGATATCTTATATATCTATTTACATTTTCTATACCATCTATTGAAAAATATATTTCTACACTCTTAAAATTTTTCCATAATTCCATAAGCTCGGAATCATAGATAGTTCCGTTAGTATGATAATTAACCTGAATGTTTTTAGCATAATCTCTTTTTACGAGTTCTTTTATAATAAGTTTATGCTCTGCAATTAGTAAAGGTTCACCACCTGCAAATATCATCATTTTCATATTAGAACAAGAATCATAAAAACTTTCTAAAAATTCAGGATTTTTATACCATTCGTATTTTTCTCTTTCTATAAAACTTTTACCTTTCCAATCATACTTAGCGTCGGTCTTTAACTCTTCTGAAAGTATCTTAGATTCTTTAATCCATTTAGAACTATCAACAGGTCTACACATAACACAAGATAAGTTACATGTGTTACCAAGTCTAAAATCTACATAGTATAGATCTGTTCTAATAGTACCATCACTTAAAGTTTTCTTAACTATACTATCTATAGTATCTTCCCCTATTCTTAACCTCCAGTTTTTATTTTCACGTAACCTATGACTTGTAATACCTGAGTTCTCTTCATCCCAACAAGGTTGACAGGCAGGGTATTTATCTCCATTCAACATAGCAATTCTAGCTTCTTTAAAATGGTTAGAATTGATAGCATTCTTTACAGTAGTGTCGTTTAAATTTACACCCGAAGTACCTTTAGCAACACAGCATAGTAATGCAGTTCCGTCTGGCCAGGTAGCAATATGAGCCCACGGTAAAAAACAAAAAGTTTTTGATTTTGTCCAATCTTTATTTTTTATTTTGCTCATATTTTATGTATAAAATTTAAATTATTTGATAAGTCGTATGATTTATTATAAATAAACTTTTTAAATTTATGATGAGATAAAACTTCATTACCTTGTTGTAACTTAAATTCGTAAAGGTTTATATTATTGTATAGTAAATTTAATTTATTTTGAGGAAAATTATTTGCACCAAATATTATATGAGGATCATTTTCAACTTTAAATTTATCTTTTGTTAAGTCTAAAGTTAAGTAGTTAACTTTATTTACAAAAAGTTTAAAATATTCATCTTTTAAATGTTCAAAAATAATTTTACACCTATTGTGGTTTTTAACTTTGTAGTCTAAGTATTTTACTACTAACTTATTAGAATTGTAAGTTAAAGAAAATTTTAACTGTTTTTTATCTACTTCTAATGCTGTATAGTGAGGTAGAATGCAGATCAAGCCACCTTTAGTATCTTTAAATGATAGATCTACTGTCATAGTAAAAGATGAATCCCCATGTAAAATCTTATTACCGGGATTATCAGGAAATGTATCACATATACTGCTTGGCCAAAAGACCCATGGATTAGTTTTAGTTATACTTAACATAAAGACTTTTTAATTCTGGGAAGGCTTTTACAAAATTAGTATTTCTTCTCTTATCGTACTCGGTGATAAACTTAGCAAAAGCTTTTCTATTAAATTCTACATCAAATAGTTTACTACTAATTGCGTAGTCATATATTCTTTTAATTTTTTGAATTTCTATATTATTAAACCCATATGATTCACGAGAAAATTTTGTATTACCATAATATAAAGCTTTTTTAGCAGATTTTAAAATTAACTCCTTATGTTTATCTGGTAAGATATTAACAGAGAGATGACTAGGCCATCTAAGATAAGAACTATCTAGCTGAATGGCAGAATACCAATATCTTTGATCATTAGCATATTTCTTTTTATATTCAAAAACTTTATCTATTAGCTTATCATAACTGAATACAGATAATGCATTATACGTTGCCATTATATTAACGGTTACTTTAGGAAGTTCTGTAAGTATTTTATCTATATTATTCCAAAACTTTACACTATCTAAACCTAATCTTGTATATTCAGCTTGGATACCGTCTGCCTCTATTGAAGTATAAATAATTAACTCTCTAACATGGTTATTATCACATAACTCTTTAGCTATAGTAATAAATTTATCTATAAGGTTATCTGGTACTCCTAGGTTAGTATTAACTGCTAAAGAAAGATTAGGATTTTTGTCTGAGTTTTTTAATATGTATTCTAGTACTTTAAAAGTATCTTTAGACAGTAAAGGTTCCCCGCCTGTAATTCTAAAAGTATGTAAATCTTTATAAAGATCAGGCCACCACTCCCAAAATGCTTCTACATAAGGATTATGTTCTGAATGTTTATAAGGCATTTCATTTTTTGCTCTTAAACTATCTATGTCGTTATAGTTTCCAGTCTCTGTATAGGGTCCATGTTTTTCTATTTCTTCAACCCATTTAGAGGAAAATTGAGGCCCGCAGTAGGCACATGCAAAATTACAGGTATTAGAAAACGAAACCTCAACATGCCTAGGATTAAAATCTTCTCTCCAATGTATATTTTTTATTCTATCGAAATCTTTAATCGACCAAGGTTCTGATGATTTGAATACTCTATCAGAAAAAGAGTTTGAGTTATCTTCTATGTTCCAGCAATAGTTACACTCTTCAGGTCTTTTACCTTCGAGCATTTCTTTTCTTTTGCGTTTTTTATATCGAGTATTATGTAGAGCAGATGGATTACGTTCTAATTCTTTTAAAGGTATTTTATGTGTAGAAGGGTGATGACATGAGTGAGTCATACCTGTACCTAAGTGCATAGTTACTTGAGTCCATTTAGCTAAACAAAAGCCACAACCTACACCATCTAATTTTTCCTTTACTTTCTGTGCTATCATAATTTTATATCAATCATCTTAGCCCAAGGCGTAAGTTTCTTTTCACCAACAAGTTCATATTTAACCTGTTTGATGCCGTCCGATTTATAGTCCCAAGTACCTTTTTGCATTTCTAGTACATATCTCTTTTCATTTCTTGCTGTGGTTTCTCCTTTTGCCCATTTACCATCTACTAACCCTTCATCCTTATGAGGAAGACAGTAAAATTTACCTACTCTTCTATGCGGTACTATAGAATTAGGTATTTTAAAACTTTCAACTTCTTCTTTACAGTGATACTTAACTATCTCATCTTTTGATGAATCAAATACTAAATTATCAATAGGAGTAATCTTATGTAGATTTTCTACCTCCGAAGGAGTCAAATTCCTATCCCAAATTTTTACATCAGCTATTTTACCTTTAAAGTATCTATGAGTACTATTTTCATCTACAGAAGGAGTAGTACCTAAAAATATATCTTTAAGACCGTATTTTTTTAGTTTGCCTGTATATTCCCATGGAGATTCACTACCGTGCCCGGCTTTACTATCTACTTCGGTACCATTTAAATAAAAATGTGCAAGGTTTTTTGTACTGTCCATTACTACAGTCACCCAACTCCATTGATTATCATACCTTTTTAACCACATATAATTGTGTTGGTTAAATGTATTCCAAAACTGCAAGGATAAAGCTCTAGAGTTGTTAAAAGAAATACCGTAATCGTATCCCGGTATTCTAAAGATAGGGTATTCAACGTATTTTTTGTTTTTTGCTCCTATTAGAAATACAGGATTTTTGTCAGGCATTTGAAAGGAATTTACCAAAATAGAGATAGTATGAGAATTTGAGGTTATATTATTTAGTTTCCTATTTCTTGGTATTTTAGCCCATGACGTATTCCCATCAAAAGATGTCACTAACTTTTCTGTAAAATCAACATCTAGGTATTTATCATTGGTTAAGCCTTCTAAATGACATCGCCAAAATAGATCATCATCTTCCATTCCCCAATCCCAATAATCGTTTGAATAACCGTTAGTAGCTTCCACTTGTTCTTTAGTAAAAAGTACAGCACCACCGAAATACTCATGATACTTTAACCTGTAATCCATTTGAGATATTTGAGTAGCAAGATGAATTGGATTATCTTTTGGGTAAGAATAATCTGTATCCCCTTCTGGTATCATATCAATATCGTGCCATACTATATAATCACATCCTTCCTCAAAGGCATGTTTTGCTGCTATATTTTTTGTAGCTCCTCTATTAAATAATTTATCATCTACTTGATGACAAAAATACATTTGAAAATCTATACCTTGTTCTTTAAGGTGTTTACCTACTCTTGGAACAAAAGTATTTAAATGCTCTTCTCTATTTCTATACGGTACACAGACTCCTAATTTCATATTCCTATTTTAAAAGTTATAATATCCCCCTCTCTGATTTTTCCATGAATACTATATTTTACAGTGGAAATGCCATCTTTTTTTAGATATTTAGGTCTGTTTACTGTATCGTTATTAAAACGTAACTGATTAAACCTAGTTGTAGAATGTTGCCACACACCGTTACTATATCCTTGATTTTTATGTTTTAAAACACTATACTTACTTTCTCTACGATGTGGAATTTTATTACCTATTGAATCCTTTGGATTAAATACTATTGAAGATACTTTATGAGTAGTTTCAAACTTTTCATTATCCCCACCAACAATGTTAACAATTTCTTTATCTCTAGACTTTATTGTGAGAATATCTAATGAACCTTTGAAAAAATTTAATTTAGTAGTATCCGTACCTAAAAGTATTTCTTTAGACCTTTTGTAGTTAAATAAATTAGAATCTAACTGTACAGATTGTAATTTTTCATTAACATCTAAAGCTAAAGTGTTTGTTCCTGTATTGTATTTTATTTTGATAAAATTAGGACGAGATAAAATAATGTCTGAGGTTATATCGTAGTATTTATGCTTTTTATCGAAACATTTTAAAGTAAATCTATTAAAAGAGTTATAGCTCAACATAAAATCAAAACCTGGTATAGTAAGGATAGGAAACTCATCATATTGTTTTTTTAAATCGAATATAAAGTCTCCTAATCTAAGTCCAATATTGATTTCAAAGTCACGTATAAAACTTAAATTGTTTTTTACAGTAGCGTAAGAATCAATACCGTTAAAATAAGATGTTATACCATCGAATTTATAAGAAATATCCTCTTCGACTCCGTAATCTATACCAGATCTGTGGCACCTGTGTCTCAAATCATCATCTTCGAATCCCCAACCCCAGTAGTTATTGGAAAAACCGTCAATTTTTTTAAAATCTTCTACAGGAAATAATGTCATTCCGCCAAAATAGGTTTTAAAAGGGATGTCTTGAGTTGCTAGATGAATAGGTTTATTACTGTACGAGTAGTCTACATCAATAGGTAACATATCAACATCGTGAAATACTACATAATCACAACGATACTTTACTGCTTGTTTAAACCCAATGTTACAGAGACTACCCCTATTAAAAGCTGAGGCATCATCCTGTTCTACTATAATAATTTTATAATTTATACCCTTTTTAATCAAGTAGCTTTGCATTTTAGTTTTAAACTTTGCAAGCTGTGTATCTCGATTTCGGTAAGGTACAATTATACCTAACTTATGCATTTTTGTCTTTAGGAGGAACTAATCTATGAAACTCAGATAAATAAAATTCTATTCTTTCTCCCCACTCTTCTCTATCTATTTCTTCAAACCATAGAGTAAGATTGTCTAGTGAGGTAGCAATATTTTCTAATGCTTTAACTTTTCGTTCTTCTAATTCTGTTTTACTCATATTATAACTATTTTATTCATTAACGTATTCCAATGAGGATAGTCGTTATATTCAATATAAGATAATTCTTTCAAATCTTCAACTAAATATTCAGGATTTTTAATATCTATTTTCCAATCTGAGTTTTTTATTGAATTATACATTTTTAAGTATTCTGCAGAGTAAGCATATTCTTTATTTACATCTGCTACTTTTTTTATCCTCTCTACACATGTGCTATCCCATTTAAAATGATGTACCTGAGTGAAGCATTGTTCTATTGGCATTCTCTTAGGATGTTTTGTACCCCAACTGTTGTGATCTTCAAACTGTGCATAATGTTGGCCAGAGGTGACTTCTACAAAGCCTTTCATTAGTGTCACTTTGTTTGGGCAGGCACCTGACATTGGATATCTAAAGAATCCGGCTAATGGAAATGCTCTATGTAAATCCGTCTCTCTCGTTACTTTTGGGAAAGTACCATCTATACCTATTCTGTCTAAGAAACCTCCTGTGACGAAGTCATAACCGCTTCTCTCACATGTCTCTATAATATCTTCTATAGGTTCAGGGTATACTTGTAATTCATCATCGTCAGCTACAATCCACCAGTCGTCTGGTCTTGTTTGTTTAACTATGTTGTATATTTCTGTAACTCTATTCCAGTTATACTTATCTTCGGTAAAAACCATAAACGGTTCTATACCTAATCCTTCTACTTCGTTTAGTATATTATCGTTTTCTGATTGTCTATATACAGCTACATATACTTTATCTACTATATCTTTATAGTGTTCAAGCATATGAGGAACAATATGAGTATTTTCTCCTACAACTGTAACTAAGTTAGGCATATAATTTATTTATAAACGGTATAAGTACATTTTTAGAATACATTTCATGACCTAAAGCATTAGGATGTCCTACAGGATGTT
>Ga0181601_10005029_pt1 | contig 11007 bp, 6 predicted proteins | sample 041ome_8_FD_133020 | JGI IMG/M metagenome (GOLD analysis project Ga0181601, IMG submission 133020) | Coastal salt marsh microbial communities from the Groves Creek Marsh, Skidaway Island, Georgia - 041407BS metaG (megahit assembly) | ecosystem: Environmental > Aquatic > Marine > Intertidal zone... | reverse complement strand
TGTTTTTTCGTGCGTGTTTTTGGGGTTGTCAGGTACACGCGCGGTGAAAAAAGGGAACAGGTGTGTCAGAGACGTGTCGTGTCGTGTTGTGGGCGTGCGTCGTGTCGGAGGGGAGGGGGCGCGCGAACGCGAGCGCGCCGTCTTGCGTGAAGCCGTAGTGCAGCGGCGCGGCGTTGGCCGTGCGCGCCGCGAGCACGCGACCGGCGGCGACGTCGAAGGCCACCACGGCGAACGCGCCGTCCTCGGCGTGCAAGTCGCCGAGCGCCTTCTTCAGCGCGCACACGCGGCGGCGCGAAGCGTTCGAGTCGTCCGACACCGAGTCGTCCGACTCGACGGCGAGCGCGGCTTCGTACGCGGCGACGAAACGCGCCTCCGTGACCGCGGAGGAGACGAGCGCGGCGACGAGGCCGGGGCGCTCGATCACGCGAACGCCGGGGGCGTCACCGAGAACCTGCAGCGCGCCGCCGCGGCGGACGCACGTGCGCGAGGGCGCGACGCCCGCGCGCGCCAGAAGCGAGTTGGCGGCGCATCTGTAAATTTTCGTGCGTGTTTGGTTGGGGGTTTGGTACACGCGGGGGCGTGAAAAAGAGGAGTGCGTGTGTCAGAGACGTGTCGTGTCGTGTTGTGGGCGTGCGTCGTGTCGGAGGGGAGGGGGCGCGCGAACGCGAGCGCGCCGCCGCGCCCGCGTCGCATCTCCGCGGACGTTCGAGTGTCGAAATCGACCGCGCGGAGCGCGCGCGGTGGCGACGGCCCGCGCGCGCGCCGTTTCCGGCGCGCGTCGCGGTCGCGATCGGTTGTTGCGCGGAGCGGAAAAACACGAACCGTCGGCGGACGCGCGCGCCGGAAACGGCGCCGCGCGGCGTCGCGAGAGCGACGATCGCGGCGCGGTCGGCGGCGGCGGTCGGGCGTGATGCGGTTCGCGCGTCCCGGCGGGGGGGGTCGCGCGCGTCGCGTTCGTCGGGGTCGCGTTCGCGTGTCGGAGAGGCGTATCGGGCGCGCACGCACCTCGCATCGTGTTCGGTGGCGTCGAAGCGTTTCGCCGGCGCGACGACGGCGAACGCGGGCGCGGGGGCGTGCTCGTGGCGCGCGGCGCGCTGCTTGGGCGCGACGCGCGCGGTGCGGGTCTCGGCGATGCACATGTTCGGGGTTGAGCTGGGTGTGGGTGTCGGACACGGCGGGGAGGCTCGTGCGCGTGGGTGCGGAATGACGAACATAACGTCGACGCGCTGTTGAAAACGTCAAACGAACGCGGCGGAAAAACGTGCGCTGTCGGAACGCGCGACGTGGCCGGAGGATGTGCGTTTACGTGAAAAAAGTCCCGAATCTCGAACCGTCGATAGACCGCCGTTTTCGCTCGTGCGCGAGACCAATGATCCAGCGCCATCGCACGCGAAACGCGACGTGGCCGACTGTGTGTGGAGAATGTTTCGGGAGTGTTTTGGGAATGTTTGGGAATGGGCCGACGACGGTTCGTGACTCGAGAAAAGTCGTGTTTTACAACCGCAGAACCCTATTAGCAGCGTATTTAGTCTGCAAGTAGCGTCTCGAGCGCGGCGAGAACGCGTCGGCACGAAACGAAGAAAAGCGCGTCGTTTCGCCTCTGTTTGCGTCGCGTCACTCGTCGCAGTTCCCCCCCTCCCAAACCTCCCCCGCGACGATGGCGTCCAGCGCCTCGCACGCGTCCTCGAAGGTCTCGACGCATCCCATGAAGTTGATGCGGCGCACCTGCGAGACGCCGTCCAGGCGCACGCGCACGTCGATGCCCATCTTGTCGATGCTGATGATCCACAAATCATCCACGCGCACGGATTCAAACGCGGCTTTGGCTTCGCCGACGGCTTCGTTGGGCGCGATGGAGTTCCCGAGCACCGCGCCGGATTTGGCGAGCTTCGGGCCGTACTTGGTGTTCAGCTCGGACAACGTGTCGAGCACGGAGTGCCCCGCCCCGGGGGTCACGATCTTGTCCGGCGCGGCGTCGCGGTACTCCTTCAAATCGACCCAGTTCAGAGTGCCGAACCCTCCGACAAAGTACACGTCAATCACGTTGTTCATGCGGTAAAACGTGTAGTCGCCCCAGCGGTCCTCCAAGTCGGACGCCTCCTTCCGCGCCGCGTACTTCGCCTTGAAGATCTCGTTCGCGCTCGCCTGGTACTCCGCGGGGAGCCTGTGCACGTCCCCGAAGATGGTCACGCGCGCGTTGGCGAGCCCGCCCCAGCCGTTCATCTTCACCGTCAAACTCGCTCGCGCGTTGTACGCCAGATTGCGCGTGTGCATCGCCAGCGGCGTCAGGCAAAACACCGGGTAGCCGTCGGCGTCGGTGGCGAAATCCACCGTGCTGGCGAAGGGGTACCCGCTCCGCCGGTGGTTCATGTCGGACATGATCGTGCTCAGGTCCGCGTAGTCCGCGAGCTCCATCAGGTTGCGCGCCGCCACGGCGACGCTCGGCAGGTCGGCGTCTTTCATCGAGTTCAACACGCCCCCCGACAACGGCGTGCGCAGCAAACGCGTCAACGCGCCCTTCTTCTTCCCGTTCCCGGAACGTTTCGACGAAGGCGTCGCCGACGACGTCGCGTTTTCCGACGACTGCCGCGGCAACGACAGCTCCGACACGGGGTTCTTCGATCCGTCCGCCCCAGGCTCCGCGAATCCGCGATCGGCGGAGGCGGACGGCTTCGACGCGATTCGCGATCGCTCCGGCGATGTCGGATCCGACGACGACGACGACGCGGGGTTGCTTCCCGAGCCCTGCTTCACGACGGCGGGGTTCGCCACGACGCCGCCGCCTCCCGGACCGGGCCCCCGCTGTTGCGGTTTAGGGTTCGCGCCTGCTGGGGGCGAGCCTGTTCCTGTTCCGTCCGGAGTCGCGGCGAGCGCGGTGCCCGAGTTCGCGCCGGTCACGCCGAGTTTGCCACTCACCGGCGGGGCAAACTCCGACACCGCGCCGTACCAAGACGTGCGTTGGAACCCGGCGTTTGTGGAGGAGGACGCGGACGCTTTTTTTTGGCGCGCCGCGTCGCGCGCGTCTCTCGCCTTGGAAGCCTCGCGCGAACCCGCGGGCGTGCCCGGGGTCGCGCGCGACCCCGCGCGGGACCGTGCGGGACCGTCGCCCGACGCGCGCGCTCGAGAGCCCGGGAGCGCCACCCCGGAGCTGGTCCGACCCCCGGTGGGGGTACCCGCGCGCGCCGTCGCGGGGGTCTCCACCCCACGCGCCGGAGCGCGCGTGGGCGACCCCGGTCTCGGCCCGCCCGACGGTTTAGTGCGCGTGGGCGAGGGGGGGCGGTGGTTGTGCCCCCCCGGGTTCGCCGCCTGCGCGCGCGCGGCGCGCGAGGCGACCGGCCGCGCGCGCGGGGGGGCGGGCGCGGGGCGCGCGCGCGCGGGCGCGCGCGACCCGAGCCTCGCGCCGGTCCACGACGCGGACGCGCACGACGCCGCCATCGTCTCTTTCGTCTTTTCAAGCGGACGCTTCAAAAAGGGTTTGTCTTTCCCACGCGGCACGCGAGCGCGGTGGACCCGCGGGGGGAAAGCGCGGGGCGAACGCGGCGAGGCGGACGCGGGTTTGGAAGCGAAGCGCGGCGTCCCCGAAGGACGTCCGACGCTGGTGACGTTCGCGGCGCGAGCGCGGGCGCGGAGTGCCTCGGGCCCTCGCGACGCGTCGATTTCAAACACGGCGGCGATGACTGGAAAAGCCGTTTCGCACGCACGCGCTTTTTCGTATGGAGCGAAGACGCGATTGGTGGAGTCGCACTTTCGCGAGCCGAGACGAAACCGGGAGTCACAGACCGTGAAGAATGCCGAACGAGCGGCGAATGAAACATTTCTCGAGGACGCTCGGAAGGAAAGACCTTCACCACCGTCATCACAGGTGGGCGCGCTCGCTCTCCGGGTGACCCGCACGGGCACCCTCTCGCGTACGGGTCAACCATCTCGTCGTCGCTCAGCGAAGTCCCCGTCTTCGCCGCGGAAGAGCAGGTGCGGGGAACACAGCCCAGGGTGGAGGTACGACGGGGGAGGAGGGTGAGCGCATGCGTACCGCCGACGGCGACGTCGTGGTCGGCACGCCCGACGCGAAGGCTGAGGAAGACGAGGACGAATCCAGCTCGGGCTCGGAGGAGGAGGACGACGACGACGACGAAAGCGAGGAGGGTTCCTCTGGGTCGGGTTCCGAGCTCGACTTGGCGCTCGCCGAGGACGGTCGCGTGGCGTGTCCGCTGCTTCCCCATCTGCCCCTGGACGCGTTCCGCGCGTTCCCGGACAAATTCGCCCTCGACGGCGACGACGACGCCCGGCGGCGCGCGTTACTCGCCGACTGCGGCGAGGCGTTCACGGCTCGCGCGGCGACGAAGCGCGAAGGCCCGTACAGCGCCGGCGAGACGTACTGGCTCGCCGCGGACGCCGAGCCGAGGTGCGCGCTGGAACGCCTCGCCAAGCGCGTGTTCGAAGCGCACACGCGCGAGGCGGCGGCGGCGCTGGCCGCCGAGGCGGACGCCGGCGCGGGTTCGGGGACCGCTGGGTTCGACCCGCGGCGCTCGGGCGCGGAGTGGTGGACGCAGGTGGTGGACGTGGACGATGAGATCGGCATGCATTGGGACAAGGACTACGCACTCGAGGCGGCGGACGTGAACGTGCACCCCCAGATCGGCACCGTGACGTACTTTTCGTCGGCGGGCGCGCCGACTTTCTTCGCGCGCAAACGAACGCCGACGTTTTTCCGGGAAAGCGTCGCCGGCGCGTTTGAGGATTTCGAGACGGATCGCGACGCGGCGTTCCGGCGCGTGAAGCCGCGGCACTCGAACGCGAACGCGTTCCTCAGCTTCCCCGCGTTCGGTAAGCACGTCGCGTTCGACGGGCGGTGGCTGCACGGCGCGCTCCCCGAGCTCAGTCAAAAAAACAAAAACGAAACGTCTCCCTCGCGAAAAAGCGCGAATGAGCGACGCGAGCGGGTGACGTTTCTGGTGAACGTGTGGCTGAACCACGTCCCGTCGACGGCGACGCCTCTGCCGAAACGCACGCTCAGACGCATGGCCCCGATCGGGGCGTACGCGTTTCGGGAAGACGTGGCGGCTCACTCTCACGACGGCACGAATACCGAAAAGGACGAATCCGTCGACGTCGAATCCGTCGACGTCGCGCGGATCGACGGCGAAACGCGAACGATTCGAAGAGCGTTCGCGCACGCGTCGAAAACGTTCGCGACGCGCGCGGCGTTCCCGGAGGCGTGGTTCGCGGGCGGCGCGCCCGGTCGCGGCGGGTCCTTCGCGCTCGTCGGTACCGGGGGTGAGGTGGTGGAAGTGAGGGGGGGCGAGAAGAAGAAAAGGAAGAGATGAGACGTGTCACACGGTGAGCTCTCTACTACTAGTAGTTAGCTATGCATAGCTATCTATAAAAGGTTTTCGCGTCCGAAAACGTCACTCGCCGCCCGCGCTCTCCTCCTCCTCCTCCTCCTCGCGTTCCTCCCCGAACGCGTCCGGCGCCTCCTCGCGGGCGCGCTGGATCTCCCGCAGCCTGCGCTCCGCCGAGGCCTCCTGCCCCCCCCAGCGCCGCGCCTGCGCGTCGAACAGCGCCAGGACCTCCGCCGGGCCGCTCGCGTCCTCCGGACTCTTGTCCGGTCGCGCCGCGACGAAGCGCGGGAACCGGAGACTGATCCCGCGCTCGGCGTGTCGGGCGCCGGCGGCGGCGGCGTGCTTCGGCGACAGCGTCAGGTCCGCGCCGCGCACTTCCCACACCTCCGAGGGCACGAACCACACGTCGGGGCGTTCCAGCGTGTTCACCCAGGCGGGCTTCGCGGGCTTTCGTGAAGGTTGGCGTTTTGTTTTCGTCTCTTCGCCCGCCGCCGCCGCCTCAAAATCGCCTCCGACGGCGCGTTTCCCGAACGTCTCCGTCTTTTCCTCGTAGAAGGCGTCGGTGAAGCCGCTCATGCACCGGCACACGCTGTCGTAGGTCTCGGTCGTCGGGTCGTACGCCGCCAGCAGGAACGGCGAGTACCACCCCGCCTTGCGCCCGTTCCCGTGCCAGGCGCCGATCGGCACGAGGTCCAGCGAGTCGCGCGGCGCGCCGCCGAGCGTCTCGCAGTAGTCGCGCTTGAGTTTGAGCCAGGACTCGGCGCGCACGGACGGCGCGTACGCGCTCCGCGCGCCGTCCAGGCGTTTCAGCACGAGCCCCTCGCACGCGGCATCCACGGCGTCCACCGTGAACCGCTCGATTGTATCGATCACGGAGAGATTCGCGCGGCTAAGATTCGCGTCGTCGTCGTCGTCGTCGTCGTCGCGCGTCGTTTTCAAACCGCCGGCGGCGAGAACGATCGAGTCTTCTGAGTCTTCCACCGGCTTTGTCTCGGCGCCGACGCGCACCTCGACCGAACGCGCGAGCTCGAAAACCCCGGGGAACGCCCCGAGGCCGGGGAGCGCCGATCGCAGCCGCGATCGGCGCTCGCGCAGGCTCAGGTCGTGCGTCTTCGGTCGCGTATCTTCTTTCGTCGGGAACGCGCCTCCGCCGTCCATCGTCTCTTCGGCCGCCGCGTCTCCCGCGTACAGCAGGTCGAAGACAAACACGCACACCGCCGTCGCGTTCGCCGTCGCGTCGCTCGCGCTCGCGAAGGACCGCGGCCGCGACGCGAGCGTCTGGAACGGAAGCAGCTTCCCCGTTTGGCGGTCGACGCCGACGATCTCGGCGTCAATCACCAGGCCGTCGCCGTAGTCCCCGCCTTTCGCGCACTCCAGGAACGCGCGAACCACGTCCGGGAACGCCTCCGTGCGGTCCTCGCAGTTGCGGCTGAAGACGCGCACGGAGAAGGAAGCCGAGTCGGAGTCGTCGTCTTCGCGCGACTGACTGTCGCTCGGTTCCCGGAACAGGTGGATCTGCGCGCGCACGCCGTCGTACTTGTACTCCGCCAAAAAAAAAGTCTCGCCCGTCTCGCCCGCCTCCGCGCCGCGGATCTTCGCCGCCGCGTCGGCGACGCCGGCGGTGATGGACGCCAGCATGGGCTTCACGGGCGTGCCCGGCCGCAGGCGCCCCTCGCGCGCCGCGCCCGCGACGCCTTCGGCGATCAAAGGGGGCACGAGAAGGTCCAGATCGGGACACAAGGCGTACGCGCGCTGCGCGGCGGCGGCGACGTCTTTCCCTCCTTCCGGAAAACGTCTCATTCTCACGGCGTGGTCGTCGTCGCTCGCCGGAGACGAAATCCGGAAACGCGCCTCGGCGGCTTCGGCGAGCGCGGCGAGGACGGCGATCCGGTTCGCGCCCACGCGCATGTTCCGCACGAGCGTCCTGACGAAGTATTTGGTCTCCAAAGGGGACGCGCGCCGCAGCACGGACAGCATCGCGTCGCGTCGTCGCGCCGCCGAGCCTTTTCCCGACGCGGCGGCGATGTTTCTGAGCGCCGCGAGGACGGCGGTCGCGGCGAGGGGCTTCGGCTTGACGAGCGTGACTTGTCCTCGCTTGAGCGCCGCCGCGACGTCGCCGAGGTCCCCGAGTTTGTCGTGCGCACGCGCGATCCGGTCGCTCGACGCGCCCGTGACGTCCCGTATCGCCGCGCACACCGCGGCGGCGCCCACGTTGAGCTCGGCGTTTTTTTTATGCGAGGGGTAGCACCGCCCGAAGACCAGGTACGCGACGGCGAGGCAATCGCCGGGCGCTTCGGCGATGACGCGTTCGAACGCGCGTCGCAACATCGCGTGCTTCTCCGATCGTTTCTTCGTGGAAGAGACGCGCTCGAAGAGTCGCGCGAGCCACGCGTACGGCACGGAAGCGCTCGTCGAGGACCACGGCGCGTCGAGGTCGTCGTCGCCGCTCGATGTATTTCCAGCCGCGTTCGCCTTGGACCCGGCCTCGCCCTCCCCGGGGGGGCGCGGGGGGGGCGTGTTCGAACCGGTCGGCTTCGCGCGTATGACGTGTAGAGCCATCGTCGGGCCGTTGTGACCCGCCCCGCTCGCCCCCGCGGCCGCCTCGGCGCGAACGACGGGCGTGTCCTGCGTCGCGATTTCGCGTTTCGTCGCGGGACACGCATCCTCCGCGGGCGCGTCGAGAGCGTCCGACGCTCTCGACGCGCACTCGGGCTTCGAGGCGGTGCCGTGACGGCCACCGCCACCCCCGAAGAGCGCTTTGATGTTCGACTGCGCTTTCGGTTCCGTGTCGGCGCTCTCGCGGCGGCGCTGCTTGCCGCTGCGCGCGTGCGCACCGCTCGAGCTCCGCTTCGGCGACGACGACGACGACGGCATCGCAAGCACTCGGTCTCCGCGCGGGTCGTGCGCGGCGAAGTGCCGGTTCACGGCCGCCGCGACATCCCCGTTCGCGCGTGCGAGCATCGCCGCACACGCCTCGTAACCGAGCCCGACGATCCCGCGGAGGGTCACCACGGGGTCCTCCTCCGCGTCCGCCATCGTGCCTCCACGTCTGACGTCTCTCGGAAGGCGCCGAAAAGCAGTTGTTGGTTGTGAAATCTCGCCGAGCTTCACACGTCCACGCGCGGCGGGGCACCGCGGCGGCGGGTCGTCGTCGCGTCACTATGCGCGCGGGCGCGTCCACGGAGCGGCCCCGCGCTCCGCTCGCGGAACTGACCGCGGATGCCCCCGCCGGCTCCGCGTCGGGCGACGACGTCCACGACGACGCCCCTTCCACCTCCGGGAGACCTTTTCCGGAAAAGAGATCTTTTCCGGGCGGCGGTCTCCGCGGCATCCTCCGCGCGTCGCGCGACCCCTCGTCCGGCCCGCGCCTGCGCCGGCTGCTGCTGTTCACGTCTCTGCGCGAGTTCAAGCCGAGCGAGCCGTTCCTCGTCGAGCTGTACGAGTCGCGCGGGTTTGGAACAGAAACGCTCACGAACGACGTCTTCCCCGCCTGGACGCACGCGCGCCTTCCCGCGCTCCTTCTCGTGTGCGCCGTCGCCGCGCGCTTCGGGTGTCGGCGCGCGGTGATTCTAGGGACGGCGTGCGGGATGGTCACGGTGGGCATGACCGCGACGTTAGTGCTCTTCAAGCCTGGTGCGATGAACGCGGACGACGCTCCGACGGTCCTCGGCGTCCCCGCGCTTAAGTGGGCGCGCGCGAGCCAAGTCTTCGCGGCGGTCGCCTTCGCGTCGCACCAGGCGTTTTTAGGCATCGCGTTTTCCGATTCGTCGAACGAAGCGTCCGCGGAGGCCGCGGAGGCCCGCGGGTTCCGCGGCGGAACGCGCGAACAACGCGAACGTCTCGTATACGAGACGTCTCCGGCGTCTCCGTCTCGTATACGAGGCGTCTCCGTATACGGAGACGCGGTGACGCGCACGTTCCCGGCCGTCGCGCACGGCGTGAAAGCGGCGACGCTTCTCGCGACGTGCGTCTCCGCCCTCCTGGGGCAGGCGCTCGCGCGGTTCGGAGCGCCGCTCGCGTCGCTCCTGGCGCTCACCTTCGCGACGCAGACGGGCTCGCTGCTCGTCGCGCGCGCGTTCGAAAAAGACATCTCCATCTCCGGAGAGGAGGCGCTTCCGAGAACGCTCGCGACGACTGTCGCGGCGGACGAAGGGAACCGCGTCCTCGGAAGCGCGTCCGGAAGCGAAACGGCGGCGGCGGAACGAAACGGAACCTCCGTCGTCGGTTCATCGCGCTTCGCGAAACGAACGCCGCGTTCGTTCGGCGCCCGCGCGTTCTTTCGCGCGTCATACCTCGCGTCGCGCGCGATCGTCGCGGACCCGTCCGTCGCGGCGTGGTGCCTGTGGAGCGTCGCGAGCGCGCCGACGCACGCGTTCGTCGCCGCCAACTGGCAGACGCTGGTCGCCGAGACGCCGGGACCCGACGGGACGCGCGGCGACGAAACCGGCGCGAAAACGTTTGCCTTCGGCGCGTGGCTCGCCGCGCAGCGCGCGGCGGCGTGCCTCGCCACGCTGGCGTTCGGCGCGGTCGCGTACGGCGCGCTCATCCGTTCGGGTCCCGGTCGCGCCGCAGCGCGCCGCGACGACGACGACGACGACGAAGATCACGACGCGGAGTACCCGGCGCGGGTCTCGTCGTCGCGGCGTTCGGGGTTCGTGAACCCCGAACGGAGCCTTTTCGCGGCGTCGGCGTCGCTCGGCGCGTCGGCGTGTTTCCTCCTCGGCGCGTCTCTCGCCGCGACTCGGACCTCCGCCGCGCTCTTCGTCGCCGCGTTCGTGTGCGTCTTCGAGGCCACCTCGAGCGTCTGCGCCGCCGCCGTGGGGCTCGAGGCGGGTCGGGCGGTGCTTCGCGCGGCGCCGGAGCGGCTCAGTCTCCCTCGCGCGACGAGCCTGGCGTTTGTGTTCGCCAGCCTCTCCGCCTGCGGGTACGCGGTGGACGTTTCGACGCAGGGCGTCACCGACCTGCTCTCGCTCGACGTGCGGCGGCGATTCGAGGCGAGAGCGGCGTTCGCGGCGTTCGCGGCTGTGGCGTTTCTCGTTTTTTTGAGCACTCGCTGGTTCGCGCGCCGCGCGAAGACGAAGACGCGCTCTTTTTCGGTGACTGGCGAGACAGAGAGCGACGCCGACGACCCGTCGGCGCGGCTGTTGGTCGCCGAGGACGAGGCGTAGACGAGCTCGTCTCGGGGCGCATCGAGACGCGAGAATTACGAAATACGAATTACGAACTGCGGTGTAAACACGACGCGAGTATATAGGTCCGAGACGCTCGACGGAGACTCGCGACGACGCGCGCCGCGAGTGTGTCTCGTTCCTTCTCAAGAGATAATGTGTAAAAATTACAGCACTAACCTAAAAAAATAGTTTATGTCCAGAAGAGAGAACCATCAGTCGGCGCGCGCTCGCTTACGCGAACGCCGCTCGCTGTGACCTCGCTGGGGCCGTGTGCAACAGACGTATAGTAAAATCGTTCAGCGTGCTGGAGAGCAAGCTGAGCAATTTACCAGCCGCCGCCGCCGCCGCCGCCGCCCTGCTGGGGGGAGTCGCCGGCCTGGCGGCCGTTGACGGGCGCGAAGGTGCGGTCGTTGGTGGGGCGGTGGGCCAGGAAGGAGGAGCACTGCACCTGCTTGATGTTGTCGAAGCCGGCGACGCGGATGAAGCACTCGGGGAAG
>Ga0181601_10005026_pt1 | contig 11013 bp, 8 predicted proteins | sample 041ome_8_FD_133020 | JGI IMG/M metagenome (GOLD analysis project Ga0181601, IMG submission 133020) | Coastal salt marsh microbial communities from the Groves Creek Marsh, Skidaway Island, Georgia - 041407BS metaG (megahit assembly) | ecosystem: Environmental > Aquatic > Marine > Intertidal zone... | reverse complement strand
ATGAGGCCGCGCCGAAGCTTGCCGAAGAAGCCCGCACGGAAGCCATGATCGCGGCGCTGACGAAGCTTAGGGAAGATGCGACGATCCAGCGGTTTACCCCCGATGGCTCGCCGATCGAATTGAAACGGGTGCCGGCAGATCAGATCCCGGCGGATCAAGGTAAGAAATAATAATGCAACGGTCTCCTCTGGCACCCGAATCGGTGCCCAACCTTCCGCCGTTGGCCGGCGTGCAAATCGGCACAATGAATAGCGGCGTCCGCTACAAAGGCCGCGATGACGTAATGGTTATGGCATTTGACCCTGGCTCCGTCATGGCCGGCGTCGTCACCAAGTCTAAAACCCGTTCGGCACCGGTCGAACACTGCGTTGATGCCCTGGCGGCTGGCGGGGATGCCCGCGCGCTTGTGGTCAATTCCGGCAACGCCAATGCATTCACTGGCCGCGCTGGCGATGTTGTTGTGCAGGAAACGATCAAGACGGCTGCAGACGTGTTCGGTTGCAGCCCGTTGGCGGTCTATGTGTCATCAACGGGTGTTATTGGGGAACCGGTGCCCCAGGATGCCATACCAAACAGCGTGCGCGCGCTTGGACCTAAGCTGCAGCCTGGCGGATGGGAAAAAGCAGCCGCTGCGATCATGACAACGGACACGTTCGCCAAAGTCGCGACGGAAACGACGAAGATCGGCGGCGTAGACGTGCGCCTGAACGGTATTGTCAAAGGTTCTGGCATGATCGCGCCTGATATGGCGACGATGCTGGGTTACATATGCACGGACGCTGATATTCCGCAGCCGGTCCTGCAGACATTGCTGACGCGGGCCGTAGACAAGACCTTCAACTGCATCACTGTAGATAGCGACACATCCACATCTGACACGGTCCTGCTGGCGGCGACAGCTAAGGCCGGCAATGCCCAACCTGAAAGCGCCAATGATCCGTCTCTCAAGGACTTTAAGCGGGCACTCTTGGCGATCTGCATGGATCTATCCCAACAGGTGGTCCGGGACGGGGAGGGCGCATCCAAGTTCATCGCTGTCCGTGTGACGGGTGCGACATCGCCGGGTGCGGCCAAACGCATTGGGCTTTCAATCGCCAATTCGCCTTTGGTGAAAACAGCCATTGCGGGGGAAGACGCGAACTGGGGCCGGATCGTCATGGCGGTTGGCAAGTCTGGTGAGAAGGCGGAGCGGGACCTGCTGCGCATCCTCATTGGCGGCACGGAAATCACGGCCAATGGCATGGTGGTTGAAGGCTATGACGAAGCGCCCGTTGCTGCGCATATGAAAGGCCAGGAAATCGATATCGAAGTTGATATCGGCCTTGGTCGCGGCAAAGCGACGGTTTGGACTTGCGACCTGACCCACGGCTATCTCGAAATCAACGCGGACTATCGCAGTTGAGCGAGCCTGGTTTACCGACCCTGCTGGTCGTCGCGGTCGCATTGGTGGACCGCGATGGCCGCGTCTTGCTTGCAGAACGGCCAGAGGGGAAGAATCTGGCTGGGATGTGGGAATTTCCAGGTGGCAAGGTTGCCCTTGGGGAGACGCCAGAAGCCGCGCTCATTCGGGAATTGCAGGAAGAGTTAGGCATCGACACTGTCGCGTCTTGCCTGGCACCATTCACATTTGCCAGCCACACCTATGAGGCGTTTCACCTGCTGATGCCGCTTTATGTTTGTCGCGTGTGGGAAGGCAATCCTACAGGGCTAGAAGGCCAGCGGCTTGCCTGGGCGACGCCGCAAGAGATGCTGAAATATCCTATGCCGCCGGCTGATAAGCCGCTTGTGGCGATGCTGCGGGACTTCCTGTAAGGGCGTCCAGCAGCGGTGCCAGATAGGGCTTGTAAGCCTCAGCCGTGTTCAGTCCTGTTTGGAACAACGGCTGACGCACTTGATGGGCGCTGGCGGTCGCGTTTTCCCGCTCCGTTTTGTGGAAAGCGCGCGCCGCATCGGACCAAGGCATTTCGATGGCATCGACCATGGCGCGGGCCTCGTCCTCAAAATTCTCGATCAGGCCGCGATAGCTCACATCGTGAATACGCCCGGGCGCTGCCATCCGCCAATGCTGCATGAGGCGGACATAATTGGTGTGATAACGGCCAAGCTCCTGCTGATGATAGGAGAAAGAAACATCACCGGTGAAGAGCTGGCGATAACAGCTGAAGCAGGTGTCCGTAGCATCCCGTTCAATGTGCAGGATTTTTGCGTTTGGAAATAGGGCCATGATCAGACCAAGGTTCTGGAAGTTCATCGGCATCTTGTCGGCTATGCGGTCCGCGTCTGGCGCGCGCTTTGCGACCGTCGCCATATACTGCGCACTGAGAGCTGTTGCCCGTTCTGGCGTTAGCGCCTGGGCACCGCCGGGCCAGGCACCTTCATGCTTGTAAACATCCCGCGCGAGGTTCGCGACGGCAGATAACTCGCCAGCGCCATGTACACCCGGAATACTCGCGATGATCTGTTCGACCAATGTCGTGCCAGAGCGGGGCATGCCGACGATGAAGACGGGCTTGGCGTCCCGGTCGCCCGTGCGCGAGAGCCGGTCAATCATGCCGACATCAAAGCATCTGATCAGCGCATCAAAGAACTGATCAACCGTATCGGCTTGATAATGCATGGTGGCGCGCTTAGCGGCATTGGCTTGGTCAAATAATGCTATGGCGGCGGCGGGATCATTTTCGTGCGCCGCGTGGCTCGCCAGTGCGAATTGCAACATCCAGGTCGGTTCTGATCCCGGCGCCAGGCTCGCCAGCATCGTTTCAGCCGCTGCTGTGTCAGCCGCTTTCATGGCACCGTCGGTCAATTTGGAGACTTGGTGCAGAGCGGCGCTGGCGACGCACATCGCGTCCAGGCTGCTGATGCGCTTCGCCTGGGGGACGAGAGAGCGGAACCCGTCAATCGCTGCCGCGGTCCGGCCTTCGCGCATGGCTTGCACCGCACGCTCATAGGTTTCCACCATCGCGCGGATACGTAGGTCGCTGCCATCCAATTCCATAGCCAATGCTCCTCGGCGTGAGGTGGCATCAGACAGGGTTCATGGTAAAGGCCGGATTAAAGCGCCTTCAAGCGTGCAAGCGCGCCCTGCAGTTTTTCCTGCTGTAAGACGAAAGCTGTGCGACGGTACCGGTTTTCCTGCACGACCTCCGCAGGTGCCCGCGCCGTGAATTTCTCATTGCCAAGGCGCTTGTCAATGCCGGAAATTTCTTTCTCCACCTTGTCGATTTCCTTGGCGAGGCGGGCTTGCTCAGCATCCAGGTCAATCACGTCCCCAATGGGGAGCGCAATTGTCGCTTCATCGACGATAGCCTGTACGGCACCCTTAGTGGGCGCTGCGCCATCTGTCGTGATGGTTTCCAGGCGTGCTAAGCGGCGGACAGGCTCGTCATTCCGATTGAGGCGGGCGAGGGTGTCGTCGCTGGCGCCAGATAGATGCGCATGCAGGCGTGCGCCAGGTGGAATGTTGCACTCCGCACGAACGGTGCGGATTGCGCTAACAAAGCGGATCGCCCAATCGATTTCAGCGACAGCGTCGGGTGCCGCTAACTCCGGCTCTTCGGCTGGCCAAGCGCTGGAAATGAGCGAATCCGCGCCGTTCAGATTGCACTTCTCTGCAATCTCTTCCGTCAGGAATGGCATGATCGGATGCAGTAACCGCATTAAGCGGTTGAGTGTCCAGGCGATCGTTGCGCGGGTTTCAGCCGCCGCTTCTCTGTCTTCACCGGACAAGATTGGCTTTGCGAACTCAAGCTGCCAATCGCAGAACGTGCCCCAAGCAAATTGGTATAGGGCGTTCGCGGCTTCATTGAACCGGTAGCTCTCCAATGCGCGCGTGACATCATCGCGGGTGGCGGCTGTCTTAGCGACAATCCAACGGTTCAGCGTGACTTTACAGGCGGTAGGGTCAAAATCAGGATCAATGACGCATTCATTGATTTCGCAGAAGCGGGCAGCGTTCCAAAGCTTCGTCGCGAAGTTCCGGTAGCCCTCGACCCGGCTTTCAGCCAGCTTGATGTCCCGGCCCTGGGCTGCCATGGCGGCAAGCGTGAAGCGTACAGCATCAGCGCCATATTTGTCCGTCAGTTCCAGGGGATCGATCACGTTCCCTTTGGACTTGGACATTTTTTGGCCTTTTTCATCGCGGACCAGCGCGTGGATGTAGACCGTGCGGAACGGCACATCATCCATGAAATGCATGCCCATCATCATCATCCGGGCAACCCAGAAGAAGATGATGTCAAATCCGGTTACGAGCACGTCGCCCGGATAATATTTCTCCAGCTCAGGCGTTTCTTCAGGCCAGCCGATGGTTGAGAACGGCCAAAGTGCAGAGGAAAACCAGGTGTCTAGGACGTCTGGGTCCTGCTCCAACGGTTTATCTTCGCCATAATGGGCGCGGGCTTTCGCTTTGGCACCCGCCTCATCATTTGCGACGAAAATCTCGCCATCAGGCCCATACCACGCCGGAATACGATGGCCCCACCAAAGCTGGCGGGAGATACACCAGGGCTGAATATTGCGCATCCATTCGAAGTAGGTCTTTGACCAATTCTCCGGCACAAACTTGGTGCGCCCATCCTCCACTGCTGCAATCGCGGGCTTGGCCAGGGTTTCAGCGTCCACATACCACTGAACGGTCAGATAGGGCTCAATCGGCACGCCGCCACGGTCGCCATAAGGAACTGTGTGCGCATGGTCTTCGATCTTCTCGAGCAAGCCTTCCGCTTCAAGATCGGCGACAACAACCTTGCGGGCCTCAAATCGATCCATGCCCTGGTATTTTTCGGGCGCGTTTTCGTTGATCCGGCCCTGGCGATCCAGAATGTTGATCATCTCTAAGTTTTGGCGACGGCCGACTTCAAAGTCGTTGAAGTCATGGGCTGGTGTCATTTTGACGGCACCGGAGCCTGCTTCTGGGTCCGCATATTCATCCGCAACAATGGGGATGCGACGGCCAACGAGTGGCAGGATGCAATGCTTGCCGACAAGGTGCTTGTAGCGCTCATCATCGGGGTGCACCGCGACGCCAGTATCACCCAGCATGGTTTCGGGCCGGGTTGTGGCGACGGTGATGTGCGCGCCATCTTCGCCTTCAATCGGATATCGGAAATGCCAGAGATGGCCGTTGGTTTCTGTCGGCAGCACCTCAAGGTCTGAAATCGCCGTTTCCAGCTTCGGGTCCCAGTTGACGAGGCGTTGGTCTTTATAGATGAGGCCTTGGTCGTACAACTCGATGAAGACTTTGCGGACAGCGTCGCTAAGGCCTTCGTCCATGGTGAAGCGTTCACGCGGCCAGTCGGCAGAGGCACCAAGGCGCGTCAACTGCTTCATAATTTCGCCGCCGGATTCGCCTTTCCATTCCCAAACGCGGTCCAGGAATTTCTCACGGCCGAGATCCCGGCGGGATACGCCTTTTTCGGCCAGTTGGCGTTCGACCACCATCTGCGTTGCAATGCCCGCATGGTCCATGCCCGGCTGCCAAAGTGCGTCCTTACCGGTCATCCGATTATAGCGGATCAGCACGTCTTGCAGGGTGAATGTCAGTGCATGGCCCATATGTAGGCTGCCAGTGACATTCGGCGGCGGCATCATGATCACATATGGGTCTGCAGCGCTGGCGGGGTCTGCGGCGAACGCGTTCGCCCGCTCCCATGCCTCATAGCGCGGCCCTTCGGCGGCTGCCGGGTCGTAGGTCTTCTCTAAGGGCATTGGTCTTAGCTTCCTGGCGGGTCTCAGCCCACGCTCATAGGCTGCGCTCAGTCTTTATCCTGGCGCTGAATACGTTGAATTTCCTCGCGCACGAGGTTTTCGACCATGCTGGGCAGGTGGATGTCCAGCCATTGCTTCAGCATCGGTTTCAGCAGGTCTGCAACCAGGGCTTCAACAGTGTTACCGCTAGCGCCGATACCCATGGCCCCCGTGACTTTATCGCCACTGCGAAGTGCTGCAAGTGCGCCTGCAGATAATGCCGCTGCTTCAGGGGAGAGCAGGCCGCTTTGAAGCGCTTCAGCCGAGGTTTGTGGGGCGACGGTTATCTCCGGCTCTTCCACATCGTCCTCTTCGGCATCATCTTCTTCGGGCTCATCCGGGGCGTCTTCGAAGACGAGTCCGAATTCATCGTCGTCGTCATCGTCTGCTTCGGCCTCAGCTGCGACGGATGAAGCTTCTGAAACTGCTTCCTCTGTCTCTTCCATATCTTCTACGACCAGAAGATCACCGGCATCCGCTTCATCGTCATGTTGATCAGGCTCATCGGTGACGGCGCTAGCGCTGCTTGCGGCCACGGGTTCTGGCTCGTCATCGGGCAGCGGGTCACTCAGTTCGAGCACATCATCATCCGCATCATCGACATCACCAGCGCTTTCGGCATCACTGATGTCTTCATCATCGGCATAGCTGCTGGAAGATGACCCATCTTCAGGTTCATCTTCATCGGAGATGATTTTGCGGATGGAGGCGAGGATATCCTCCATCGACTGTTCGGACTCCTGTCCGTCGGCTTTATCTTTGCTCATGCTTTATCGCTCCCAGCGCTTCCCGCACCGTCGGTATCATTTGCGGACGCTTGTGCCGAACCATTTGTCCCGAACGGATTGATAGTAAACCGATGGGTCGTAGCGCTGTGCATCCAACTCCAACCCTTCAGCGGTCATAGAACCGACCGCTGCGAGCAGATTAAAGACCGCCACATATTCATCGCGCCGGGCACGAACCAGATTAACGCGTGAATCAAGCAGTTCCTGTTCCGCGTCCAAAATGTCGAGCACGGTTCGGGTGCCGACCAGGGCTTCCTGCTGCACGCCTTCAAGCGCGATTTCATTCGCCCGAATTTCACTTTCCAGCGAATCGATCCGCGCGCGGGTCGCGACCAATTGCTCCCAGCCCTGGGTTGAGGCTTCAACCGCTTGGCGGCGATTGTCTTCAATCAATTGCAGGCGCTGCGATTCGGCCTGCTTGGCCGCGCGCACACGGGAATAGACGGACCCGGATTGGTACAGCGGCACCGTCAGATCAACGGTGGCCTGGGCGACCGTGGTTTGGTCCACATTCCGGCTTGAATTGAAGGACTGCTGGAGTTGCCCGTTAAGCGCGACCGTTGGGTTCAGCTCCCCTTCAACCAGATCAACAGTGTGCTTCGCGCTCTGATGCAGGTTAAGGGCTTGGACAACGGCTGGATTGTTAACCGCAGCCCGCTGTACAGCATCTTCAAGGCTGGCAGGAACGCCGTTGGGCGTTGTCGGCGGTTCCAGATTGTCGGGCGGCTCGCCAACTTGGCGGGCATAGGCTGCGCGCGATGTCTGGAGATTGCCCTCCGCCGTCTTCAGGTCCGCCTTTGAACGGGCGAGGCGGGATTCGGCTTGCGCCACATCCGTTCGGGTGACTTCGCCAACACTGAAGCGGTCCTGCGTAGCTTGCAGTTGGCGTTCCAGCACGTTGATGTTGTTTGTGTTGAGGTCAACAACGGCTTTGTCCCGAAGCACATCCATATAGGCCTGCCCGACGGAGAACAGCACTTGCTGCTCCACATTCGTTAGGCCAGCGCGGGCTGCGCGGACTTCCGATTCGGCGCGGGATGTATCTGCACCTGTGCGACCGCCCCGATATAGGGGTTGCGAAACCTGGCCGGTGATCGTTGTTGGGAAGATGGTATCGTCACCGCTACCACCTTGCGCAAGTTCCTGGTCAACATACTGAATGCCGGTACTGCCTGTGACAGACACAGTTGGCCGCCACCCGGACCGCGCCTGGGGCACGCCTTCGTCAACGCTACGCACACGGGCGCGCTCAGCGGCGATGGCTGGGTTCGATTGGTACGCCTTCGACCATGCGCTTGCCAGAGTCTCAGCATTGGCCAAACCTGCCATGCCGATCATGCATCCGGCTGCGACTGTGCCTGCGAGCACGAAGCGTAAGGGGCGCATTAGGTAAAATGCGGGGTTTGAAGTGTTTCGGGTCTTCATATGGATCAGGCTCCGGCCCACTAAAATGTAAACGCTGGCGCGGGCTCAAAGCCCGGCAGCATTGGTGTTGCGCCGTCAAACGCGGTCCGCTTGGAGATTGCGCCATTACGGTTAATGAACAGTGTTCCCCGCTGAATGCCGCTTGCATCCCTTTGCATGACAGCAAGCCGCCCGCCTTCGGCCAATTGCCCAAGCAGCGTTGCTGGATCGTCCGCGACGGCACCTTCGCAAATTATCACGTCATATGGGCCTTCATTGGCCCAACCTTCGGTCAATGGGCCTGTATGAACGACTGCGGTATCCGCAGCGCCATCCTTGGAGAGTGCAGTTTGCGCCGCTTCCGCCAAGCCTTCATCACATTCAAGTGCGATGACGGCGCTGGAGATGCGCGCCAGGACAGCCGCCCCATAGCCCATGCCCGCACCAACATCGAGCACGAAGTCATCCGGGCCAACGTCTGCAAGCTGGACTAACCGGCTGAACAGCATCGGTTCCATCAGTGAGCGACCGTCGCCAATTGGCAGGTCCTCATCAGCGTAGGCCACGCCTCGCTTAGCTACGGGGACGTAGTTCTCCCTCGGTACGACGCGCATAGCGTCCACCAGGCTCACGTCCATGACTTTGTTGGCACGAAGCTGGTTCTCGACCATCTTGGTGCGTGCAATCTGAAAATTGGCCATTCCGCGCCAGTCCATCCCGCTCGAATTGCTACTTTGCTGGGCGGACACTACCGCCGAATGCGAATATCTGAAAGCCTCCTGTTTGCCCCACATAAAGTAGCGTCTTGACGCAGCGGCTTTGGGCGCCTATCAACCCTGCCAGCTTAGTGCTTTAAGGGCGCGGTGGCAGAGTGGTTATGTAGCGGCCTGCAAAGCCGCGTACAGCGGTTCGATTCCGCTCCGTGCCTCCAAAAGCATGTTTCGTTATGAGAGTGTTTACGCGCTTTCGCATAGAGTTTGCGTGACTTTGAAAATACGTGATTTTCGGGGTCGCATTCTTCAGGCGGGTTTGGTATTAAGCCCTCCTTGATCCGCGGTAGCTCAGTGGTAGAGCAATCGGCTGTTAACCGATCGGTCGTAGGTTCGAATCCTACCCGCGGAGCCAAATCACAGAAAGGTCGTTGGAAACGTCTCCAGCGGCCTTTCTTTTTGCATCGATGGCCGTGGTTTCCGCAATCAAATCAAATGGTTGGCGTAATGTTGCGGTCAATTCACCATCCCGCCAAGTGGAGTTCGAAACCAGGAATTTGAGAAGTCGCCGTTTTTCGCGAGAATCCTGCTTTTCGAAAAGCCGCTGGGCGTTCTGCGCTAGTTCGATAAGGTGCACGCCGTCTTCAAGGTAGGATTGGTCAGCGCCCTGGTGCCGTTCGATGTCGCGCAGGCAGCGTTCCTGGTTGGCGCGCCACTCCCCGGACATTTTATCGAAAAAGGCGGCGTCAATAGTGCCGTCGAGCTTATCAACGTAGGCGGCGTGGATTCGATTCTGGAGCCGGTCGTATTCGGCTTGCAGCCGTTTAATGGTTTCCTCATGCTCACGCCGTTCGTCCGCATGGCTGTCGTGAAGGGCGTCACGCACCCAGTCGAGGACCTCGTCATCGAACACCAGACGGCCAAGGAGCGCACCAAATTTCTCTTCCAGCACCTCCTCGCGGACATAAGGCTCGTCACATTTCCCTTTATAGCCGGTGCAGTGATAGTAAATGTACTTCTGCTTCTTGATCTCGCCGACAATTGAGCAGCCGCAGTGACCGCAGGAAATGAGCCCCGAGAACGCAAAATTATGCTTCACGCGGCGGTGCTTGCTGGCGTTGCGCCCGTCCATCATGTCCTGCACCCGTTCCCACAAGTCGCGGGAGACCAAGGGCTGGTGGTTGCCTTGGTAGAGCTTTCCGTTCCACTCAAACTCGCCCATGTAAAGCCGGTTCCGGAGAATTTTATGCACCGTGCTGGTCGGAACCGACTTCCCGCTCTTACGGTAACTGAACCCGGCCTCCCGCGCCTTTTTCGACACGTCGCGCAGCGCCAACCCGCCCTGCGCATACCATTCGAACATCTTCGTGACATGGGGCGCGACTTCGGAATCTGGCTCGATCACCCGCTTGCCGCTCGCCCCGTCCACGTTCCGGTATCCCAGAGGTGCCGCCGAAGGCCATATCCCCTGCTCTGCTTTCTCCAGCATGCCTTTCTTGGTCTCTTCGGACAGATTGTCGATGTAATTCTTGGCCATCAGCACCTTGATGCCGTGCATGAACTTCTCCGAAGACTTGGAATCCCGCGACAATACCGCACCTTCCTTGACCAGATGGATTTCCACATCCAGATCGTCCAGCATTACCCAGTCCTTGAGGTTGCGGTAAAGCCGGTCGGTTTTCTCGACAAGGATGATCCGGACCCGAGGATTGGCCGTCAGAAACGCCACCATCTCGCTGAAACTGCCCCTGCCCGTTTGCTTGGCGGTCTCAATATCCACATATTCCTGGACGGCGGAGAGCCCTTCCTTCGCCGCATACTCTTTCAAGAGCTTCAATTGCGACGGAATCGAGAAGCCTTCGTTCTCCTGTTCCTTGGAGGAGACACGGGCATAGATCACCGCCTGGCGGACGGTGGGTTCAATCGGTTCGGATTGGGTGCTTCGCTTTTTCATGTTGTTTAGTGTTATCTAAACACATCTCCATTGCAAGGATTGCCGCTCGGTTCATGCTGCTCCCCAACGCCGTCGCGGATCAAGCCCGGAACACCAAGTATCCAGCCCTCTACCATAGCCACGCTGCGTTCGGGCGGGGTCAGGTTCGGCGCGAGGAACTCAGCGAGGCTGCCGTCCCGGTCGGCGCGCGACAGCCAAGCGGCGATGGAATAAGCGTCGTGCTGGTCTCCCGTGCGGCCCTCGCGGGCGAAGCTGCGGGACCAGAGCGCCGGATAGACCTCGGCGATGACGGACTTGCCTTGCGGAATATCCCAGCCGTCGAAGGGCCAGAAGTGAACCCGTTCGCCCAGTTCCCGGCGAATGAAGCGCAGCCACGGAATCCCGGCATGGGTGGACTTGGCTACCTGGCCCT
>Ga0181601_10005024_pt1 | contig 11015 bp, 9 predicted proteins | sample 041ome_8_FD_133020 | JGI IMG/M metagenome (GOLD analysis project Ga0181601, IMG submission 133020) | Coastal salt marsh microbial communities from the Groves Creek Marsh, Skidaway Island, Georgia - 041407BS metaG (megahit assembly) | ecosystem: Environmental > Aquatic > Marine > Intertidal zone... | reverse complement strand
CATTTATTTATTGACCCTGGACTTTCTGAACAAGCATATATTGATAAGGCTCTACCAATTGATTCAAATCAAACTATATCACAACCATATACTGTAGCTTTTCAAACTCAACTATTGAACCCTCTTCCAGGAGAAAAAATTTTAGAAATTGGAACTGGCTCTGGATACCAAACTTCAATTCTAGATTTTTTAAAAACAGATGTATATACAATTGAGAGAAACCATAATTTGTTTAGGTCAACCTCAAAACTTTTTAAAAAATTAAATATAAATCCTGTTAAATTTAAATATGGGGATGGTTATAAGGGTTTGATAGATGATTCTCCTTTTGATGGAATTATAGTGACAGCTGGTTCACCTTATGTTCCTGAAAATCTATTAAAGCAATTAAAGGTAGGAGGTAGAATGGTAGTTCCAATTGGAAAAGAAACTCAAGTTATGACTAAAATTACTAGAATTAGTATAAGCGATTTTAAAAAAGAAACTTTTGGTGATTTTAAGTTTGTACCAATGTTAGACAAAAAGGATTAGTTATTAAAGTTTTTCTTAATCCTCTTTAAGTTTATCTTACTTTCTCTGTCTTTTATTACATTTCTTTTGTCAAACTCTCTTTTTCCTTTTGCAACTGAAACATTAAGCTTTGCAATCCCTTTTTTACTGATAAATAATGATGTAGCAACAACTGTAATCCCAGCATCCTTAACTTGTTTTTGAATTTTTTTTAATTCTTGTTTATTTAACAATAATTTTCTTCTCCTCTTTGGATTATAATTGTTTTCACTGGAGTTCTTATATTCATCAACATGCATATTGACAACAAATAGCTCATCACCACTGAATTCACAATAGGAATTGTTCAATGATGCCTTAGAGTTTCTAATTGATTTAATTTCATTACCAGTTAAAACTATACCACATGTATATTTGTCCAATAATGAATAATCATATTTAGCTTTCTTGTTATTTATGTTGACTGAATTATTCACTATGTAAAATTACAAATTTGAAAATGAATAATATATATTTAAAAAATGGTATCTATAAGAATTGCTAATCCTAAAGATTTAAATTATTTAATTGAAATATTTACTTTAAATATTCCAAAATACTTTCATGAAAAAGAATTAATTGATTTTAAGAAATATTTTAATTCTAAGAATATTGATAACTACTTTGTTATTATATCTAAAGGTAAAATATTAGGAGCAGCGGGTTATGCATATGAAAATAAAGAAACTGCAAATATATGCTGGGTTTTCGTTGATCCTAGTTATCATAACAACGGTTTTGGTACAAAACTAGTTAATCACTGCATGGACATTCTTAAAACAAATGAAAAGGTAAATACAATTCAGCTTGAATGTTCAAATATTACATACAAGTTTTACGAAAAATTAGGCTTTAAAATTAAATATATCAAGAAAGAGTATTGGCTAAATAAAGATGATTTATATTTTATGATAATGGATCTAATGGACTATTCTAAATAATAAAAATTGTTTATAACTAGTTGATTTATATAATAGGAAACGAATAAACACGAGTGCCTATTTTATTAATTTAGCACTTTATAAAATTATGAACAATCAAGACCACATATTCAATCTTATTAAAGAAGAAAAAAAGAGACAGCTTGGAGGATTAGAATTAATTGCATCTGAGAACTTTACAAGTGATAATGTAATGAAAGCAACAGGATCAATTCTTACTAATAAATATGCAGAAGGTTATCCTGGTAAACGATACTATGGTGGATGTGAAGTTGTAGATAAAATTGAAAATATTGCTATTGATCGCCTAAAGACCCTCTTTAACGTCGAATATGCAAATGTTCAGCCTCATTCAGGTTCACAAGCTAACACAGCAGTATTTGATGCTTTTTTGAAGCCTGGAGACAAGATTCTTGGTCTTGATTTAGCTCATGGAGGTCATTTAACTCATGGTTCAAATGTCAATTTCTCAGGAAAAATATATAACTCAAGCTTTTATGGGGTCAATAATGATGGAGTATTCGATTATGAAAAAATCCTTGAAAGAGCAAAAGAAGTTAAACCTAATCTAATAATTGTAGGAGCTTCAGCATACTCTCGAGACATTAACTTTTCTAAATTCAGAGAAATTGCTGATGAAGTTGGTGCATTTCTTCACGCTGATATTGCTCATCCCTCAGGTTTAATAGCTAAAGGATTTCTTAGTGATCCAGTACCTCATTGTCATGTGATTACATCCACAACTCATAAAACTCTAAGGGGGCCAAGAGGAGGTATAATGATGATGGGTAAAGATTTTGATAATCCATTCGGTCTTAAATTAAAAAATGGAAATTTAAAGAGAATGTCATCTATTTTAGATTCTGCTATATTTCCTGGAAATCAAGGGGGACCTTTGGAGCATGTAATTGCGGCAAAAGCTATTGCTTTTGGAGAAGCTTTAGATCCTCAATTTAAAAAATATATAAATCAAGTAATTTTAAATGCCTCTAAACTATCTAAAAATTTAATCGATCTTGGTTATAATATAGTTTCGGGAGGTACAGATAATCATCTTTTGTTAATTGATTTAAGAAATAAAGATATATCTGGTAAAGATGCTGAGAGGGTTCTTGGTGAATCAAATATTACAGTAAATAAAAACATGGTTCCTTTCGATGATAAGTCACCTTTTGTTACAAGTGGAATAAGAATTGGGACACCGGCAATTACAACTAGAGGGCTAAAGGAAAATGATATGGATTTTGTTGCTGAATCTATTGATTCATCAATTGTAAATAGTGAAGATGATATAATTTTATCTGAGATAGGTAAAAAAGTTGAATCTTATATGAAAGATAGACCTTTGTTTTCTGCTACTTAGAGACAATCTTTACCTCGAAAAGTTTATCCCAGTTTTTTCCAGTCACATACATTTTTTGATTTATAAAGGCTATCCCATTCATAACATCTAAATTAGGATTCTGTGTGACTCTATCTCTTATTCCTGAAAAGTCAATTACTTTCTCTACTATTCCATTAGATGGATTTATCACTATGACAACATCTCGATTAAACTGATAGGTATTAGCGTAAATTTTTCCATCAATAAATTCTAATTCATTAATATTTTTAATTCTGGATTTATCAGTTAATACATCAATATAACTTATCTCTTTAAGAGTCATAGGATCTAAAATCCATATTTTACTTGTTCCATCAGACTTATAGATAAATTCTCCATCATTACATAAACCCCAACCTTCTTTGCTTTTCTCATAATTAAATGTCCCAATTTTATTGAACTCTAGGTCATAAATAAATCCAATATTATTCTTCCATGTAAGTTGATAAATCTTATCCTTTAGAATTGTTAACCCTTCTGCAAAATATTCGTAATCAAGATTAATAATTTTCAGTATCTCTCCACTTCTGTAATCTATTCTTCTTAAAGTTGATTTCCCATTTAACCCAGTACTCTCATATAGTTGATTATTATAAAATTCTAGTCCTTGAGTATAAGCGTTTTGATCATGTCTATATTCATTTACAACTTCATAGGACATCAACTCAGGTTTTATGTTCGAGTAAATATCAAATCTTTTTGCAATAGAAATTACTTCATTATCAGAGTAAATATCAACGGAAGCTGTGTTTTCGCCGACTTTATAATTAATTAATTTAATATTATTTTTTACTTTTTCTCCGTTCAAATAATAATGGACTGAATCAATAATTTTTTTACCTGTTGAGCTTACACTTATTGATATTTCATCATCAACTGAAATCTTTGTATTAGGAGATTCAATCTGTATTTTAAATCCACTTGTTGCATTAGTATTACAATTAAGTATTAATAAAAAGAATAAAAAAACAATACTATGCTTCATGAATTAAATTTATTACTAATATATTTAATAAATAATGAGTAAAGTAATTTTAATTACGGGAACATCATCAGGTTTTGGAAAATCAATTGCTGAAAAACTTCACTCCCAAGGTCATACTGTTATTGGAACCTCTAGAAATGGCGATAAAATTGACTCAATATTCAAGACGATGAAACTGGACATAAATAACTATGAAATGTCAAAGAGTTTAATAAATAAAATTATTGAGTCTCATGGAAAAATAGACATACTAATAAATAATGCAGGAATTAATATTACAGGTCCTCTTGAAACTACTGATATGTCAGATTTAAAAAAGTTGTTTGATACTAATTTTTTTAGTCATATTAATATGATTCAAAATGTTCTACCTAATATGAGATCAAATAAACAGGGTTTAATAATTAATATTACATCTATAGCTGGCTATCTTGGATTACCATTTTGGGGAGCTTATTGTGCTTCAAAATCCTCTTTTAATATAATAGCTGAAAGTTTAAATATTGAGCTTAAAAAACACAATATCAATATAGTTAATATTGCTCCAGGAGATTATAAAACAGAAATTGCTTCTAATAGAGTGGATAGGGTAGATCCTAATTCACCATATTTTAAAGAATACAAAAAAGTTATAGATAATGTTAATGGTAAGATGCAGCATGGAAGGGATCCAATAGAAGTAGCAGAATTAGTCTCAAAAATTATTAACAAAAAAAACCCAAAAATTAATTACCTTGTTGGAGGATTTCTTGAAAAAAAAATCACATTGAAAAGTTTATTTCCTGACAAGATTTTTCAAAAAATAATAATGAAACTATATAACTAAATATTATGAAATTTTTTATCGATACTGCTAATCTAGATCAAATTAAGGAAGCTCAAGAAATGGGTATTTTAGATGGTGTTACTACAAACCCCTCTCTAATGGCTAAAGAAGGAATAACGGGAGAGAAAAATATTATAGACCACTACCTTAAAATTTGTGAAATAGTTGATGGTGATGTTTCTGCTGAGGTAATATCAGTTGATTATGACGGGATTGTTAAAGAGGGAGAGGCTCTTGCATCACTTCATAAACAAATTGTAATAAAAGTACCGATGATTGAGGAGGGAGTGAAAGCTATAAGATACTTTAGTGATAAAGGGCTAAAAACTAATTGTACTTTGATATTTTCATCTGGTCAAGCATTACTTGCTGCAAAAGCTGGTGCTACTTATGTCTCACCCTTTATTGGAAGGCTTGATGATATCTCTACTGATGGTTTAGATTTGATTTCTGATATAAGAGATATATACGATAATTATGGTTATAAAACTGAAATTTTAGCTGCTTCAATAAGGCATACTATGCATATAATTGATTGCGCTAAAATAGGAGCAGATGTAATTACTAGCCCGTTGTCTGCAATTAAGGGACTGTTGAAACATCCCCTAACAGATATTGGTTTAGCAAAGTTTTTAAGTGATTATAAAAAAGGAAACTAATTCTCTCTTAGAATATTTTCGACATCATTAGTAAATAGATTGGTAAATCCATCTACAATATTAACTTTTTTGTCAATTATAATAGTTTTATTTAAATACGTAAGTACCCAATTTTTACTAGATCTTTCAAAGTCTCTGAATGAAAATTGATTTGATAAATCAAGATTTAATATATTTTGAGCTTGACTGACCATATCAGTGTAAGGCTGAATACAAATCCCAATAAACCTATAATCTGGATAACTCTCTTTAAGTTCTTCAATCCTTCTTATTGTCCTCCTGTAATGATTCATTTGAGTCTGAGACCAAAAATAAATTAATGATTTTGATCCTCTAAGTTCACTTGAACTAGATTTAATATCTCCGTTATAGTCAATAATTTCAATATTTGGAAGTGAATTACCTTTCTTCATTTTCTCAATATCATTATATAATTTTGTTATCTCATCAAGATATTGTTCGGATGAGTTTACATATGTGTAGTAATCAATAAACTCTTCGTGGTAATCATTATTTTTAAAATTTAAGATTTCCTCAATTGCTGTTGCACGAGCCAAGTTGTTTTTTAAAGATTGATCAGTAATTTGAGAATCAATTATTAAAAGTTTTTTAATATTAAAATCAGTATTGTTTTTCTCATAGAAATATGCTTTTCCACTACCTAATGTTTTTTCGTTAAAATAATTCATCAGATAAGTAATATATGGTTCAAATAGTGATAAATCTGAATCATTTAAGTCCATTTGATCTCTGTAACTGAAGAATTCTTCTCTCTTGCTATCAGTCCAGTCTTTCCCTCTTAGTAGAGCGTATCTCTCAAGTTTGTTAAAATAGTTATACTTTATGCTCGCTTTAGTTATATTCCTTGAAAGACTTTTTGGTTTTCCGCTGCTATTAAAAATTTCCCATATATTCTCTTTTTCATTCATTAGAGAATCTATAGCATTTCTAAACACATCACTTTCTTGAGAGTATATTTCAGATATGTATCCAATTTCTGACTCATCCAGGATAGACATATCTACTAAAAAATTATTCTTTGATGATCCTTTTCCACTAAAAGTCAAGGATTCTTTAAAATCTTCAACATTAACTCTTATCCATAGACTATCACCATTTTCGACTATAATGTTTTGATTTTCTGGTAGATGCTCAATCCTATATATCCCAGGTTTAATATCCTCAATTTTTTTAAAAAATTTATTATTAGAATCTAATTCTATCGAATCAATTTTAATATTGTTATAGTAAAAGTTAACGTATCCTGAAGACGGGTTTATAATCTCTCCTCCAAGAAAAAAACTAGAATTTTGACTGTCTTGATTACATGAGCTTGAAAAAAATAAAATAATAACTACTATAATTAGTTTTAGAAATTTCATCTTACTATTTTTGCGCATATTTATGTTATCTGTATCTAATTTATCGCTTCAATTTGGAAAGAGAATACTCTTTGATGAAGTAAATATAACTTTTTCTCCTGGAAATTGTTATGGAATTATTGGAGCTAATGGGGCAGGTAAATCCACTTTTCTTAAAATTTTATCTAAAGATTTAGAACCTAATACTGGTTCTGTTTTTCTTGAACCAGGAAAGAGGTTATCTGTTCTTGAACAGAACCATAATAGGTATGATGAAAACACTGTAATAGAGACAGTAATTCTTGGAAATCAAAAACTATTTGAATTAAAAAGTGAGATAGATTCAATTTATGCAAAAGAAGATTTTTCAGATAAAGACGCTGATAGGGTTGGTGAGCTCCAGGCTTCATTTGAGGAAATGAATGGATGGAATGCAGATGCAGATGCAGCTTTCTTACTATCAAGTCTTGGAATCACTGAAGAATTACATCACAATACAATGGCTGATATTGACCAAAAGGTAAAAGTTAAAGTTTTACTAGCTCAATGCTTATTTGGAAATCCAGATGTTTTAATCATGGACGAGCCAACCAATGACCTTGACTATAATACTGTTGAATGGTTAACAAATTTTATAAATGAATTTGAGAATACTGTTATAGTTGTATCTCACGACAGATATTTTCTTGATGCAGTTTGTACACATACCTCAGATATAGATTTTAGTAAAATCAATCATTTTTCAGGTAACTACTCTTTTTGGCAGCAATCTAGTGAATTAGCTTCGAAGCAAAAACTACAACAAAACAAGAAAGCTGAGGAAAAGAAAAAGGAATTACAAGAATTTATTTCAAGGTTCTCTGCAAATGTTGCCAAATCTAAACAGGCAACTGCTAGAAAAAAGATGATTCAAAAACTTAACATAGAGGAAATTAAGCCATCTAGTAGAAGGTATCCTGCAATAATCTTTGAACAAGAAAGAGAAGCAGGTGATCAAATTCTTGAACTAAAATCACTTTCATATGAGAAGGATGGAGAAGTATATTTTAAAGATATCAGTCTCAATCTAAATAAGGGTGAGAAGGTTCTTATAATATCAAAGAATTCAAGATCTATCAATCTTTTCTATGATTGTATTTCTGGAAACCTTGAACAAACATCTGGATCTTATAGTTGGGGAGTTACTACAAGTTCAGGGTATTTGCCGATGGATAATCACTCATTTTTTGATAAAAATATTTCCCTCGTAGATTGGCTTAGACAGTGGACTAATACTGAGGAGGAAAGGGAAGAGTTGTTTATAAGAAGTTTCCTTGGTAGAATGCTTTTTAGTGGAGACGAGGCACTTAAATCATGCAATGTACTTTCAGGAGGTGAAAAGGTTAGGTGTATGCTCTCTAAGATCATGATGGGTAAACCTAATGTTCTTTTAATTGATGAACCTACTAATCACCTAGACCTTGAATCAATTACTGCATTTAATAATTCACTATCTAATTTTAAGGGTACTGTACTTTTAAGTACCAATGATAGGGCTTTTGCTGAATCTGTTGCTAATCGTATTATTGAGATAACTCCAAATGGAATAATAGATAGTTATCTTCCTTTTAGTGAATATATTGTTGATGAAAAAGTCTTAGCTCAAAGAGAAAAACTTTATTCCTAGGTTATTTATCCCTAATTATTGCTCCAAGTTCTAATTTATATGCATCAGCGAACCTAGTCATAATCTTATCTATAATTTTATCAGTAAGAGTTTTTTTACTATCATTAAATGTAAAACTTACAGCAAAGGATTTTTTGTTATCACCAATATTTTTACCCTTAAATTCATCAAAAAGAACAACATCTTTTAGAATTTTACCCTCTAAACCATAAGCTATTGACTCGATCTCTTCAAATTTTATGTTGTTATCTAGAATCATAGACAAATCTCTTCGAGATGATGGAAATTTAGATAATTCCTCAAATTTATTATTAAATGTCTTTAACCTTATTTTATCAAGATCTAAATTTAAAATATGTATGTCTTGATCAATAGAAAACTCTTGAATATAATCTTTATCAAGCTCTCCGATAAAACCAACTTCTTTTTTATTATATAAAATTTTGAGTTTAGATTTAAAAATTTCATCTTCAACTAGCTCATACTTAACATTTGATATATTTAATTTTTCTAATAAATTTTTAGAAACTCCTTTTAAATAATAAAAGTTATTTTCTTTATAATCTGTGATCCAGTTTTCCTCAAATACATCACCGGTAATCGATATATTTACCCTTTTGTTTTCATAATAATTCTCCTTATCTAGGGAGTAACTGTTTCCAAACTCAAATAATTTAAGATTTCTATTCTGCCTGTTAGAATTGTGTTTAATAGTTTCTAACATGTTTGGAATAAGCGAAGCTCTTAGATTAGATAATTCAGTTCCTTGTGGATTCAAAATACTAATTGGGTTATCACTATATCTCTGATTTATTGATGGAGAACAAATAGAATTATTTATAATTTCATTGAATCCGATTCCAACAAGATTTTGACTAATAATAGTTTCAATAACATTGATTTTATTTTTACCAATTTCTGGAATAGTCATTGAAATTTTGTTCTCTATTTTGATATTGTCAAATCCATATACTCTAAGTATTTCTTCAATTACATCAATCTCCCTGTAGACATCATGTCTGTAGTATGGTGAGACAATATTGATACCATCATCAGTAATTCCTGAAATCTCAAAGTCTAGAGAACTTAAAATCTGAGTAATAACTTCATTTTCGATTTTTTGACCAGATATATCTTCGATTCTCTTATACCTTAGATAAATATCTTTTTTTTCTAATTTATTATTATCCTCTACAAAAACTTCTGAGATTTTACAATCAGGATTATCATCTTTTATAAGAATTGCAGCTCTTTTTAAAGCATATATTACTTTTTTAGGATCAACACCTCTTTCATATCTATATGATGCATCAGTAAATAGTTGATGTCTTTTTGATGACTTTCTTATTGTTACTGAATTAAATATGGCTGATTCTAAAAATAAATTTTTTGTTGAGTCTGAGACTCCAGAGTCTAGACCACCATATATTCCTGCAATACACAGGGGTTTGTTTTCGGAACAAATCATTAAATCATCACTATTGAGTTCAATTATTTCGTCATCTAAAGTTTTAAATTTAGTTCCAGATTTTAATGATTTAACATTTATATTTTTTAGTTTATCAAAGTCAAAAGCATGAAGTGGTTGCCCAATTTCATGCATTACAAAGTTTGTTATGTCTACTATGTTGTTTATTGGTTTTAGTCCTATTGACTTTAATTTATTCTGCAGTTTATCGGAGGACTTTTTGACTTTTATATCCTTTATAATCAAACCTGAATAAAAAGGACATTTTTCTTTGTCTATTATATCAAGGTTAAAATCTTCTTCAATATTAACTGACTCGAAAGAATTGATCGATGGAAGATTTATCCTACTTTTAATAGACTTGTAATCATAATATGCTTTTAGATCTCTTGCTACCCCATAATGGGACATTGCATCACATCTATTAGGGGTTAATCCAATTTCTAGAATATTATCATTTTCAATATTAAACACTTCACTAATTGGAGTTCCTGGTTTAATATTTTTATCTAATACCATAATTCCATCATGAGAATCACCAAGACCAATCTCATCCTCAGCACATACCATACCATTGCTAACAACCCCTCTAATCTTTGATTTTTTAATTTTTATCTCTGTACCATCATTAGTGTATATTTTTGATCCAACTACTGCTACAGGAACTATTTGGCCTTTTTCAATATTTGGTGCACCACAAACTATTTCTGAAATTTGATTGTTTCCAAGATCTATAGAGGTAAGCTTTAATCTATCTGCATTTGGATGCTTTTCACATTTTATAACTTTACCCGCAACTACTCCTTCTAGACCACCTTTTACTGACTCAAAAGAATCAATCTTTTCTACTTCTAATCCTAAATTTGTTAATATTTCAGAAATTTCTACTGGGTTTGATTCAGTTTGAATGTATTCCTTAAGCCAGTTTATCGATATTTTCACAGGGTTTCTTTATTAGACAAATATACTTAATCAACTAATATATCTCCACAAATTCTTAGAATTTGAAGATGATGAGATTTCATTTCTGATAGGTAAGTTTTCTTTGTTATTTAGTCTAGGGTCATCTCTTAATATTTTAATTGCAGAATTACGAGCATTATTTAGTATTTCTGTATCATATATAATATCAGCTAATTTAAACTTAAGCATTCCGCTCTGTCTTGTTCCTAACAT
>Ga0181601_10005017_pt1 | contig 11024 bp, 10 predicted proteins | sample 041ome_8_FD_133020 | JGI IMG/M metagenome (GOLD analysis project Ga0181601, IMG submission 133020) | Coastal salt marsh microbial communities from the Groves Creek Marsh, Skidaway Island, Georgia - 041407BS metaG (megahit assembly) | ecosystem: Environmental > Aquatic > Marine > Intertidal zone... | reverse complement strand
TTTTGGATGAAATTTATGCTATGGGAGAGGAGATATATCAAATTCCAGAAGTGCGCAGACCAACGCAACCCAGAGGAAGTAAACACGCTTTATATGTAAACAGGACCTACTTTGGTATATACAGTATTATGAGTGATTTGAATGCTAATATTAAAACAGGACATGGTGCATGGCGCGAACGCTTGATGCAGTATCACAACGTTCCCGAATTTGATCAGACTTTATAAGATCGACTTTTCCATTTCGTTTTAATGGGAAGTAGGAAGAAAGTCGCGGTAAACGTAGTAACTACAAATAAGTAAATTTCATAAATGAGAAGACGTCCCAAATGGGGCGTTTTTTCATTAACCAAGTTGTAAATTTGATTTATTTGAAAAGATTGTAATAAGAATTTCAAGCTCCAAATAATTCCAAGAAAGGCGACTGTGGTATATTGAGAGAGTACAATGGCATAAACCAATAATACAGGGATTACAAAATAAAACCCTCCGTATATCCCAAATAAAATCCACCAGTACCAAGGCAGTTCCTTGCCTCCTGACAACCAGCGTTTTCGTTGATGTAAAAGATTGCCAAAGCCTTCCGTTTTTTCAGAAAATGCTAATACATCTTTATTCATAATGTTATTCCAAAGCCAACCTTTGGAACACACCTCGCTGTACAATTTATAATCTTCGGTAATGGAAAACTTGATTTTACTGTATCCCCCTGTTTGCCAATAAGCGTCTTTACGAATTATCATATTATTGCCGACTGCGGTTGCGGGAACTCCAGAATAAGAAATCACATTCAATAATCCCATAAAATAAGCCCAATCGATTTCTTGAAGCCAACCGTCTGTTCCCGATGCCCTAACCATAGTGGTGCCACTGCAAACTCCCATTTGGGCATCCATATTACTTAATAAGCCTTTAATCCAGTTTGGGCGAACGCGAACATCCGCATCCGTTATCAAATAATATTCCCCAATTGCATGCGTGTCGAGTTGCGCCATGACGCGTGCTTTTGCTTTTAAACCTGCATCGTTATCCTCTATTTCAATTACTTGAATATTGGCATACTTTGAGGCGTATTTTTTGGCGATAGCTCCGGTTTGATCTGTACTTTGGTCGTTTCCAATCAGAATTTGAATTTTCTCTTTTGGGTAATTTAAATTTATAACAGAATCTAAGCAGTCCGCTATATTCTGCTCCTCGTTCCTACATGCAATCCAAATACTTACCATAGGAAGTTCTTCTTCGCTGAATAATCGTGTTTTCTTAGATTGATAACGGAATAATACGGTAAGTTGCCATAGCTGAATCGTGATATACAGAATGGGAATTATGATGAGATAAATCATTAATTTATTAGGAGGGTTGATTGGGGATTAATTCAAATCTAAATCCTTTGTCCGACATTTGTTTTAGATAAGCGGGTAGTAATTTTTCCAATTGCTTTTTGGCCTTTTGGCTATCGTGAAAAACAACAATACTGCCTTTTCGTGTTAATGACGTGATGCGACGAACGGCATATTCTATGTCAAGACTTTTATCATAATCATAGGTTAAAATATCCCACATAATACAGCGATACCCCAATTCAATTAGCGCTTTTCCTTGTCTTTTTGTTATACGGCCATAGGGTGGTCTTAATAAAGGAAATTTATGTATCGGCCCAATGGCTTCCTGGCAAACACGAACGTCATCTATATAGGTATTGGTTGATGTTTTCCATCCTTTCAAATGATGTTGTGTGTGGTTTCCGATTTGGTGACCATTACGGATAATATTTTCTGATAAATCTTTGTGCTTCTGAAGGTTTTCACCTACACAAAAAAAGGTTGCTTTAGCATTATATTCCGAAAGACATTGTAATATGAAAGGGGTTACTTCAGGATCGGGACCATCGTCGAAACTCAAGAACACCACGCGTTCATCGGTTACAATTCGCCAAGTATATTGAGAGAAAAGTTGGTGTAACCATATGGGCGTTCGGAATAAGCGCATCTATAGTTAGCAAAAATGATATTAATTTTCAAGGAAACCATAACTTTGTAAGCATGGCAGAAAAAATGATTTTGGTAGGAGGCGGACTCGCTGGAAGTTTGATGTCGATATACTTGGCTAAACGTGGTTACGAAGTGCATTTGTACGAAAGACGTGACGATATGAGGCAAGGAAATTATGTTGGCGGAAGAAGTATCAATCTCGCACTTTCTACCCGAGGCATTACGGCATTAAACAAAGTAGGTTTAGTAGATGATATTCTGAAAATATCAATTCCTATGTATGGAAGGATGATGCACAGTGCGGAGGGAGCCCTGCAATATCAAGCCTATGGTCGTGACGACCAAGCAATCTATTCTGTATCTCGAGGTGAATTGAACATCAGACTGCTTCAACTTGCCGATGCTTATCCCAATATCCATATGTATTTCAATCATAAATGCACTCAAATGGATTTGGATAAGAACTGCGCAACTTTTGAGGATGACAAAGGCAATGAAATCAAAGTTGAAGGCGATGTGTTTTTAGCAACGGATGGCGCTTTTTCCGCGGTTAGAGATGCAATGATTCGCAATCCAAGACATAATTTTTCTCAGAATTATGAATCACATGGTTATAAGGAATTGGAAATTGTTCCAAGTGCAAATGGATCATTTCAAATGGAAGAAAAGGCCCTTCATATTTGGCCTAGAAGTTCATTTATGATGATTGCACTTCCCAATCCAGGAGGTAATTTTACCTGTACGCTTTTCTTGCCATATGAAGGTGACGTAAGTTTTGAGCATTTGAATACTGATGCAGAAATCATGGCTTTTTTTGAAACATATTTCAAAGATGCCATTCCTATGATGCCCAATTTGCTGGAGGATTTCAAAACGAATCCCGTTTCTCATTTAACAACCATGCGAACGTATCCATGGGTTAAAAACCGTTCGGCGCTAATGGGTGATGCTGCGCATGCCATTGTGCCATTTTATGGACAAGGCATGAATTGTTCTTTTGAAGATTGCGTTGTTTTAGACGATTGTATTGAATCTTTTGGAGGAAATTGGGATCTTATTCTAGATGCCTATCAAAAAAGCAGAAAGCCCAATGCGGATGCCATTGCCAACTTGGCTTTACAGAATTTTATTGAAATGCGCGATCTTGTTGGATTGCCTGATTTCTTAAATAAGAAACGCATTGAAAAAATGTTGGTTGATAATTATCCTGGACTTTACCGTACCCAATACGAAAGGGTAACTTTCTCTAATGATGGATATAACGATGCGCTGTTAGCGGGAGATAAAAACGACCGTTTTTTGGATTATTTAATAAAGGAAGGATTAGAAGAAAAAATCACCGACTCCAATTTTATGCATGATAAACTGCAGGAGTGGTTTGCCTGAGAAGTTTCAAATATTTAATCAGGTGTTAAAAGCAGGACTTATTTGACCTGCTTTTTTTTATTGGCTTCTTTTGCCCTCAAGATTGAATCTATATAATCTGGATTATAGGAGGTTTTATATTGCAGTTTTTGCGAATATTTCTTACCCGTTTTGTTGTGATAATTGCGGTTGGGTACCAAAATGGCAAAATACGCCCAGATTGAAATTCCGGTAATAATGGCAATGAACCCTATACCTACGATTAATTTATTGCGTTGTTGCTTCTCCATTTATTAAAGTTTAACATTTAACGCTTGGCTAATGTTCAATAAATCTTTTGAAACCTCTGGATTTAAAGGAATTCCCTTTTTTAGTCTCTCTTCCATTATTATGGCTTCAGGCTCGCCCGGAACAAGCACCTCATTTCCTTCGGAGGTCATACTGGATTTGAATTTATCAATCCAAGCATCCAATTGATTTTGAGTTTCATTAAGGTCATTGAAGCCATCCATATCCCAACAGCCAACAAAATGTCCTAGGCCTTTACCAGGTGCATCAATCTTAGGTTGTAAAAAGGATACAAATGGCGGGGCCCAGGGTCCCCAACTCGCGCCTGTTAGTACGGCACTGAAAATATCGACCCAAGCCGATAGTCCATATCCTTTGTGGAATCCGTGTTCGCGATCGCTTCCCAGTGGAAGTAAAGCTCCTTTTTCGCTTAAGATATGGGCGTCTGTAGTGGATTTACCTAATGAATCGATGGCCCAACCTTCGGGAATTTTTTTATTATTTCTTTGAGCAATTTCTAATTTCCCATTAGCCGCGGTAGAAGTGGCCATATCTAAAATGAAAGAGCGGCCATTCTTACCTGGTATTGCCACACAAATGGGATTGGTCCCTAACATACGTTCTATTCCATTGGCCGGCACCACTAAAGGACTCGCATTGGTCATGGCGAAGCCAATATAGTTATACTTAAAACCCTGAATGGCGTGGTGCGCAGCTACACCAAAATGATTGGAGTTATAGATTCCGGAAAAGGCAGTACCGTAGTCATGGGTAATTTTTACGCATTCCTGCATAGCAAAATGGGCAGAAACCAAACCTATAGAACCATCTGCATCTAAGCGAATTTGTGTTTTTTTGCGATGCTCAAATTTGAAATTCGGATTTACATTGATCCTGCCTGCATCGATCAACCGAAGGTAACCTGATAGTCGGGCAACACCGTGACTGTCTATTCCCCTTAAATCTGCAAATGTTAATACATCGGCGCAAATTTGGGCATGTTCCAAGGACATGCCTTTTTTGCAAAAAACGTTTTTTATGAATTCGTGAAGATTGGAATGATTAACGTGCATTATTGTGTTATTCTCAACCAACGTTGTAAGCCTTCATTGTTTTGTTTCCAATAATCATTAGAAATGGCCTTGCCTCTAAAATTTAAAGACCATTTGTATTCTGTTACATTTTGGTGCTTGCCTTTGAGGTTGTGAATCAATCCATTTCTTGAAATTACTACTTCCAGTTCACTTGGATTTCCAAGTTGTTCTGAAAGTTCATCGATATTGTTATTGATTCGGTATCCATTTAAGGAAATCAACTCGTCATTTACGTTAATTCCTAATGACTCTGCTGTTCCATCGCGATGGACGTAGCTGACGATAGTTTTGCCATTTTCCAAACGACTTTGTAAGTTAAAGGAAATAGGAGAAGCCGATTCCACAGAAACCCCAACACCATCGAAACCTTCAAAAATAGTTTTATAATCAGGCGTTTTCGGCGTTTCAAGCCAATCGTACAAAAGAGAATTCAAAGACTCACCTGCAATTTCATTACAAACACTTACGAATTCTTCTTCGGTGTAACCGGTTCCAATAGTCCCCAACTTTTTGGCCCCGTAGAAGTCAGACCATAATTTTTTGAATACATCGTCGAGTGATTTTTTACCTTTTGTGGTCTGACAAATCTTGGCATCTAAGAGGGCGGCAATTACGAATCCCTTCGAATAATAGGAATAACTGGTATTACGTGAGTTTTCATTCGGACGATATTCACGAATCCAAGCGTCCATACTCACTTCATGCAGGCTTGTATAATCTTTTCCAGGACGGTTTTCTTGCCCGTTTATGTAACTGGCAACAACTCTAAGGAAATGTTCCCTGTCTACGATACCGGCTCTCATTAACGCCAGTTCATCGTAATAAGAGGTTATGCCTTCGGCAACCCAAAGAGATTTAGTATAGTTTTCTTTGTGATAGTCAAAAGGACCTAACGCAATAGGACGGATCCTCTTTACGTTCCATAAATGGAAATATTCATGCGCCACTAAACTGAGAAAACCGCGATACCTACCGGGATTGCTGTAATTGAATCGTGGCATTACTAACACGGTACTATTTAGGTGTTCAATTCCACCGCCTCCGGCTTCAACATTCTGCACAATAAATACATATTTATAGGGTTTAATGTCTTTGGGGAACTCGCCAACAATATCGGCCATGGTTGCGCACATGCGCTGCATATCCTTCTTTAATGCCGAAAAATTGGCATTATTAGCACCGACCATGGCGACAAAATGGGGTATTCCCATCACTTCAAACTGGAGAGTTTCAAAATTCCCCAATTGAATTGGTGAGTCTACTAAAATGTCGTAATTGTCAAATTCAAAGGATACACCGCCTTTAATCGGCTTTTCTTGCATGGAGGAAATGTAGGAATTCCATGAGTCTGGAAGTTTTATATCTACTTGGCCTTTTAAATTTTCATATCCTTCAACGAACACGAAAATAGACGCGCCGTTTAACAAAGCTTGGTCGGCGTCGATAAAAGTAGTACGTGCCGAAAATTCAAAACAGTAAACCTTGTAAGCGAATTTTATTTCCCCTTTTGATGAAGCCTTAACTTTCCATCTGTTTTTTTCAATTTTTTGAACTTTAAGGTCTTTTTTATTTATTGTGGCATTGACTTGTTCTACACTTTTGGAAAATTCACGAACCAAATAACTGCCGGGCGTCCAAACTGGCAAGCTGAAAATGTAATCGCCAGGGGCATCCACAGAAACGGTCATTGTTACTTCTGCATAATGGTTTGAAGGCTTTGGTATGTTGATTGAATAATGCATTTTTTGTGCGTTTAAAATCGAAAAGGAGTTCATCATGGCCCATAGACCAAATAAATGTAGAAACTTCATTGCTCAAAATTCCGAAAATATCACCTCAATTCCAATTAAGTGTAGGCCTTTGATGTAAAAGAAAAAAAACCAAGGGAATTTTGTATTTTTGGGATATGCAAATTGCGAAATTTTTTAAAATCACGATGCTTCTGGGTTTGATTGCAAGTTTGAGCATCCTACCTGCTTGTGATAAGGAACCTGTAGATAATACAGATACCACGCAAATTGATACGAATAAAATTGATACCAACGGAAGTCAAGCCTATTTAGAGCAAATGTTTGCCGCATTGGTTTTAGATAAAAAAATCAAAGTAATCCTTGCCATTGATTCTTCGGGTACGAATTTGACACCCCAATACGACAATCATGATATTTTCTTAAGAAAAGGAACTTTTTACGATGGCCCACTGGATATTTTTACGAATGGCACAAAATACGTGGGTACTTGGAAATCCAACAAGGATTATTCTATTTTAGATTTGTCGATAGAGGGTTTACCAGAATTTGAATTCTACAATACCGTATGGCGTTTTACATTGAAGAGTTTAGATTTACTAAAAATTGCTCCGGTTCAAAATCCGGGTCAAAAGCAATTACATCTTAAAAAGGAATAAGAGGGATTTTACTTCTGCTCTTTATAGTCTCCGTCGGTTTCTTCTCGAACCATAATGACGGTTTTGGTTTTGATTTGCTTTTTGGTAGGATCAAAAAAGAACTCCTCGGGTTTGTCTAATTGCCAAGGGTGTTTCTCAGTATCATGAAAAACATATTTCACACAAACCGATGCCTGTTGGGTTCCATTGCTAAGTAGGTTGTATTGACCGCATACACGAATGCTTTTTTGACCAATCATGGCTCCAAAGTGGATGTTGTACAATTTATGGTTTGAAATTCCCGAGAAAAAAAACTCGCGATATCTTCTAAAGTTGAAACCGTCGTTGTTATCGTCAAATTTGGCATTAACAAAACCATCATCACTCAAACCTCCAAAAGAAAACAAGTAATCCAAACCTCCATAAACTTCAACATCGTGCCAAGATTTTCCAACTTTTAATCCATATTGGGTGGTTCGATTGAATACATCAATACGCGTCAGATTTGAAACAAAGGAAACCTTGGTATTCTCGATTTTATAATTTCTAAATGGCGCCGCACTTGGGGTTAAGTTGATACTTTGATTCCAGTTTGAGAGCCCGGCATTCAATGTTACATGCCAACCCTTTTGATGGTATTGTTGAAACCAATATAAGACATCATGGGCCAAATTAACATGGTAAAATCGATTTCTGTTATTTGTCACGTTCTCACTAGTTGTAAGTGAGGCTGAGTTATAAAGAAGATAAGTCCCAGCGAGTTCAAACGCATAACCTGGAGCCCACCGTAAGGTAGCTGTAATTTCAGGGGCAATCTGTTCCGTTAAACCTAATTGGTTAATAGAGGGAATTCGCCACATAGCGCTATCTAAACCGTTTTTTGTGCTATTCATGGGAACCCCATTATCGTTAAAAACGGTAAAGAAAATTTCTTCTTCCGGGGTTAGGATTTCATTGTATTGTTTAAAGCGCAAAGCTTTTTCTGTGTTTAGCACGGTGTAAGAGATATTCTCAAAAGAGTCTAGCTGCGTATAGGTATTTTTGGTTATTTTACTTGGGAATCGAGTGATGACACCACCTCTTAACTCTATAGCCCAGGCACTAGGCGACAACATCTGAGATCCCCCAAATGTCAAGGTTGATTGGCCAGGATAAACCGTACTAAATAAATCTTCAGCGTAGAGTTTAGCCCAAGTATTGTAAAACGAATGAATTTTGTCAAGTTGTTTGATGTTGTTCTGGACGTCTTGGGCAATTAATTTACTTCCAAGAGTAAATAATAGAAAGTAGAGGGAAGATATGGCCGCTTTTCTTGCGTTCATCGAAGAATTTATTTCAAAGATACAATTAATAAGGCAGTTCTTCCAAGGACTCGATTATTTAAGACAATTAGCTTTAAATTTGTCTTATGGAAGATTCCTTAGTGAACAAAGTGGCACAAAGTGGTTTAATTACCTTTAATTTAGAAAACTATTTCCCAGAAGGTACTAGAACTTTCTTAGATATAAAGGATACCCTGTTCATGGGAATGGTCTTAAAAGAAAAAGATTTTAGAAGTTGGATTAAAGAACATGATTGGAACCACTATTCAGCTCAACATGTGGCCATTGGATGTTCGGTGGATGCCATAATCCCAACTTGGGCTTATATGTTAATCGCGAGTAAATTATCAGGTATTGCTACCACAATTCATTTTGGAGATTTAGAGTCTCTAGAAAAAGAATTATGGCTAAAAATGCTATCACCCATTGACTTTAATCAGTTTGAAGACGCCAAAATGGTTATTAAGGGATGCTCTGATAAAGAGGTTAGTCCCTTTGCCTACGTATACGTAACCGAACGATTAGTATCAGTTGCGCAATCGGTTATGTTCGGTGAACCGTGCAGTACAGTACCCGTTTATAAACGTAAAAAAGTAGATCGGACTGAGGCTTAATCGACTTGTGTTATCTTAATAGTATTGGTTCGTTGCTTTTTAAGCAAAGGCATGCTCGCACTATTAATAACATAATCACCAGATTTCACATGGCCGTTTTCCTTGAGGATGTCAATCACATCTTCAAAAGTTTGATCGGTACTTATATATTTATCATAATAAAAGCCGCGAACTCCCCAAACTAAGTTTAACGTATTCAAAAGGGTAGGGTTGTTGGTGAAAATGAAAATACTTGCTTCTGGGCGGTAACTGGCAACTTTAAAACCGGTATATCCACTTTTTGTCATGGCAACAATGGCCTGTGCATTTAGGTGGTCGCTCATTCTTACCGCAGTAAAACAAACTTCATCGGATGAAAAAGATGGGCTAGACTTTTGGGGACGTTCCCCTTTATAATAAACGCGTTTGTCTTGCTCAATATCCGTGATGATACTATTCATTATTTCTACAACGCGAATCGGATATTTTCCAACTGAGGTTTCTGCAGAAAGCATTACGGCATCCGCTCCATCCAAAACAGCATTAGCAACGTCTGTTATTTCCGCACGAGTAGGCATGCTGTCTTCTATCATGCTCTCCATCATCTGTGTAGCAATAATTACAGGTTTGGCATGTTTGATACAAACATCTACTAGATGTTTCTGAATCAAAGGAACACGCTGAAGGGGAACTTCTACTCCGAGGTCTCCCCGGGCTACCATTACAGCATCTGTAACTTTAACAATTTCATCAAAATTTTCTACAGCCTCTGGTTTTTCTATTTTGGCTATAACCTTAGCGCGCTTTCCCTTTTCGGCAATTAGATTTTTCAATTCAATTACATCTTCGGCGCGTCGCACAAAGCTCAATGCAACCCAATCTACATCTAACTCCAAACCAAAAGCCAAATCTTCTAAATCCTTTTCTGTTAAACAGGGAGCAGAAATTTGTGTATTCGGTAAATTGAAACCTTTATTTGAGGTTAGTGGGCCTCCATTGATTACCACTGTTTCGATTTCGGTTTCGCTTAATATAGCGGTGATCTTTAGTTCTAATTTACCATCATTTAATAGAATACGGTCTCCTACATTGGCTTCTTGGGCCAATCGTTCGTAACTTACGGAAAGTAGTTCATTTGTCGATAATTGCTGAACGGTAGTAACCCTGATGGTGTTTCCCGCCACTAAATCAATGACACCCTCTACTTTTCCAATTCGCAATTTTGGTCCTTGTAAATCTTGAAGTATGGCAACGTGACAACCAAGTTTTTCATTAAGAATTCGAATATTTCTTGCAACTTCCGCATGGATTTCATGAGCCCCATGTGAAAAATTCAAGCGGAATACATCTACTCCTGCATGAATGAGTTTTTCTAATTGCTCTATGGAAGCACTAGCGGGACCTACAGTGGCAACAATTTTCGTTTTATTAAAATTCTCTTTATACATTATTTTTGGGTATCAAATAGGGGAGATCGAAGCCCCAAGTAATTTTGGTGCTTCTTTCTAAGGGGTAAAGATAAGCCATTTGTGCGAGGCCTTTATCTTTAAGCATGTAAATCCAGAAATCTGTAACCTCTATTTCTTCGTCATTTTCCCATACAATCCAATAGTCAACAATTGGTTTGCTGGAGGTTAAAACGCCTGAGGTGCCTTGGTTTTGCAACAACCAAGTTCTAGGAATTGTTTCATTTCCTTCATAAAAATATAAAACATGCGAGGAACTGTCGTTTAATTGTTTGTTTATGAATGGATTAGGTTCGCAAACAAACTGAATGGCACTTTCTCTTGCTATCTGCCAAACTAATTCATAAGGAAGTAAATTGCAATGGACAGCAACGTAAATAAAATCGTTACCATGAAGGATTGTTTTCGATTTGTAGCGTTTAGCAGACAATTTTGAATACAAAAATAAAATTTTCATTCGCATCTCAAGAAAAAAATGTTTCTTTGTACCGCAAAAAATAAAACGAATCATGTCAGAAAT
>Ga0181601_10005010_pt1 | contig 11033 bp, 4 predicted proteins | sample 041ome_8_FD_133020 | JGI IMG/M metagenome (GOLD analysis project Ga0181601, IMG submission 133020) | Coastal salt marsh microbial communities from the Groves Creek Marsh, Skidaway Island, Georgia - 041407BS metaG (megahit assembly) | ecosystem: Environmental > Aquatic > Marine > Intertidal zone... | reverse complement strand
GCGGACGCGGCGGAGCGGGACGCCGCGGTCCGCGACGCCAGGGAGAAGGCGAAGGAACGACCGGAGCGGGCGAAGGAACGACCGGACGCGGAGGCGCCGACGGATCCGTCACCGACCGAAGCGAACGCGCCCGGGAACGCGCCCGCGTCGGGAGTCGCTGACGCCGCTTCCCCCGCTTCGCCCGCTTCGCCGCCGACGCGCCTGGAGGCGCTGGAGGCGCTGCTCAAGCGCTTCGACGCGGTGCTGTCGCAGTGCATGTACTGCCTGTACGGCGTCGAGACGGCCGAGCCGCCGCGGCGGTGCCGCGAGGAGGGGGGCGCGCGCAGCGCGTCCAACCTGATGACGCCGGAGGCGTGCGCGGAGGTGTGGCGGCACGTCCAGCCGTACGTCGCGTCGCTCGGCGCCGAGGGGCGCGCCTCGGCGTCGTTCGCGCGCGTCCTGGAAAAAGTGCGGCGCGCGTTCCCGCCCGAGAGCGCGGCGCCGCGCGACGGCGACCCCGTCGAGCGCTACCTGTCCGCGACGACGGACGCCGCCGACGACGACGAGTTCGTCGTCGCCGGTCTCGACGGGCGGAGCGATTGGCGCCGCGTGCGCGTCGGCGAGGATCCGACGGAGGATCCGACGGAGGATCCGACGGCGGACGCGAGCCGGGACGCGCCTTCGCGCGCCGAGGAGCGGCGTCTGGCGGTCGCGGTGACGACGCGCGCGCCGCCCAGCGCGCTCACAGCGGCGCGGGAGGAGGAGGAGACGGAGCGGGAGGAGGAGGAGGAGGCTGAGGACGAGGGCGAAGGCGACGGAGGAAAGGAGGCTGACCGTGAAAAGACAGACGCGGACGCGATGGAGGTGGACGAGGCTCGCCTCGAAGAGAGCGCCGAAGAAAACGCGTCGCGAGGCAAGCAGCCGAACGCTGCGCCGAACGCGGCGGCGGCGGCCCCCGCCGCGCCCGAAGGGGAAGGCTCGGAGGACCCCGCGGCGACGTACGCCGAGGTGCACCGAACCCTGCACCGGTTCGTCAACGCGGCGGACGCCGTCGAGAACCGGGTCGCGTGCGACGCGGTGGCGGACACCTGGGCGAAGGTGCTCGGGATGCTCCACGCGTGCTTCCCCAACGGCACGCCGGCGGTTGCGCTTCCCGAGGCGGCGGTGAACGCGGCGGGCCATCGCATGTCGAACCGCCGCGTCGCGCCCCCGCTGGACGCCGCCGGCGCGACGCGGCGCGCCGCGGCGCTCCTCAAGGCGGACCTGGTGCACAACCCCGCGGACCACGCCGCGTGGCTCGCGCTGGTGGACCACCTCGACACGACCATAAGCATGACGCTCAACGACGCCGCCAAGCTCGAGCCGATCTCGGAGCCGGGCGTGGCGGCGGCGGCGGCGCACGCCGCGGCGCGGCTGCGGCTGGCGCTGCGCCGCGCGTGCTGCGCGGCTGTGGCGTCGGCGCGCTCCGACGATGAGCGCGTCGCCGCGCACGAGCGCGCCGGCCTCGCCGCGTACGAGCTGTGCCAGGAGGTGCCGCCGTTCCACGACGCGCGGCGCCGGCGGCTGGTGCGCGGCGCCGGCGTGCGCGCGGCGCTGGGCGCGGCGCGCGAGGCGTTCGACGCCGCCACTGAGCTCGTGCCCGTCGAGTGGGCGTACAAGTGCATGGGCGCCAAGGTGGCGCGCAAAATCGGCGCGCCCCCCGCGGAGGTGGTCGCCAGGCTGAAGGCGACGCGGGACGCCGCGCCGGGGAACCTCGAGGCGTTCTACCAGATGCACTGCTCCAGGGCCAAGCTGCTGCTGCGCGCGCGCGCCGCGCTCTTCGCTCTTCCGGCGGCGCGCGGCGGCGAAGGCGGGGGCGCGCCCGGCGGCGGGCGCGGGCGCGGGCGCGGGCGCGGGCGCGGGCGCGGGCGCGGACCGAAAGACCCGAAAGACCCGAAAGACCCGAACTCGTCCTCGCGCGACGGAGTCCTCTCCGATCCCGGGGCACTCGCCGAGGCGCGCGCGACTCTGGCTTCGGTGATCGAGCACTGCCACGACCCCGCGGCGTTCGCGCGTCGTGCCGGCGGCGGATGCGCGGATCTCGCCTCGTCGGTGGCGAACGCTGAGATCTCGGCCGACGTTCCCGCGGACCGCGCCCGCCTGACCCGCCTGTGGGAGGCGGCGTGGGAGGACGCCCGCGACGCGGTGCGCGCGTGCGCGCGCATGTGCCCCGGGTACCACAAGGCGCACTACCGCGCGGCGTGGGTGGCCCTGAAGCACCCGAGTATCTCGCGCAGTATCTCGGCGCAGAACGAGAACGAGCCCATCGTGCTCACCGAGGAGGAGGCGCTTCCTTCGAAAGCGACGGAGTCGTCGGAGACTCCGGCGCTCGCGTCGGGCCCCGACGCGGCGCGAGCCGCCCCGCCTTCCCCTCCGCCTTCTTCTTTGTCGCTCGAGCGGCTGGCGGTGCGGGAGGCGCGCGCCGCGCTCCAGCCTCTGTTCAAGCTCCCCGCCGCGCAATCGAAGGCGTCCAGGCTCGGTAAGCCCGCCGATGTCGCGAACGCCGCGCCGCCCAAGTTCGCGCCGCACATGGCTGAGATCGACGACGGCGCGCTCACCACGCGGAGCGGCGGCGGCGCGCGCGGCGCCGGGTCGTTCAGGCTGCTCGCCGTGGGCATGAACGAGTCCGGCCGAAAGTTCGTCGCGGCGGCGCGGCGCGCGACGCGTCTGTTCCTGGCGCTGTGCTTCGCCGCCGGCGACCTCGAGGGCCTCAGAGTTCTCGTCGCGAGCGCCTCCGCGCACTTCCGCGACGCGGCGCGCCTCCGCGCCGCCGGCGAAACGGCGGACCTCGCCGCGCTCGGCCTGGCGTACGCGACCCGCGCGACCGCGGCGGCGCTGACCGACCCGGAGACGGACCTCGAGACGAAGGAGGAGGCTTTGGCGCTGGCGTACTGGCTCTGGGTCGAGCACGGCATCGGCAACGGCGGGTCCGACGGATGGGGCGTCGCGCTCGCCGAGGCGCAGGGAGAGGCGCGGCTGGAGAGCGCCTTTTCGGAGCAGTTCGAGGAGGCGGCGGCGCGGGCGGACCAAAACGTTTCGGAAGAGGCTTTTTTTTCCGCGGAGGCGGCGGCGCTCGCCGACGCGCCCCCCGTTTTGATCGGCGGGCCGTTCGCGGAGGCGCTCGCGGCGTCCGCCGCCGCGGACGTCTCCGCGCCGGCGTTCGCCGCGCACGCCGCCGCGCACGTCGAAGCGGCGAAGGCGCGCGGGGACGTCCAGACGCTGCTCGCGCTGTACCAGGACGCGGGCAGGCGCGCGGCGGAGACGCCGCGCCGCCTGAAGAGGGCGCGGCACCTCCGCGGAACCTCCGCCGCCCCTTCGCTCGAGGCGGCGGTGGCTTCCGCGAGCGCGCATCGGGACGCGCTCCGCGGCGCCCTCCTGGCGTCGCTGGAGGCGATCGTGCAGGCGTCGGACGCCGCGGACGTCGGGGCTCCGGTCACGGAGTCCGACGTGCGCGCGCGCTTCGGCGCCGTCGCGGCGGCGCGCGCGCTGCACCGCGAGCGCGCGGAGACGGCGGCGGCGGCGTCGCGCGGCGCCGAGGCGGCGGCGAAGGCGGCGGAGTACGCCGTCGCGGCGGCGGCGAACGCCGACGCGTTGCTGGCTCGGGTGCGGAGCGGAGACGACCCCATGGACAATGGACCCATGGACCCGGACCCGACGCGGGCGGCCGAGGGCTCAGAAAACGCGGCGCCGACGCTGCGCGCCGTGCTGTACGGCGCGGGCGGCGACGCCGAGGCGGCGGCGGCGCGCGCGCAGCGGCTGCGGCGCCTGGAGATTGAGACGCAGAACAACCGCGAGCGCGTCGGCGAGGCGGCGGCTCGGAGCGATCAGATGCGCGCGCTCGTGTTCGAGAAGAAGGCGCAGGAGGCTGAGGCTGGCCAGGTGCTTCTGCGTGCGGTCCGCGCGGTGAAGAAGATGATGGGCGCGGCGACGGGTGACGAAGACGCGAGCGTACGAGCCGAAGAAGATGAAGAAGATGATTTCGGCGAAGGCGCGCAGGGCGCGGCGGCGGTTCCGCGCGCCTCCGGCGCGCCCGCCGCGCCCGCCGCGGTGGACCCCGTGGTGGTCGCCGCGGCGGAGGCGGACATGCTGCTCAAGGCGCGCGAGGCGTCGCTGCGCGCGACGGAGGCGCCGGAGAAGAAGAAGTCCGAGAAGAAGAAGGGACCGGCCAGGAGAGCGCCGGCGCCGTGACGCGCGCCGCCGCGCTTTTAATACGTACGCCCTTCGCTTTCTCACAGAAGCGTCGCACGGGTAACGACGCCCGCGTTTCGTGTCTCTTCGTTCGTCTGTCGTTCGGCTCCACGTCAGATGTCGCTCGCGCTTCGGCCCGGCACGTTGGTGCGGCGCGCGGCGTCGAGCGCGTGGCATCGCCACGCGGGCGTCGCGCGCATGGCCTGCTCCCCGTCCGCCGCGGGTCCCGCGCGCGGGCACGACGCGAGGGGCATCCACCGCGTGCGAAAGATAAGGCGCGTCTCGGCTTCTTCGGCGGACGTCGCCACCGCCGCGCCTCCCGTGACGCTGCCGTACGTGGACACGCACTGCCACCTGGACTTGATCTTCGAGAAGATGAACGCGCGCACGGTCTCCGCGAAGAAGAAGGACAAGAGCGGCATGCCCCCTCCCGGCGCGGTGCACCACGCGACCTGGTTGCGGGCGGTCAGGGACTTCGAATCCGACTGCGTGCTGACTTCCGACGGCGAGATCTCCGCGGAGAGCGTGTCGCCTCGCATGGAGGCGTGTTTGACCGTCGCGTGCAGCGCGAAGGCGCAGGCGCGCGTGCGCGCTCTCCTGATCGAGTGCGAGAGCCCCCCCGAGGGCGTGTTCGCGGCGTTCGGGTGCCACCCCCTCTCGGCGAGCGACTGGTTCGCGAACGATCCCGGCGACGTCTCCGTCGCGGCGGCGACGCGCGAGCTGGTCGCGAACCACCCGCGGGTGGTCGCGGTGGGCGAGTGCGGCCTGGACTACTACGTCCAGCCCGCCGGGTACGTGATCGACGGGTCGGGGGAGAAGGACTCGGATGCGACGGAGAGGCGGAGAGATTGCGAAGAGACGGAGACGGCGGCGGAATCGGAGCGAGAAAAAAAACGCCGCGACACGCAGGCGCGCGCGTTCGTCGCTCAGATGGCGCTCGCGAAAGAGCTCGGCGCGCCCATCGTCGTGCACACGCGGGAAGCGGAGGAGGACACGCTGCGTTTGATGCGGGAGCACCTGCCTCGCGACCACAGGATCCACGTGCACTGCTTCACGAGCTCGGCGCGGCTCGCGCGGGAGCTGCTGGCGCACTTCCCGAACCTGTGCCTCGGTTTCACAGGCGTGGTGACGTTCAAGAACGCGCCGGAGGTGCGGGAGGTGGTGGCGGCGACGCCGCTGGACCGCATCCTGCTGGAGACGGACGGGCCGTACATGGCGCCGGCGCCGCGGCGGGGCGAGGTGGCGCACCCGGGGCACGTCCCGTACATAGCCGCGAAAATAGCCGAGATCAAAGGCGTGAGCGCGGCGGAGGTGTTCGTCGCCGCCAGGGAAGCCACGCGGCGCGTCTACGGAATCTAGTAGTCCACAAAAAGCGCAGTCGCGGACGGTGGGCCGCTCGGAGCGATCGACTCGTGAGGCGGTTATTCGCGGCGGTGCGTGGCGAGCGTTTTCATCACGCTCGCTCGCGTGCTAATCTTTTATTCCACCTTTTTCAACATCGTCGCGCTTATCGTCCACCGCGTGGGCTCTGGTCCATCGGCGGTGACTGCGACGGTCTTCTGATTGATCTTCGTGACTGTTCCTGTTCTCTGAACTCCCTTTTTGCCCCGCCATGTCACCTTGTCGCCCGGGTTAAACGCGTTGGCTGCGAGCAAAGTCAAGCGTTCTTGCCTTCGTCGAACTGCTTGGTACACCAGATTCAGCTCTTCCTTACTGCAGTGGGAGATGTGCTCGATCGCCGATTGCGCGTGATCAATCTCCGGCTCGGGCTTGACATCGTCCGCCTCCGCGTCGGAATCGTCCTGCTTGCGTTTCTTGGGCGGCATTGTGTGACAGGCAAAGCCGCGGCGGGCGCGAGGGTGCGGTCGAAGCGGCCGAGTCGTGGCTTTTTGCCTCGAGCGTTCCAAGAAAAAACGTCTTTTGCCAGGTAGACTCCTCTAAACTTGTGGGTAGTCTGTACTAGGCACACTTCAGACGGTCCGTGATTTTCGAACTCGCTCGCCGATGCGTTCAAAAGCGCCACTCCTCTCCGCGCACCCCCCCCCTGCGACGATGGGCGACGGTGCATCCCCCGCTTTCGTCGTGGGCGACGTGGTCCTCGCGACGCACGACGTATTCGTATTCGGGGAGACGTATTCGGCCGAGGTCATCGACACGCGCACGCGGGACGGGGTCGCCGAGTTCAAAGTTTTGAGGAGCGGATCTAACGAGAAGGACGCCACATGGTTGGCGGCGAACAAGATGGTCAGGGATACCGTCGACGCGCGTCGCGAGGCGGGCATGCTGGACGAGCCCGTGAACGAGCCCGAGGGCGCCCAGGAGCCCGCGAAAGCCGCTCGCGCGAAGAAGCCCAAGGAGAAAGCCGCGAAGAAGCCCAAGGCGAAGCCCGCGGCGAAGGCGAACGCGTCCGAGGGACCGGACGCGAAGGCTTCGGCCGAGTCCGCCGTGCCCGCGGCGGAGACGTCCAAAAAGAAACGAAGCGAAGCCGAACCCGCCGCCGCGGGAAGCGCGAAACGCGCGAAGATCGCGGACACCGAGCGTGAGCCAGAACCCGACGGGCTCTCCGCGAAGAAGCAGGCGCCGAAACGCGAGCCCGAGGGGGCCGCCGCGAAGGTTCCCGCCGCGAAGAAAAAGAAACCCGAGAAGAAAAAGAAACCCGCCGCGGCGTCGTTTGACGCCGCGCCCGCGACGCCTCCCGCGGCGGCGAACGGAGAGGGCGCGAACGTTGCGAACGTTGCGAACGTTCCTTTGGACCCTTCGGAACAGGAAGAGGCTGAGATCCGCGTGGAGCTGAGCGCGTCGCTGAAGCGCGAGCTGATCACCCAATGGGAACGCGTCACGCTTCAAGGCGAGCTCCTGTCGCTGCCGCGAAGCGTCACCGCGGCGGAGGTGCTCCGCCGGTTCGAGGCGGACGCGAAGAAAAAGGCGCGCTCCGCGGAGCAGGCTGCGCTCGCCGCGGCGTGCGCCGCCGGGCTCAAGGCGTACTTCGACGGCGCGCTGTACAGCTCGCTGCTGTACGCGGAGGAGCGCGCGCAGGCGGAGGCGGCTCTGGTATCTCACAAAAACACAAAAAAACGTGAGCCGAGCGAGGTGTACGGCGCCGAGCACCTGCTCCGGCTCTTCGTCAAACTCCCCGAGCTGGTGCCGCTGCGGGACATGGACGCGGCCGCCGCGAAGGCGGTGCAGGCGAAGCTCACGGAATTCGTGCGCTGGATGCAGCGGAACGCCTCCGCGCACTTCGTTTCGGGCGAGTACGTCGACGCGCGTCCGGCGGCGGCGGCGAAGGCGGGCGAGGCGACGGTTGCGACCTGAGCGATTACCGCGAAAGTACTTTTACGCGCCGGGCTTTTTTTCAATTCGCACGCGAACGTAACCGACGCGACTCTGAAGTACCGATAGCTCCGAGAGCGTTCGTCGTCTGACTCGCTCGTCATCACGTTCGCGAAACCCTTCGACGGACGGCGTTCGCCGGCTCGCGTTCGCCCGGTCTCGACGCGGTCACCTGTCGCCCCCGCCCTTTCGGTTCGCCGGCGCCGGCGCCGCCGCGGGCGGTTCCCAGCGCACCCACTCCGGGTTCACGGCGAAGAGCGCATCCGGCCCCCCGAAGCTGCGCAGGTGGTCGTCCACGATCTTGGGCGTCGCGCTCACGATGTGCTGCCCCTTCCAGTACTTCAGCAGGTTCAGCGAGGTGAGCGCGGACGCGACGTCCGCCTCGCGGAACCCCGTCGCCGCCGAGAGGTCCTTCAGGCTCAGGCTCGCCTTGTGCCGCCGGAGCTCGGCCAGCACCACGCGGCACCAGTAGCTGCGGTAGGACACCAGCCCGAGGTCCGAGAGCGGCCGCTCGGGCGTGCCCACCTTTCCCTCCCGCCGGCTCAGCTCGTAGGACATGGAGATGAGCAGCGAGCCGTACCCGCGCCGCTGGTACGGGGGGAGCGTCAGGATGCACGCCAGGTTGTACTCCTCCAGCGACGCCTTCTCCTTCGAGAAGTACCCCACCGCCACGTGCGCGTCAGTCTCCGGGTCGCGTTCCGTGAGCACGTAGAACAGGAACGGCTCGACGTCGAAGTACAGCGTCTTGTGGTCCAGGAACAGCTTCGCCAACAGACACAGGTTTTGGCAGTACACCTTCATCTTCGCGCCGTCGATCTCCCAGAAAGCCAAATCGGCGCCGACCAGCTCGCGGCTTCCCGGACCCGCCTCCGACGAAATCGCGCCTCGCGCCGGACGCCGCTTGTGCTCGTAGATCATCTTCCCGGGCGGATGGCGCGCCTCGCACTTCGCCTCGTGTCTCGCCAGCGTGCTCCGCTTGCGCACGTACTTCAAGCACCGCTCGCACACGAACAGCTTGTCGCACTCCACGTGGGGGGGAGGCGGCGCGCCGGATCCGGATGGTCCGTCCGCCGTCGATCCGCCGCGCGTCGATCCGCTCTCGCCGCCGTTCGCGCCGCCGCGCGAGTCGCGCGGGTACGGCGAGAAGTACCAGGCGTCCACCTCGTGCTTCCCGCACTCGATCACCTTGACGTTCTTCACCTTTGTGCGCTCGTCGTGTTCCTTCTCCAGCTTCTGGTCCATCGGCGCGAGGTCCTCCACGGCGCCCGCCACGTTGTTGATCTCGTTGTACCGGCGCTTCAGGTTGCGCGTGAGCTTCCGCGCCGAGGCGCGCGGCGTGTCGTCGCCCGCGCGCGGGGAACACCCGTCCGGCTTCTCGTCGCACAGCGCCTCCTCCACCGCGGACGTGTACGGCTCGAGCGCGGAGCCGGGGAGCCACTCGTCCAGGCGCTTGTCGAAGCCCGCGTACCGCACGTAGTACGACGCGAGAGAGCGAGCGTCGTCGGGAGAGTCTCCCGAAAGCGCCACGGGGCGCACGTCGATGACATCCGCGGGGTGGTACGTGCGGTCGAAGGTGGCGAGCGCGGAGACGCGATCGCCCTTCGCCCACGCCTTGGGGACGGCCGCGGGGGGCTCGAGCGTCGAGGCGGGCGGCGCGGCCGCCGCCGCGGGCGCGTCGGCGGCGAGATCCCCCGCCCCGCCGGGCGCGATCTTCGCGCCCGCGCCCGCGTCGGGGGGCGCGCGCGCGTCCTTCGCCGTCACCGCGGGCGCGGGCGCGTCGCCGGCGCCGTTCGCGAGCACCGCCGGCTCGACCGCGGGAGGCATCTCCGCGTCCGACGCGGTCATGTCTGCCGCACCCCGCGCGCGAGGAAGTGCCGCCACCGCGATTTCCGAGGACGATTATTCCCACTCGTTCGACACTTGAGGTATTTTCGCGGGAACGCGGGAACGAAGTACGAGCGGTGATGTCGGCGCGCGTTTTTTTTTTCTCGTCTCTCACGGGTGGCGTCGCGGCGAGAGTACGAATACATAGCTATGTCGTGTGCGATCGCGAATCATCGGACGCGAGCGAAAAAAGAAGCCTCCTTCACAGATGAAGCACGTCCCCAAGCCCCTCGACGACCGCGATGGTGAACAGCAGGAAGAGCAGGAGCGGCACGACGTACCCGGGGACGCCCTCGTACTCGTACTCCGGGGACCCGACCACGGGCTCGGCGTACTCGAACGCCTCGCCGCTCCGGGAGGACCGCGACGTGGTCGTGGTCGTGGACGTGGACGTGGACGTCTTCGCCGACCGCATCTCCGTGGATGAGGAAGAAGAGAACTCCATCTCCACGCGCCTGCGCTCCTCCATCTCCAACGCCTCCTTCTCCTCCATCTCCGCCAGCGCCGCCTTCTCCGCCGCCTCGAGCGACCGCGCCCGAGCCTCGAGTTCCCTCCGCTCGGCAGCCAGCCGCTCCAGGCGCGCGCGCTCAGCCTCGAGCGCGGCGCGCTCGCGCTCGCGCTCGCGCCGCGCCTCGTCCGTGCGAGCGGTCACTTCGCTCTTCGCCTCGGAGGCTTCCTTCGGGGCGTCGGACAAAGATTTCGTCGCCGTCGCGGCGCTCTTCGCGACGACGCTCGTCGCGACGATGGTGCTCGTGTACTTGTACACCGTCGTCTCGTAGCGCATCTCCGCCTCCACCTTGGCCTGGAACTTGCGCTCCACCAGCTTCTCGGCGGCGCGCACGGCGGCGTCGCGCGCGGCACCATCCGCCATCATCTGCGCCTCCTCGAACGTCAGGATGGCTTCGTCCGCGGCTTTCTGCGCAGCCGCCACCGCGGCGCGCGCCGCCACGACGTCGGGCTTGTTCATGGCGATCTCCGTCGCGCGCGCGGCATCCGTCGCGCGCTTGCGCTCGGCGAGTTCCATGTTCTTGGCGATCTGCGACGTGCCGATGGTGCGCAGCGCGCGCACCGTCTCCGGGCCGGCGGTAAGGCCAGCCTCGACGCGCCACTCGTTGATCCAGTCCTGCGCGTCCATGGCGTTGGCCTTCGCCGCCTTCAGCGCAAGCGCCGCCTCCAGGCGCTTGCGCGCGCGGAGCGCGCCGGCGTCCGTGACGCGCTTCGGCAGCTCGACGAGGAAGGTGAGCGCCTTGATGAGCGCCGGGCGCGCCTCCTTGAACGCCGCGAACGCGCCGAAGGACAGCAGGTACGCCGCCGCCGCGACCGCGGCGCCGATCAAGGACGAGTACTCGGAGTTCACGACGTACAGGTTCAGGCGCATCTGGCCGGTGGTCTTGAGCATGGTCGACACGCCCGCGAACAGCGACAACAAGTTGGGCGCCGCGCCGACCAGCACCGCCAGGAACGCGCGCGCGTGCACGCCGCTCTGGTACCAGTACTTGTCCGTCCTGCTCTCCCAGTCCACGTCGGAGGCCCAGTCCACCGGCGGCACCTTGAACAGCTCCGGGGTGGCGATGTCGCGGCTTTGCGTGACCCAGAAGTCGGCGAGCATCACG
>Ga0181601_10005009_pt1 | contig 11035 bp, 10 predicted proteins | sample 041ome_8_FD_133020 | JGI IMG/M metagenome (GOLD analysis project Ga0181601, IMG submission 133020) | Coastal salt marsh microbial communities from the Groves Creek Marsh, Skidaway Island, Georgia - 041407BS metaG (megahit assembly) | ecosystem: Environmental > Aquatic > Marine > Intertidal zone... | reverse complement strand
CACGTTGATGGATCTGGAAGATTACAAACTGTTTATAAAGATACTAATGACAAATATTATAACTTAATTAAAGAATTTTATAACATTACCAATATCCCAATTTTATTAAATACCTCATTTAATGAAAATGAACCAATTGTATCTAATCCACAAGAGGCTTTAAACTGTTTTTTAAGAACTAAGATGGATATATTGATTTTAAATAATTACATTGTCAAACGAAAATAGAAACAAATTAAGTTATTAAATTTTTATATATCTAGTAAATGATTAATTTGCACTTTATTTATAATAAATATAATCGATTAAAAATTAATTATGAAAAATATTTTAGTAACTGGTGGTGCAGGTTATATTGGTAGCCACGTGGTTAACTTGTTGATTGATAAAGGTTACAAAGTAACTGTTATAGATAATTTAATTACTGGTACGTTTAATCTAATTAATAAAAATGTAGACTTTTATAAGATCGATATAGCAGACAAAGTAAAAGTAAATGAGATTCTGAAAAATAAAAAATTTGATATAGTTGTTCATTTTGCAGGATTAATAAGAGTTGATGAGTCTGTAAAAAACCCTAAAAAATATTTCGAATATAATTATAATAAAGCTAAAATTTTTATAGAAATCTGCATAAAAAATAAGCTTAAAAAAATTATTTTTTCATCTACAGCAGCTGTATATGGAAATCCTAAAAATGTAAAAGTTTCAGAAAATGATGAATTAAATCCACTAAACCCTTATGCTGAAAGTAAATTGAAATTTGAAAATTACCTTAAAAATCAAAATAAGATTAATGATATTCAATATGTGATTTTAAGATATTTTAATGTTGCTGGAGCTGATGAAATGTTGAGATCAGGATTGATTTCCAAACATTCGACTCATCTAATTAAAATTGCATCTGAAGTTGCAGTTGGAAATAAAACTGAATTGATTATCAATGGCAATGATTATCCCACCCCAGATGGCACACCTGTTAGAGATTATATTCACGTATCCGATTTAGCAGATATTCATTTAGTAAGTGCTGAATATCTATTTAAAAATAATCGATCAGATATTTTTAATTGTGGGTATGGTAAGGGGTTTTCAGTAAAAGAGGTAATTGAAACTTATAATAAATTTTTAGATAAAAAAATTAAATATAAAATTGGCCCAAAAAGACCCGGTGATAGTAAACTAGTGGTTGCTAATCCTAACAAGTTTAATAAAAAGATGAATTGGAAGCCAAAATTTGACAATTTAGAATATATTTTAAAAAGTGCATATGCATGGGAAAAAAAGTTAAATTCTATTTAGATAGCTTTTTTTAATTTTCTAATTTAATTTTAAATAATTGTTGTATTATTCAGATAATACATTTTTTAACAAAAAGCTTTTTTGATTAATTTACATTTATTTTAAATTTTGTTAGTAATAAAATTAAATATTAAAATATTTATAAAATACCAAATTGAAAATTATTCACTGTAGATCTTGCAAAACAAAGAATCTAACTAAAGTATATTCTTTAGGTAAACAAAGTTTGACTGGGATATTTCCATCTAAAAAAAATTCTAAAGTTACTGTAGGCGAATTATCAATGGTTTTGTGTGGTAAATGTAAATTACTCCAATTAGAAAATAATTTTAATCCGATTGAAATGTATGGAGATAATTACGGTTATATGTCCTCTCTAAATAGTTCAATGGTTTCACATCTTAAATTGAAATCTAAACAATTAAAATCTAAATATGAATTTAATTTTAATGAAAATATTTTAGATATTGGAAGCAATGATGGTACTTTTTTATCTTTTTTTAGTAAAAAGTTTAATTTGTACGGATGTGATCCAACTATAAAAAAATTCAGTAAATATTATCGAAAAGATATAAGACAAATTCAAAATTTTTTTTCATCTAAATTATTTGGTAATAAAAAATTTAAGTTAATTACTACAATATCAATGTTCTATGATGTTCCTGATCCATTGAAATTTACTAAAGAAATAAGTTCAATTTTAGCTAGAAATGGAATCTGGCATATTGAATTAAGTTACATGCCAATGATGATTAAAAATACTTCTTACGATACTATATGCCATGAACATTTGGAATATTATTCTCTACATTCTCTAAAATATCTTTTGGATAAAGCTGGACTAAAAATTATAAATTTATCTTTCAATCAAACAAATGGAGGTAGTATAGCTTTAGATGTAACAAAAAAATCCTCAAAATATAAAAAATGCGAATATCTAATCAATTGGGTTTTAAAAAGTGAAAAATTAAATAAATATAATACAATAAAAAAACAAAAAGATTTTTTTAAAGCCTGTAAAACACATAAAATTTTATTAAAAAAATTAATTAAAAACTTAAAAAAAGAAGGAAAATCTGTTTATGGATATGGAGCATCTACAAAAGGAAATGTTATACTTCAGTATTGTAATTTAAATTCAAATGAAATTAAATATATTGGAGAAGTAAATAAATTTAAATTTAACAGATATACCCCTGGTTCAAAGATAAAAATTATATCGGAACAAAAATTAAAAAAAATGAAACCTGATTATTTATTAGTCTTACCATGGCATTTTAAAGATAATGTTATAAAAAAAGAAAAATCTTATTTAAATTCTGGCGGTAAGTTATTATTTCCTTTGCCTGATATTGAAATAATCTAAAAATTGCAGATATCCATTTAGCAAGTGCTGTATACCTATTTACCAAAATTTGATAATTTAGAATATATTTTAAAAAGTGCTTATGAGTGTAAAAAAGTTAAAATCTATTTAGAAAATATTTTTTTTATTTCTAGATTTATATTTTGAATTTCTGGTTTAGTTTTTTGGATATTTTTATGATCGACAACTGAAACTTTAGGTTTTGATACTTCATTTTCAAAAACATTAGTTACAATATTTGTGCTTTCGAACGCTTCATTAATAGAATTAATTTTAGAAATTAAATTGCCTCGTTGCTGTTCATATCTATCAATTTCACTTTTGACCATATCAAATTTCTTCTTAGTTTCTAAAAGCTCACCACCAAGCCTTACATTTTCCTCTTGATAAAATTTAACTTTATCATTTTCTGGGTTAACTAAATTTAGATTATTATTGTTAGATAATTCTGAATTTATTTGAATTTTATCAGAAAGTTTTTCTATACTTTGACTCAATAACTCTAAATCATTCATGATTTGCTTATTTGTATTTAAGCTCTCATTTAAAGTAATTTGTTGATTTTCTATTTTTTTCTCTAACTGATCAAATTTTATTCTAATCAAATTAATTTTTTCACTAATATCTTTTAAAGAATTCCAAAAACTTAATAAAGTTCTTTTTACTACAAACAAACTTGAATTTAAAATCTTTTTAATCATTTTATTATTGTTTAATTCATTAACTTGATGATTAATATTTAAAACAACTTTATCTAAGAATATATCAAAACTGTTAGGCTCGAAAACCATATAGTCATTTTTTGAGGATACTTTTCCCTTAAACTCAACTATTTTTTTTTGCAGCTCAAATGATCTTGTCATAAATTCAACTTATAGTTTAATTAAAAAAAAGCAAAAAATATATAATTATTTTAGTTTAAAAAAAAAAAAAAAACACAATATCTAGTTTAATATTAAATTTTAACTTTTATTAAAAACTTAAGAATCCATAATAGTCTCATAGTCTTAAAATGCGTTGAAAAAACTTGTAGATTTAAAGTTATTTATAAAATCGCATTAAATTTATTAGTTTAAAGTTTAACAAACCCTATTTTTTAAACCAAAAAAAATATTATAACTATAGTGCATCAAATTGTAAAATTGTCTTTATATAGCTTAGATAAGTCATATTAATTTAATTTACTTTAATTGATTAATTTCTAATAAAATCAATTATTATTATAAAAATTTATTATGAATAATTTTTTAAGTAAATTTAATCCTATTTTTGAAAAAAATTTATCAAAAAACATAATTGGTCAAATAAAAATATTTATCTCAACAATATGGTTTCAAATTATTTTTACACCACTTATGCTTTATGCATTGGAAGTAGAAAAATTTAGTTTATGGATATTTTTATTTTCATTCCCACTTTTTTTTTTAGTTTTTGAAATTGCTGTTACTGGTCCAACAAGAAATGAAATGTCTATTTTATATAACAAAGGGGAAAAAGCTAACCTTGAAATACTATTTCATAACTCTATTTTTTTATTAGTATTAAATTCTTTACTAATATTAATTTTATTTATTTTATTTATTAATTCTATAGACAATTTAATAATTCAAGATAATTATCTTACTACAATTATTTTAATAATCTCAGTTATTGTCGTTCAATTTCATGGTTTGTTTAATATTTTACTTACCTATAAGGGCAGTGAAGAAGATTGGAATAATAATTTTTTTTTATTTAAAATTATTAACCCAATTATTATACCTTTTATAGCTTTTTTAACTAAAGATATTTTATTTTGTTCTTTAACATTATTTTTACTAAACATTATTCAATTTTATCATTTATATTATAAATACAAAAACAGTAAAAATAATATAAGTTTAAATTTTAAATTTAAAAATGTTAGTCTATTAAAACTAAAATATTTAATTAATAAATCTTTTGGTTTTAATATCGAGTTAATTTCAAATATAATTAAACACCCTGGATTAATATTTATCTTAGGTTTAAAACACGATATTTTGAGTACAGCAATTATAGCTAGTGCTAAAACGATGTTTTACTTTGTGCCACTAAAATTTACATCCATGATAATAAATCCATTAGAATTAGAATTTACAAAATATTTTAATGTAAAAAAATCACAAAAAAAATTGAATAGAATTATTAAAAATGCTTTTGTAACAATAATTTTATTTTCATTATTTTTTTTTATCATTTGTTATTTTTATGGAATATTTTTTTTCAATTTGTGGACAAATAATAAAATATTTTTAAATAATTCACTTTTAGTGCTTATATTATTGGACGTTTTGTTTACTATTTGTGGTAACTTTTTCATACTTTTACAAAAATCACATAATAAATATAAAAAAACTTCTTTTATTGAGATATCAATAAATATCGTAATTTTCATATATTTTATTAATTACATGAGTTATTTAAGTCTTAATCAAATTTATTTAGTAATTACATTATCAAGTTTAACAATAATGATAGTAAAAATAATAAGTTTTATAAAATATCTAATAATTAAATAAGTTAGATGGTTTTTTATAAAAATAACTTTAATGAGAATTTAGTATTAAAAATAAAAAAATTATTTATATTTATTTTATTAATTTCATTTCTAATTCAAGTATTTTTAGATTTTCAAGATTTACAAAATATATACATATCAACAATTTCTTTAATAATCACATTAATTACTCTTCTGTATATTTTTAGAAAAAAAATATTTATTTATAGTATTATGCCAGCGTTAGTTATACTCTTTTCAAATTTAGGTTATTTGAGCGGTCCATTAATAATTAAATCATTTTTTTTTCAAAAAATTACCCAAAATTTAATTTTTCCTTTAGAAACTTTTAATTTAATTTTTCTATTTCAATCATGTTTATTTTTTAGCTTTCTTATTTATTTTAATTTTTTTTTAAAAATAGGATCAAATTTAATTAAAAAAAAAAATGACTTTCTTAAAATTTTTGAGGTTATTGATAAAAAATATTTTATCCTACTGTTATTTGTTTTTACAGTATTAAAGGTTTATGTTTGGATTTTAAATAATGGTGTTGTTGAGAAAGCAGAGTTCTCGAACATAAAGTTTAAGTTTTTTTTTGGTATTCAAATTTTTTTTTATATTCCTTTAATAATTTACTTAAATTCATATTTTTTTAAAAAAAATATTTCTAAAAATAAACTACTTTTGTTAATAATTTTTTATTTTATTGGAGGAATCATTTTCAGTTTGTTATCAAATACTAGAACTTATTTTTATGAATTTTTTTTAATACTGGGAATATTTTTTTTATTAATTTCTATGTTCTCTAATTTTACAATAAAAAATAAAACTTCAGTATTTTTATTACTCATATTTCTAATTACTATAATAAATGCATTAAATAATATGATTATCTCAACAAGATATTTAAAAGAGGAATTAAAACCTTTAGAATTATTAAAATTTTCATTTAATAAAAGAAATGATGTCGATTATTTAAGTACTTGGGAAGGTGACGAACTTTATACCGGTAACATGACAATTGATAGATTTATTTTTCCAAAATTTGTTGATAAAAGTATTGACCTAACACGCAACTTTCATGAATTTCAAATAGAGCAATATGAAAAGTTTTTAATTGGCAAAATTATATATACATTACCTCAGAATATTATTCATATATTTGATAAGACTTTTTATAAAGAGCGATTTTCAATATCCAGTGGCTCTTTTCAGGAGAGGCTTAATGGTATTAAAAAAGGTAATTTTAGCCAAGGATCCAATATTGTTGATATCAAATTAATTTTTAAAAAATACTCTTTTGCAATATTCATATCTTATTATGTATTTTTTTTTATTTTAATACAAATTTTTCAAAAAAATAAAGATGATAAAATTGAAATTTCATTTTTAATTCTACTATTAGCAATACCTATTACTAGAATAAGTGTTGATGATAGTGCTTCAGGATACATATCAAATCTTCGTATATTTATTGAAGTAATATTATTTAATTTTATATTAATTAAATTATTTAATTTATTAAAGAAGAGAAATTAATTTTAAAATGATTTTAACTATACTCGGTTATGGTGCTCATGGTGGAAGAGGTGGGATAGATTTATATGTTGCAAATGTATTAGAAAGTTTAATTAAAAATAAAAAAATTAAGCAAATAGATTTATATACAAAAAAAAAAGTTTATAAAAAAAATAGGAAAATATTCTTTTTTAATGAAGAAAATAATCTTATATTTGGGTTAAATATTTTTAAAAATATATTTAAAATTTTAAGATCTGATATAATTTTAATAACACATATTAATCTAATAATTTTTTTATTTATTCCAATTATTTTTAAAAAAAAAGTAATCATCTTCACATACGGTTTAGATATATGGGGTTCAAAAAAAAATATTATTTACAAATATTTGATCAGTAAAATAAATTACATAATTTCAATGAGAAAATATACAATGAATATTTTTAAAAAAAAGTATTCTAGTAAAGGTAAATTTTTTTTCTTATTGCCAAATTGTATTGAATATAAAAATTATAAACTTAATAAATATAAAAATAAAAATATAATTTCTGTTGCAAGACTAGATTCTTCAGAAAAAAATAAAGGAATAGATGAAACTCTTGAAGCTCTTTCAAAACTTAAAGGAATAAATTTTAAGTATTTTGTAGTTGGAGACGGTGATGATACTCAAAGACTAAAAACAAAAAGTAAAAAATTATCTTTAGATAAAAAAGTATTTTTTTTAGGTAAATTATCAAATAGCAAAAGAGATAAAATATTCAAAAATTCACATATAATTTCAATGCCAGGATCAGCCAAAAATTTTGATACCTACCCTATGAGATTTGTTTTTTTGGAAGCAGCACAATATGGGTTAAAAATTTTAGCTTCGAGTCCAGTCAACTATGATGAAAGAATTTTAGAAAATAAATATGTAAATTTAAATTTTGTTAATCCTAAAAAAATATCTGAAATTACACTTATGTTAAAGAAATTATTTGGCCAAAAAAAATATATAGACAAAAAATACCTGAATGATTTTTCTTTTAATATATTTCAAAAAAAAATTAATAATATAATTTTAAAAGTTTACAATATTTAAGTAATTGATTTATTTATTGTTTTACTATTTCTAAATAAAATATCTTCTTGAAAAAGTTTTTTTCTGTATAAACTTTTATTTAATCTTAGAGTTACTTTAAAAGATTTTTTTTTTAAATAATTAATAAGATTATTTGCTTTGACCTGCTTTTTATAAGCGTTTAAATAAGAAACTTCACATAAAATATAATCAACTTGAGCAAGTATATTTTTTGAACCTTTTAAGACCTCTAATTCATACCCTTGTGTATCAATTTTAAGAATAATTGGCTTTTTTATATTTTTTTTTTTTAAAATATTGTCTAGAGAGTTAATAAATATTTGTTTCACATTTATAATTTTATAACTTTGTAAATTTAAGTGTGGATGAAGTAAGGATGAACTATCTTTTCTTTTTGTAATAAAAAATTTTATTTTTTTATTTTTGTTACCTAGTGCATTATTGAAATATTTTATATTTTTCTTTCCTAAGTTTTTTTTTTGAATGTTCAATTGATCTAATTGAGGTTCAAATGAATATATTTTTAATTTGGGGAAATATAATCTAGCTAAAATAGAAAATTGACCTTTATTCGAACCAACATCAATTAAGGTTGATAATTTATTAATAAATTGAAATACATATCTTAACTCAAATAATGGAAAGGTTAACCTAATATACGATCTAAACAAATGAGGATTAAGAATACATAAAATTATTTTAAGTATTTTTTTCATATATTAAAAAATTAATTTAAACTTAAATATTTTTTTAAACTATACAAAGACCAATCTCTTATTGGGTTAGAATATTTTTTTTTAACATTCAATTCATCTAAAAATGACTGATGTGGAATCATAAAACCAGTTTTTTTTCTTTTTCTTAATTTTTTTGTAACTTCATTTGGGAAATTATCAAGTAAATTAGATTTAGAAAATTGTTTGTTAAATTTTACGATTGGTAGAATTTTTTTAAAAAAATGCCAATCAACAAATGGGGTTCTAAGCTCGACAGAATGTGACATCGATGCCCAATCTGCATCACGCAATAGTTTTGAGCAAAGATAATATTTCATTTCTAAATACATGATTGCAATTCTTTGGTCTTTAATATCTGAAATTTCATCCATTGATATTTTCATAAGGTTAATGTCTTTATTTGCATCAATTAATTCTTTCTCGCTTAGAAACTCTCTTATTTCAAAAGGAAGAAAGACTGATCTCAATAACATAAAAGACGAATTCAAATCTCTTCCATAATCATAAATACCAGCTAGCTTTGTTCTAAATTTATTATTTTTTAAAAAAAAATATAAATTATTCTTCATAAAATGATCTATCAGATTAATTTTTGGAATAAATTTCATAATTTGATTTAAACGAGGAATTGCTTTAAAACTAGGGTAACTTAAAAATAATTCATCTCCTCCAATTCCAGATATAATTACTTTAAAATTATATTTTTTAGACAAATATGATATTAAATATGTGTTAAAACCGTCATTTGTAGGTGAGTCCATATCTTTATAAAAATTTTCAATTAACTGTCTAAATTCCTCAGGATTTATTGTTTTAATTAAATGACTAACATTATTAATTTTTGAGTTTTCCTTGGCAATTTCTGTCTCATCATACTGTTTGGTGTAATTAAAGTCTAATGTTAGCGCTGAACAATTAAATTTATCTTTTTCTGACATTGCATTCAAAATTATATTTGAATCAATTCCAGAGGATAATAATAACGCCCTAGAGACATCTGAAATATTATGCAAACTAACAGTCTCTTCAATTGTTTCTTTTAGATATAAAATTTTGTCTTCTTTTTTTTTAAATTCAATTGTGTTTGTGTTGAGTATTTCATTTTTAAGATTTGCATAATTTACTTTATTTATATTCAATAAATTATCAATTACATAACATGTTCCTTTTTCTAAAGTTTTAATTTCTTTATACATTGTAAGTGGTTCTGGAAGATTTCCCCATAAATAGTAACTTAGCAAACCTGAGTTTGATATATTGAATTTAATATCTTTGATTAAAAGTAAACTTTTAATTTGTGATGCAAAATAAAAAACATTGTTTTGATTAATAAAATATAATGGTTTGATACCAAAAGGATCTCTTGCTAAAATAAGTTTTTGTTTTTTTTTATCCCAAATTGCAAAAGCAAACATTCCTCTTAATTTTTTTAAAAAATCCAAACCCCAAAATTTATATGCTTCAATAATTACTTCTGTATCACTGTTACTTTTGAATTTGATTTGATGTGAAATTAATTGTTTTTTTAATTCATTAAAATTATAAATTTCACCATTATAAGTTACTACAAAATTTTGATCTAAAGAAATAAATGGTTGATCTCCTTTTTCAGATAATTCAATTATTGACAATCTATTATGGCCAAATATAACTTTTTTACATTCAGACTCCCAAATATTGCTACTATCCGGTCCTCTGCGGTTTTGAAATTTAACTATATTTTGGATAAGTATTTTCTGATTTATCGATTTTTTTTGTAAATTTAAAATACCACTGATTCCACACATAATTAAATTTTTTGACTTAATAATAATTTAGAAAGATCTTCGTTATTATGTGTGAGTTCAAAATTTTTATTAAAACATTTTATGGAATTTTGTGACATTCTTTTTATTTCTTTTTTATTTAGTTTCTCAAATTGCAGAAGTTTTTCACCAAAGCTTTTAGTTGTATTATCAGAAATTAAACCAGATTGTGACATTAAAATATCTCTGTAAATGTTAACTTTGTTGGTTATTATAACTGGACGACCAACACTAAGAGACTCGACAACTGATATTCCAAAATTTTCTCCATGTGAAGCTAAAAGCATAGCTTTACAGTTTGAAATTACTCCCCATTTTAATTCTCCAAATATAGCATCAGAAAAGAAAATTAATTTATCGAGTTTAAAATTTGAAACTAGTTTTTTTATATATATTTCATATTTATTATTATCAAAAGGACCAACAAATAAAATTGGAGTTTTAAATTTTTTTTTTAATTTATTTACTGAATTTATTATAATATCACACCCTTTTTTTTCATTAAATCTTCCAATATATAAGTAAAAATTTTTAGTTTTTAAATATGGATAATTTTTTAAGAATAATGATTTTATTTTTTTATAATTTAATTTTTTTTTATAAATACCATACTTAATAATTTTTTTATTTATTCTATTTGTTTTAACAAATGTTTTTTCTTATTTTTTTTTTTTTCCTTATGATGTTAAAATTTTTTAAATT
>Ga0181601_10005001_pt1 | contig 11043 bp, 8 predicted proteins | sample 041ome_8_FD_133020 | JGI IMG/M metagenome (GOLD analysis project Ga0181601, IMG submission 133020) | Coastal salt marsh microbial communities from the Groves Creek Marsh, Skidaway Island, Georgia - 041407BS metaG (megahit assembly) | ecosystem: Environmental > Aquatic > Marine > Intertidal zone... | reverse complement strand
CTTTCGACGTATCCGTGCTCGAAATCGGTGACGGCGTGTTCGAAGTGAAGTCCACCAATGGTGATACCTTCCTTGGCGGTGAAGACTTCGACAGCGCGATCGTTGAATATCTCGCCGAACAGTTCAAGGCGAAGGAAAACATGGATCTGAAGAGCGACAAGCTCGCTCTCCAGCGCCTCAAGGAAGCTGCGGAAAAGGCCAAGATCGAGCTGTCGAGTTCGGCCCAGACCGAAGTCAACCTGCCGTTCATCACCGCCCGCATGGAAGGTGGCTCGTCCACCCCGCTGCACCTGGTCGAAACGCTCACCCGCTCCAAGCTGGAGCAACTGGTCGGCGGCCTGATCAAGCGCACGCTCGATCCCTGCAAGAAGGCGCTGGAAGATGCCGGCGTCTCGAAGGACCAGATCGACGAGGTGATCCTTGTCGGCGGCATGACCCGCATGCCCAAGGTTCGCGAAGTGGTGGAAGAATTCTTCGGTGCCAAGCCGCACACCGGCGTGAACCCCGATGAAGTCGTCGCCATGGGTGCCGCCATCCAGGCCGGCGTTCTCCAAGGCGATGTGAAGGATGTGTTGCTGCTCGACGTGACCCCGCTATCGCTGGGTATCGAGACGCTGGGCGGCGTGTTCACCCGCATGATCGACCGCAACACCACGATCCCGACAAAGAAGACGCAGACCTACTCGACTGCTGAGGACAACCAGAGCGCGGTGACCATCCGCGTGTTCCAGGGCGAGCGCGAGATGGCGGCTGACAACAAGCTGCTCGGCCAGTTCGACCTTGTCGGCATCCCGTCCGCGCCGCGCGGCGTTCCGCAGATCGAGGTGACCTTCGACATCGACGCCAACGGCATCGTGAACGTTTCCGCCAAGGACAAGGGCACGGGCAAGGAACAGACCATCAAGATCCAGGCTTCGGGCGGTCTGTCCGATGCCGATATCGACCAGATGGTCCAGGACGCCGAGAAGTTCGCCGAGGAAGACAAGAAGCGTCGTGCTTCTGCCGAAGCGCGCAACCAGGCAGACAGCCTCGTGCATTCGACCGAGAAGCAGCTGGAAGAAAACGGCGACAAGGTGGACGCTGACACCAAGGCTGCCGTCGAGGCGGCACTGGCCGAAACCAAGACCGCGCTGGAAGGTGACGATGCCGAGGAAATCACGGCCAAGGCACAGGCGCTGACCGAAGCGGCAATGAAGATGGGCCAGCAGATCTACGAGAAGGAGCAGGCCGCAGGCGCTCCTGAAGGTGACGCTGGTGACAGCAGCTCTTCTGATGACGAAGAAGTTGTCGACGCCGAGTTCTCCGAGGTCGACGAAGACAACAAGGGCTGATCGTCCTGATGCGAAACGAAACCGCCACCGGTGCAGCAGCATCGGTGGCGGACCGTTTTTGAAGAGGGCCCCATGTCCGCAACAGAAATAGATTTCTATTCCCTGCTCGAAGTCAGCCGCGATGCAGATGGCGACACGCTGAAGCGCGCCTATCGCAAGCTGGCGATGAAGTGGCACCCGGATCGCAATCCGGGCGACGCCGAAGCCGAAGCCCGCTTCAAGGCTGTCGGCGCTGCTTACGAGTGCTTGAAGGACCCGCAGAAGCGCGCAGCCTATGACCGCTATGGCCACGATGCCTTTGTGAACGGCATGGCGGGCGGCGGCGGTGGCCGCGGCGGTCCGCAAGCCGACTTTGGCGATATCGGCGATATCTTCGAAACCATTTTCGGCAGTGCCTTTGGCGGAGGCGGCGGGCGAGCCCGTCCGCGTCGCGGGGCAGACCTGCGCTACAACATGGAAGTGGGGCTGGAAGAAGCCTTTCACGGCAAGACCACCGAGATCGAGGTGGAAGTTGCTGCCCATTGCGATACCTGCGCAGGCAGCGGTGCAGCGCCGGGTACTTCCAAGCGCGGCTGCAACACCTGCCACGGCCACGGCAAGGTTCGGGCGCAGCAAGGCCTGTTCGTAATCGAACGCCCGTGCCCGGTATGCCACGGACAAGGCGAGATACTGGAACAGCCATGCTCTGATTGTCGCGGTGAAGGCCGTGTCGACAAGGTGCAGCGCTTCGAGGTTGAAGTGCCGCCTGGCGTGGACAACGGCACGCGCATCCGCCTTGCCGGTCGCGGTGAGGCAGGGCCTCATGGCGCGCCCGCAGGTGACCTCTACATCTTTATCCAGGTGCGTCCGCACAAGGTGTTCGAACGTGAAGGCACGGCGCTGTTTACCCGCATGCCGATCAGCTTCACCACGGCTGCACTGGGCGGCTGCGTGGAAATCCCCGGCCTTGATGGCGAGACGCATTCGATCGACATCCCAGCCGGCATCCAGTCCGGCAAGCAGCTGCGCAAGCGCGGCGCGGGCATGCCGGTGCTGCAGGGCAGGGGGCGCGGTGACATGGTGGTTGAAATCGCCGTGGAGACGCCGACCAGGCTCTCTTCCCGCCAGAAGGAATTGCTGCGCGAGTTCAAGGAAACAGAGACGGGCGAAGAATGCCCGGAAAGCCGCGGTTTCCTTGACAGGCTGAAGGATGTGTTCTCCGGCTGAGTTCCGGACCGCATCGACAAAGCCCGGCATCGGTGGTTATCCTCCCGCCTTTATAGCGAGGGAGGATCACTCATGCGCACTATTGCCCGTACAGCCCTGTTTGCCGGTGCTGCCCTTGGCGCCACCGCCGTGTGGGCGCAGGCTGACATGTCCGAAGTGCAGATCAGGCCCGTGGAAATCGCGCCGGGCGTTGCAGTGCTGTTCGGCAATGGCGGCAATATCGGCGTGGGATACGGGGAAGACGGCACAATGCTGGTGGATGACCAGTTTGCCGAGCTTTCTGGCAAGATCCAGCAGGCCGTGGCCGGGCTGGGTGCGAGCCCGACCCGCTTCCTTGTGAACACGCATTTCCATTTCGACCATGCTGGCGGAAACGAAAACTTCGGCAATGCCGGCGCGACCATCGTGGCGCATGAGAATGTCCGCAAGCGTCTTGCTGACGGCAGCACCGTCATGGGCAATGTCTCACCATCCGCACCTGATGCGGCGCTGCCAGTCATCACTTACGACAAGGGCCTGACCTTCCACCTCAATGGCGATGTGGTTGACGTGTTCTTCCTGGGCGGTGGCCACACCGATGGGGACAGCGCCATCCGCTGGCGCAAGGCCAATGTCGTGCACATGGGTGACATGTTCATGCACAATCTGGGCTGGCCTTTCATTGACGTCGATTCTGGCGGAAATGTCGAGCATCTGCTCAATTCGCTGGGACAGGTCATCGCCATGACCGATGCCGAGACCGTGATCATTCCCGGCCATGGAGAACTGGCCACACGATCGGACCTGATGGCGTTCCGCAACATGGTCGAAACCGGCGTGGCGCGGGTGAAGGCGCAGAAGGACGGCGGCGCGACGCTTGCAGAAGCGATTGCCGCAAAGCCGGTGGAAGGGCTGCGCAACAACGCCAATGGCTTCATTTCCGATGATCAGTTCGTGACCGCAGTCTGGGCCAGCCTCGACGCGCACAATCGCTGAGCCTGGGTTCAGGCCTCGATCGCCTCCACCTCCCGGCGCAGCCCGGCGATAAGGTCGGGATCTGCTTTCAGCCGCTCTTCCTCCTCGTCAAGGATGGCAAGGAAGATGCGCTTCTTCAGCACATGGCAATCGCGTTCTTCCACCTTTCCGGGCAGGGTTGAGCAGACCAGATCGATCATCCGTTCCGCTCCGTGCAGGCGGCCCCACAGGTAATCATTCTCGCGATAGGCGCGGCTGAAGAAGGCTCCGAAATTGTAGAACTCGATCCCGCGCAAGGTGGCCGGTGCCCCGCCTTCACGAATGGTGGACGCATCTTCGGGCGAGATGCGGTCCACCTTGATCGGATCGAACTCGGTCAGGCCTTCGTTGCGGAACAGGGGCAGGGTGGCGACATCGTAAAACGGGAAACCGAGGTAGGCGAGCAGCACCTTGCGCCGCAGCGCCTTGGGCATGGCTTCAAGCGCTTCGGAGAGCATGGTTTCGGCCTTGGCGTCGAGGCCTCGCAAGTCCCGTTCGCGCTCCAGCGTATCGAGCACCTTGCCGGTGTCTTCCATCACCGCTGCAGCATTTATCGCCATTGCGCTGTCCGCCAGTGGCGCCTCGTCAGCGGCAAAATACATGGCGAGTATCTTGTAGATTGCCTCACGCCCGGCATCGAGATCGGCCTCGCTGTTCTCCGGATCATCCTCCCAGTCACGCGACAGGCGGCGGGCCAGCAGGCGCAGGCGGCGAATGCGGAAGCCGATATCATGGCCGCGGAAGAAGGCTATCGCCTCCTCGCTCGCTCCGCCTTCGGGGTTGGCCAGCGTATCAAGCCCCTGCGCTTCGAGATGGGTGCGAATGCGGCGGGCCACGGGCAGCGGCTCGGCAAGCTGCAAGCCCGGCGCGGCTTTGAACAGGGTCTTCGATAGACGATCGATTATCCCGGCAAATTTGGCCTGGGCATAGGAATGGAAGGCATAACCCGCCTGTTCCGCTGCGGCCTGTTGCGCCTTGGCCCGCCAATTGGCGAGCCGCTTGGGCGTGGGATTGTCGAGGAAGAAGGTGCGACCGAACAGCTTGTCCACGGTGCGCTCAACTTCCGGGCGCAGGGCCGCCAGGATATGCCGCATCTTGGCCGCCTCGCGCGACATATCCTGGATATGCTCCAGGTTGTCGCGGATCGGCTGTTCTCGGGGGATCGATGAGATCGAGCCGAGGATCGCCTTGAAGAAACCGACATCGGCAAGCGCTGTTTCCTTGCGCATCCGCCTGTCGGGCGTGGGGTCGATATAGACAAAACGGCGGTCCACCTCGCGGTGCGACGGCCGTCCAGCCAGCGCGTTGAGTGCTTCCGAGAAAGGCGCGTTTACCAGCACCGAGCCATCGACGAGAGAGACGCTGTCGAGGATATCTTCCGCCACATGCAGCGGCATGACGCGTTGCAGGAACTTGTCCTTGCTGTTCCACGCCAGGCTGCGCATGTCTGCCAGCATGTCGATCTCGTCCAGCTTCAGCGGAGGGAATGCGCCCGGGAAGCTGGCGGTGGAGCGTGCCGCAAGGGTCAGCTCCAGCGAATGCGCGACAGGAATTCCACCGACTGCGGGTGCACGCGAACGGAAGCCGATCGGCAGGCGGTGTTCGCTTTCCTCGACTAGCGGCGGGGAATTGAGGCGCAGCGCTTGCAGGTAGCCGTGGAAATCGGTCGCCGTCACAAACAGGTCCAGCGGGTGGCCGGGCGGCAACAGGGGGCTGTCTGTCGGGCCTTCTTCCATCGCGGTGAAGGCATCATGCAGCAGGCCGGAAAAGCCGATGCCGGAGAAGGGCGGCTGGAACCAGCGGCTGCGCACGAAGCGGGCGAGCTTGTGGAGCACCTCACGGCGCATTTCCGGCGCAACGCTTTCCGAGACGACATTGCCCGGGCGGCTGAGCAGGAATTCCACCACGGGCGGTGCCCAGAACTTGGTGACCCAGGTCCACAACCTTGCTTCTGGATCCAGCAACCGGTCAACATCGGCATTGTCCAGCCACAGGTCCGTCAGCGGTTCCAGCGAATGGCCTGAATGGATCGCCTGCGCCAGGAACACCGCATTGATGCCGCCTGCGCTGGCACCTGTCAGAATGTCAGGAATGAAACGCAGGCCCACTTCGTGCTCGGCTGCAACCCGCTCGAAAATCTCGCGATAGACCTGCTCGCTACCGGGGCCTGATGGTACGCCGGCATGGAAATCCCTGCTGGCGCGGGCCAGTTTCCAGATTTCCTTGGTGACCCCGTGCATGTACACCGCAAGGCTGATGCCGCCGTAGCAGACAAGGGCAATGCGGAGTTCCTTCTGGCGCATGCACACTGTGTGGCAAGGCGCGCGCGCAAAGGCAATTGCGTTCCACTAATGTTCTCGTTATTCGTCCACCATGGCGAAGCCCAAGAAACGATTTATCTGCACCGAATGCGGCAGCGTATCGCACCGCTGGCAGGGCCAGTGCCCGGATTGTTCGGAATGGAACACGCTGGTGGAAGAAGCGCCAGAAACCAAGTTTTCCGCCAAGCATGACCTGTCGAGCGGCGGCAAACCCATCATCTTCGAATCGCTCGATGTTCCCACCAAACCGCTACAACGGCAGACCACAGGCCTTGCCGAATTCGACCGCGCATTGGGTGGCGGGATTGTCCCCGGCAGCGCGATATTGATGGGTGGCGAGCCCGGTATCGGCAAATCCACACTTCTGCTGCAGGCGGCCGCCTCCATCGCCAAGAGTGGCGGTGATGCTGTCTATGTCAGCGGTGAAGAGGCGACCGGACAGGTGCGGATGCGGGCAGGGCGGCTTGGCCTTGCCGATGCGCCGATCAGGCTCGCGGCGGCCACATCGGTGCGCGACATCCTGACCACGCTGGCTGATGGCGCGCCGCCCGCCCTGCTGGTGATCGATTCCATTCAGACGATGCATTCAGACATGATCGAAGGCGCGCCCGGCACTGTCAGCCAGGTGCGCGCCTCTGCCTTTGAACTGATCCGCTTTGCCAAGGAAAATGGCGTGGCACTGGTGCTCGTCGGCCATGTCACCAAGGACGGCAATATCGCGGGCCCCCGTGTGCTGGAGCACATGGTGGACGTGGTGATGAGCTTCGAGGGGGAACGCAGCCACCAGTACCGCATTTTGCGGGCGCTGAAGAACCGCTTTGGCGCTGTCGACGAGATCGGCGTTTTTGCCATGGAGGGCCACGGCCTGGCAGAGGTGTCCAACCCTTCCATGCTGTTCCTGTCTGGCCGAGAAGAGCCGATGGCGGGCAGTTCGGTATTCCCTGCGATGGAAGGCACGCGCCCCGTTCTGGTCGAGATACAGGCGCTGATCGTCAGGCTTCAATCGGGCGCCACGCCGCGTCGTTCAGTGGTGGGATGGGAAACGAGCCGCCTGGCCATGCTGCTGGCGGTGCTGGAATCGCGCTGCGGACTCAATTTCTCCTCTGCCGAAGTCTATCTCAACGTGGCCGGGGGCTATCGTCTGTCAGACCCTGCGGCAGACCTGGCCGTGGCGGCCGCATTGGTATCGGCACTGGCGGACAAGCCGTTGCCGCTGAATTCGATCTGGTTCGGCGAAGTGTCGCTTTCGGCGGAAATCCGCCCGGTGGCTCATACCGGTTTGCGCCTGAAAGAGGCGGGCAAACTCGGGTTCAACTCTGCAAGCGGCCCTGCCGATAACGGCCAAAGCGTGGAAGGTTTGCGATATACCGGGCTATCGGGGTTGATGGCACTCGTTGACCGGGTGATGGCATCGGCGTAAATTCGTCGTAACATGAACGGGTTCGATATCATTGTGGCGGTCATTGTTGGCGTCGCCGCGGTTGGGGGTTTCATGCGCGGGTTCGTGCAGGAAGTGCTCAGCCTCGCATCGTGGATCGTGGCGATTGCGGCAATCCACTTCCTGCATACAGACCTGACAGCGATCATTTTTTCGCAGATGAGCACACCCATCGGTGCATCGCTGCTGGCCTTCGTGATCCTGCTGCTGATCCCCTATCTCGCCATGCGCTTTATCGCCCGGCGTGCGGGCAAGTCCGCCCGCGAATCGTTGCTCGGGCCGGTTGATCGCGTACTCGGCTTCGGCTTCGGTGCGGTGAAGGGCACCATTATCGTGGTGATGGCATTCTCCCTGATCGCGCTTGGTTATGACACGGTCTGGGGCGTTGCCGGGCGTCCGGTATGGATCACGACTGCGCGCACCTATCCCTTTGTCAATGCAAGCGCGGAGGCAATGGTGCAGCTGATCGAGGATCGTCGCGCCGCCTTGCACGGAGAGGGCGGGGCATGAGCGCGGAGAAGCTTTACACGCCTGACCTGCTGGCCTTGACGGTGGAACTGGCCAACTGGCCTTCGATAGAAAACCACCCGCGCCACGGCGAAGCACGCTCGAAAACCTGCGGCAGTTCGCTGGCGATTGACCTTGCCGCAGATGCCGATGGCAGGATCAAGACCTTCGGCCTGCGCGTTCGCGCCTGCGCTGTTGGTCAGGCTTCCGCCGCCATCTTTGCACGTCATGCAAAGGGCTGCACTCTTGATGATCTGACCGCGGCGCATGACCGCATAGAAGGCTGGCTCGATGGCGAAGCGCCCATCGCGCAATGGCCGGACCTCGATCTGATTGCAGCCGCCCGCGAGTATCCGGGGCGCCACGGCGCAATAATCCTGCCGTGGAAGGCGGCCATATCGGCACTTTCCACCTCATCTTCGGCAGGCTAGGCAATTTCCTTCGCGGGAACAGCGGGGGATCACGATGGCGAGCACAGGCAATACCGTTCAGCACGAACCAAGCGCAAAGGAAGTGCGCCTGGTGATCGCGGCCTCTTCTGCCGGGACAGTGTTCGAATGGTATGACTTCTTCATCTACGGCACGCTGGCCACGCTGATCGGGCAGGCCTTCTTCCCGGCAGACAATGAAACGCTTTCGATCCTGCTGGTGTGGGCCGGTTTTGCAGTCGGCTTCGGCTTTCGCCCGCTTGGTGCGATCCTGTTCGGATATTTCGGTGACAAGCTGGGTCGGAAATACACCTTCCTTGTCACCGTCACGCTGATGGGGATCGCCACTGCCGGCGTCGGACTGGTGCCGAGCGCCGAGAGCATTGGCTTGCTGGCACCTGCTATCGTGCTGCTGTTGCGCGTGTTGCAGGGCCTTGCGCTGGGCGGCGAATATGGCGGCGCGGCGATCTATGTTGCGGAACATGCGCCACCGGAAAAGCGCGGGTTTTACACCAGTTTCATCCAGGCAAGCGTGGTCGGCGGCTTCGTGTTGTCGATCATCGTCGTGATCGCCTGCCGCGCGCTGATCCCGGCGGAGGACTTTGCTGCATGGGGATGGCGCGTCCCGTTCCTGCTTTCGATCGTCCTGCTTCTCATCAGCCTGTGGATGCGGCTGAAGCTGTCTGAAAGCCCGGTGTTCCAGGCGATGAAGGCAGAAGGCAGAATGTCTGCCAACCCCTTCAAGGAAAGCTTCACCTATCCCGGCAACCACAAGCGCATCTTCATCGCGCTGTTCGGTATCACCGGCATCCTGACCACCATCTGGTACACCGCCTTTTTCTCGGGTCTGTCGTTCCTGCGCGGGCCGATGCGGATGGACAATGCGCTGGTGGAATGGGTGCTGCTGATTGCAGGCACCATCGCCATGGGCTTCTACATCGTGGTCGGCAAATGGTCGGACAGGGTGGGGCGCAAGAAACCCATCGTGCTGGGCGCTGCAGCCACGCTGGTGCTGCTGTTCCCGATCTTCTGGGGCATCGGCTCGCTCGCCAATCCGGGCCTGCAGCAAAGCGCCGCTGAAGCTCCTGTCGTGGTCTCTGGCGAAGGGTGCGAGTTCGATGCCTTTGCCGAAGTCCAGGCAACCAATTGCGGCAAGCTGCTGGAAGACCTGACCGCGCTTGGCGTTCCTTACGACATTGACGAAGAGGCCGCCGCCGGTCTGCAAATCGGTTCCAGTTCCATCGCGCTTGACGATGCGGACCTCGACTGGACCGATACGGCATCTCGCCGCTCGGCAGTGCAAGGCTGGCTGGAAGAAGCGGGTTACGATTTCTCCCGACAGTTCCCGCCGCTTGCCAACATCATCGGCATTATCGGTCTGCTGCTAGTGCTGGGTATGCTTTCTGCGCTGACATATGGTTCGGTGGCGGCGTTGCTGACCGAGATGTTCCCGCCGCAGATCCGCTATTCCTCCATGTCGATCCCGTACCATATCGGCGCGGGATACCTGGGCGGTTTCCTGCCGCTGATTGCCGGCTACATCGTGGCAACCACGGGCAATGCCTATGCAGGGCTGTGGTACACATGGGCCGTAGTGGCCTTCGGGCTGGCGGTGGCATGGTGGGGCCTTCCAGACGGGCCACCGCGTGATTTCTCCGATGAACACAGCTGAGCTTCCGCCAGCATCACTGCGGCTGCGGATCGACAGGGATGCGCTGGCGGCCAACTGGCGCGTGCTGGACAGCATGTCCGGCAAGGCGAGTGCCGGTGCCGCGGTAAAGGCTGATGCCTATGGGCTGGGTGTGGACAAGGCCGTTCCCGCCTTGCGCGATGCCGGGTGCCGCCAGTTCTATGTCGCGCATTGGAGCGAAGTCGCGGCTGTGGTGCAGCATGTCCCGGCCAGCCAGGTGGCTGTGCTGCACGGCGTCCGCAGCCCGGTAGAGGTAGCCTATGCAAAGGCGACCGGGGCAGTACCGGTGATCAACAGCCTGAAGCAGGCCGTGCTCTGGCATTCTGCCGGTGGGGGCAGATGCCATCTCATGATTGACACAGGGATCAATCGCCTCGGCATCGCTCCTCACGAAGCTGGTGATCAGGCGATTGCCGCGCTCAAGGTCGACATGCTCCTGTCGCATCTGGCTTCGGCAGACGAGGATAGTCCGCTGAACGCGTCACAGCTTCAACGCTTCACCGATGCTGCAGCCCATGTTGCGCACAACGGCAAGAGCCTTGCGAACAGTGCCGGCATTTGCCTTGGTGCCGAGTATCACTTTGACCAGACCAGGCCAGGCCTTGCCATTTACGGCGGTGTTCCGCGCAGCGAACTGGATGGGAAAATTGCGCAGGTTGCCTGGCCAGAAGCAGCGGTGATGCAGCGCCACAAGGTAAGCGCAGGTGAAAGCGTGGGCTACAATGCCACTTTCACCGCCAATCGCGACATGGAGGTGGCCACGGTTTCGATCGGCTACGCGGATGGATTTTTGCGGGCGCGGGGCAAGGATTGCGCGTTGCACAATCACGCGCATCAATTTCCGATTCTCGGGCGCGTTTCAATGGACATGGTGGTGGTGGATTGCAGCGCCGATAATTCGCTCAGCGAAGGAGATTTCCTGCAGATTCCTTTTGAACTTCCCGAAATTTCGCAGAAATGCGGGCTTTCACAGTATGAATTGCTGACCACAATCGGAAACCGTTTCCAAGTTTGCGCTTGAAACTGCGCGATTGCACAACCCATGCTGCAAGTGCTAAGGAAACCACATTTGGTTTTTCAGGAGAGCGGTCGGCATGGCCTCCAAGGAAGAAGCGGGCGCAGACCCGAT
>Ga0181601_10004999_pt1 | contig 11044 bp, 7 predicted proteins | sample 041ome_8_FD_133020 | JGI IMG/M metagenome (GOLD analysis project Ga0181601, IMG submission 133020) | Coastal salt marsh microbial communities from the Groves Creek Marsh, Skidaway Island, Georgia - 041407BS metaG (megahit assembly) | ecosystem: Environmental > Aquatic > Marine > Intertidal zone... | reverse complement strand
ATATAGATTTTCCTGAAACAAATATAAAATTAATTAAAGATCATATTTATTTATCAGATACTATTGAAATAGTATATAGAAAAATAGCTAAAATTTTAGATTTATCAAGTAATGAAATATACGCTTGGATAGATGAAAAACCTGAAAGAAAATTATTTGAATATAGTAAATCATTAGGTATTCATTATAATGATTTAGAAAATTGTAAATATATGAATCCATTTTTAGAAAAAGGAATAGATGATAGATTTGTAAACAGTGATGGTTCTATAAAAAGAAATAGTTTAACTTATTTGGATCGTTATAAAATATTAAATAGTCAATTTATAAATAATAATTATAATATTTATTTTACAACTTTAGCCGATGCAAATGAATATGCTGAAAATAATTTTAAAGAAAAAGATTTTATAGAAAATGGTTTCTTAAAAAAATATTTCCCTTTAATGAATGAAAAAAATAATGATTCAGAAATTGATAAAAAAATAGAAATAATAGAAAAACAAAAGAATATCTTAAATGAATATGAAGAAATACCGATTGATATTCGACCAATTCACTTACTTTATGAAAATAAAGATGATAAAGATATAATAATAGATTTATTTAAAATATTTCAGGATTTTGAATTATCATTAAATATTCCTATGATAAAAATACAAACTGATAATTATATAAATTCTTATATAAAATTTTATAAAGGTGGTATAAATAATTCTTATAAATTATCAAAAGATAAAAATATAACAAGTGATTTATTTGAAAAATGGAATAAAAATATATATCTTAGTGATGGTTTTTCGAGACCTAAAAGTATAGATAAAATAAATTCATTAACCTTTATATTATATGATAATATATCATGTAATTTTATTCAGATGATTATATATATTAATGGTAAAGTAAAATTTTATAGTGAACGCTTTCAACAGATAAATAAATTTACAAATGAAACTATACAGAAATATTTAAGAAAAGCTAATAATATTTTAAGAGAAATAAATAAAGATTTAATAGTAAATATACCTTTAATTATATCAGATATAAAAACACATGAATATTTACCAACAAGAATAGATATAAGTAGTATATATGAAATATCAGATTATCATTTATTATCATTAAAAAAATTATTTAATTCATTTTATACTGAATTTATAGTATTAAATAATGATGATGATAAATTACATTTATTATATAGTAAATGTGATGATTTTGATAATATGAAATATTTAAGTGATACAATAACTTTATGTAAACGTAAAAAAATGATTGATAAAGATATTATTGAAATATTAAATAATAGATATGGTTTAAATAAAACAAAAAGTAAAGAATATTTAGATGAATGGTTAACAATAAATTCAAATAATCCTATAAGATATAGAGAAGAGATAAAAAATATAAGTATAATTATTGAAAAATTATTAGATAGAATAAAGGTATCATTTTATGGTTTATATAATTATAGTAGTTTTCATGAATGTATTGATATGATAAATCGTATAATGAATGTTTATAAATTAAAACGAATAGATAAGAGAAAAGATTTACCTGAAGATATAGAAAAATTATTCAAAAAAACAGATAAAAAAATAATAATAACTTCACAACCTGAAATAAGAGTTGATGAACCAGAACCCGAAATTCAAGAAGATATATCTGAAGATACTGAAGAACAAAATAAATTACCTGAACATACAGATGAAATATTAGATAGTGATAGTGATAGTGATAGTGATAGTGATAATGATAGTGAAGATGAATATGAAGATATAGATGATAATTTATTAGCCAGTATGAAAGGTGGTAGTTTATCATTCGAAAACAATGAATCTAAATATCCGAATTCACGTTATTATATTAAGAGATTAGAGATGAAAGATCCTCGTTTAATAAAATATAAAGCTAAGAGTAGTAGAGATGGCTATGCTGCAAAATGTCAGGCCGCCCAAGATAAGCAACCAATAGCGTTAACAAGAGATGAATTATTCGAAATAGATAGAAAAGTTCCTTTAAATTCTGAACAAGAAAAAAGAAGAGAAGAAAAATATGGATCTAATAAACCTGAATTTAAACATGAAGGTATAAGTTATTCAAAGCCTATACAAATAGTAGGTAGTGATAGAGATGATATATATTATATATGTCCAAAATTTTGGGATAGAAAACATCAAATACCTTTAGATCCCGATCCTAAAAATAAATATCATCCAATAGAAAAAGATGATGAAGGTAATCCTATAGAATGGAGACAATTTGTATGGAAAAAAGAATATAAAAATAGTGACGGAGATTATTTTATTTTAGAACGTTCTGGTAAAGCTGCTGGTAAAAGTGATAGTAGTAGTTATTGGAATAAAGATAAACAAAAAGATAATATAGATAGATATCAAGTTCAATTAATACATGATGATGTTCATCCCGAATTATTAGCTTTACCGTGTTGTGGTAAAAAACCTTATGAAATTAAAAAACTAGAAGTAAATGTTACAATAAATATAAATGGTAAAAATAAATGGGTTATAGGTAATATAGTAGATAATAATGAAAGAAATAAATTAAATAATGAAGGTAAATGTAAAGTAAAATATGAAATAGAAGATAAAGAAAAAGGTGGAATTATAAAGAAAATAGGAACATTTCATATAAGTCAGATTAAAGAAAGAAAAGGACATACTCTTATTAATTCACATGTTTCTGATTATACTGATTTTCCTTTAAAAGAACAAATGTTCGGTCAGTTAAATAACATAATAAAAGATATATTTTTTATAGAACCTAATTCTCCTAATATTAAATTAAATACTACATATGGACCGAAAGGTAAAAAAATTAAAAGAAATTATGATATGAAAGATAATGGTTTTTTAAGAGTTGGAGTAAAACAAGATAGTAATGCTTTTTTAAATGCTATTAATACATTAAGTGTTTATTATCATAAAGATGATAATATAAAAATAAATTATACAGATTTTAATTCTAATCTTTTAGAAGATTTTAATAATTTATCGGTTAAAGATATATTTAATATTGGTAATGGTTCATTTTATCAATATTTTAGAAATGATGAAAATGAAATACATGATCCAGATAGATCTGAAAAAACTAAAATAAAAAATTTAAAAAAACGATTTGAAAAATATTTAAATAGTGATGAACCAAAAGATCATAAATTATTAATACCATTATTAATGAAATGTAGTGAAAAATCAGATAATAAATTATTTAATAAAACAAAAGTAAATATATTAATTTTATCTGAAACATATGAAAAAAGTGGTGAAGAAGTAATTAATACAAAAATAAAATTATCTGAACCATATGGAGGTTTAAATATATATGAAAATGCTCCATTTTTTATGATTTATAAAAAAGATGATTATTATGAACCAATATTATATTATTCTTGTTCGGAAATTCCAGATTGGTTAAAAGATAAAAATACACATATATGGAGTAATATTTCAAATATAAAAGATAATAATGATTTAAATAAGGGTGATATAATATATATTTCAAATGAAACAGCTGTAATTCAAGATGATATATCTGAAGAAATAAATGATAATGTAAAAATAAAATATGAAAATGGTTTTATAAGTTATATATCAAAAGATGATTGTATAAAATATGATAGATCAATAATTTATAAAATATTAAATGAATTTATATATAATTGTAAAAGTAAAGCTATTTATAATAAAAAAGAAATAATTTCATTTGAAGATATAAATTTTATTATGAGTGAAAAATTAAATTATAAAATTATAGAAGGATATTATGATAATTATAATAAATTAGTATGTATATTATATGAAAAAATATCTGAAAATCAATTAAATAAAGGATTATCAAAAAATATTCCAATTTTTATTAAACCAAGAGAAAAAAATGATATAAATTTTCCATTAAAACGTATATCTAAATTAAAAAAAGTTCAATTAAATGAAATAATCATAAATTATAATAAAATAGATAATCATATTAATGAAATATATCCTGATAAATATTTAATGTATATAACTGATAAATGTAAAATAATTATGAATAATAAAAAATTTTCTATAGGTTTTTTTATGGAAAATGGATATATAATACCTCTTATTCCTGGAATTGGAGAAAAAAATTATACTGAAAAATATGAAAATATTATATGTGAATCAATTTTATCATTACAAATGAATAATATAGATATTGAAAAACATAAAGATAAAACAGATGATTATTTTAATAATTATAATGAAATTAAAATAAATATTTATAAAACATTTACAAGTCTATATGATATTATTATAAGAAATGATAAATTAAAAACAGATTTAGAATTAATTATTAATCATCCAATAATGTTAAATATTCATAAAAGAATTAAACTTTATGATCTATTAAAAGATATTTATAAAGAAAAAGATAATAAAAATTTAAAAATATTTATTGAATATTTATTAATTCATGATTTTAAAGATTTACAAAAAATATTATTTCAAAATTATTCATCATTAAAAGATTATAAAATGAATTATAAATCAAATGATACAATTATATTAACTATGAAAGAATTTTTAACAGGATCTTATTTAGATTTATTTGAAAAATATAGTGAATACATTAGAAATATTTCATATTATGAATATTCAAATCCAAATATAAATAAATTATTATTAAAAAAAGAATATATTGAAAAACCTGTATCATCATATAGTAAATATCCTAATTCATTAATGAAATATTTTGGTAAAAATATAACTATTTATAAAAATATAATATCTGAAAATAGAAATGATATTGATGTAATATGTAGTATTTATAATAATATAAATACAAATAATATAATTAATAATCAAAATATAAAAGATCATTTAATTCATAATTATAATGAAGACGATGATAGTTATAAAAATCATAATGAATTATTAAAAAATAAATATAAAGATAATCGCGAATTAATATCAAATATTAATGAAAAATTTTATAAATTAACATTAATTGATTATGAATTATTATCTGAAATATTAAAAGTAGGTTTCGTATTATTTTCAAATAGATATAGTAATGAAAATAATATATATAAAACTTATATAAGAATTCATAAGAGTTTAAAAGATGATAATGAAATGAATATTCAAATGATATGTTTATATGAAGATATTTCAGGTGATATTAGTGATAATACTGAATGTAAATCTATTTCGATAAATGGTAAATTAGCTATAAAATTAGAAGATTTATGTAAATATAAAGAATTTAAAAAAATATATAAAAAATCTTAAAGACTATTACTAATAGGTCTATTCAGTAAAAAATCATATTGAGAATTACCATCTCTCATATTATTAAAAAGACCAGGTGGATTAATAGGTCTATTAATTGTAGCTTCCATAGAGTTATCGTGAACATAACAGTTTTTATCTTTATTATCTGATAAATTGGGAATACCATAGCTATTCCATTCTACTTTATATTTTTCACAAAATTGTGGCGATTTGATATTAATTTGTGAATTAGGTAAATACATTTCTACATATCCCGATAAATCTTTTTTTTCTAAATCGTTAATTGTTTCAGGGGATATACTAGATGGATAATATAAATTTCTCATACTATTCATACTAACAACACTGGTTAAATCGATATTAGAATATTCTAAAGATGTTTCTGGAATAGAGATAACTTCAAATGAATTTTTATAAAATGAATCAAATAATCCATCTATATTTTCTTTAAACATATTACCATCAAATAATATACCAGTATCATTAAATTTAATATCATATTTATTTAAAATAGTAGGATTAGATCCAGTTTGAATATTAAGATAATTAATATAAATTTCTTTATCTATAATAACTATATCTGAAATACATCTAACAGTATAATAATTTTTAATATCATAAATAAAGAAATCTATAAAATATCTTTGATTACCATTTCTACTTATTAATCCATAAACATTTTCAATTTGTTTAATAAAATAATTATTTTCAGTTAATAAATTAATTGTATTTATTATTTTTTTAATAATAGCTGATAATCTATCTTCTACACTTTTATCAATAGTATTTTTATTATAAATATATGCATTTAATTTACCATCAATTTTTATTTTTGATCCTGCTGAAACTGTATTTAATACTTTTAATAATCTATGTTCTGGTTTTACAAATCCAATATTTGTAGGATTTAAATCTGTTTTAAGATTTAAATTATATCCAGCTAAATTAGTATGCTTTATCTGTAAAAGATAAAAAAATATTAATAATCCTAAAATTAAAATTATAAATTTAGTATCCATATTATATAGATTAATATAATAAATTATTCTTATTTTAATACAATACTTTTATTTTCTTCAATAAATTCTGTAATAAATTCATAGGCTGTTTGGATATGATTTTTATTTCTCCCCCCTGTAATAATTATTTTACCACTTTTAAATACAGCAATAGTAATCTTTTTACAAGTATCATTTAAACCTTTCCCATTACATGGTTTATCACAATCACAAATACCAAAATTTATTTTTAAAGGATTAAAATAATATTTTATATTTACACCCGGATAATTACAAGGTTCATATGAAGATAAATAACCATTTTCTACAATAGTCCGATGTAAACTCTCTCTATCTACTTCATGATGTATATCAAAATCACTATTAATTAATACTGTTTCTAAATCTCCAATTTGTGAAAGTTCTTTTTCACTAAAGATATCATTCTTATTTGATAATTTAATAAATTCTTTTAATAAGATATCCATTGTAGTATTACCGACTATATCACTATTAATACCTGTCATCTGGATACGACCATTATTAAATATTTTTAAATTTACTCTTTGATTTTCTTTAAGCTTATTATAAATATGAAGTGTTAATTGATTATAAAAGTATTTTTTAATTGCTCTTTTTTTATCACTAATTTTCTTATTATTAGTTCCTTTATTTATTTCTGAACCATATTCAATATATAAAATATTATTATTAATATCTAAATTTTCGGCTAATGTTTTTAAAATAATATTAGTATTTAATTTACCTATTTGAACCATTGTAGAAATATGTAAATTTTCTGAAAAATGTGTTTCACTCATAGTTGATCACGTTTATTTATTAAAAAAAAATCTTTAAATAATAAATCAAATTTTTTGTTTTATGGTATCTTCAACATGTTTAGCATATTTTAATAATTTAGTTGTTGTCATTGTTTTATCTATATGTTTTATTAATTTAGATGGTAAAATATTTAGATTTAATAATCTGTAATGCATAAATAAAATACACCATACAACACAAAATCCTGAATGACTATCAGGATCAAGTTTTGTCTGAAAACTTGTTTTTTTATTAAATACAGAAACATCTACTAATGTATGCGAAGGTAATACTTTTTTAAATTCTGATCTCAATAAGTTTAATTTTTTTCTATATATTCCTTTAACATTAGAAAATTCACTATTTTTATTTCTTCTATATCCATGAGGTTCATAAAATTCTATAGTTGAATTTTTATTATTAACAAATGCTATATTAGCATGATTACCTTGTTCTGTAACTATATTAATAGTTAATAAAATATATGGTTTATTAAAATTTAATTCAGGAAATATATTTATATAAACTTTATTTTTTATAGCTACTATATGTATCATATCATTATCTAAATTAACTTCGGATTTAACATTTATATTTAATTTTTCATGTTTAAAGAAATTATTTATATTACGATATTCTTGATAATGAAACATTATTTTACCTAAAGTTGCTCTAGTTCCTTTACTTTTATATTGAGAAAATGGAACATCAATAATACCATTAAATTTCTTTTTCGATCCATGTGCTCTGATTAATCCTTCATCAAAAGGATTTTTATCCATTTTACCTATTGTTTTTCTTTTTATTTTTCTTTTTGTATTTCTTTTTTTTTCCATATATAATATTATATATTTTAATTAAAATCTGAAGTATTACCAATATCTTCAATACTATCATCAACTTCATCATCATCATCATCATCATCATCATCATATTCTAAACCTCTTTCTACTCTATCTCTGTTAGCATCATCATCGGGACATAACATAAATGTAATGTCTTCCATTGCATCTCTAAGTCTATCACGATCCATATTAAACATATATCCAGCCTTTACCATATTTAAAATAACTTGTTTCATATCTTCATAGTCTCCAATAATAGATTTACTTTCAATAATAAAATTACGAATACTATTATGTAATTCATCTACCGAAATAACCTTTAACTCTTTCATTTTTATAATTTGTTTTTAAAAAAAGATATTTTATTAAACGTATTATATTTAAAAAATTTCGGAAGGTGAAACACTCATAACATCTAATAATTCAGTTACATCACCTGCCATACGTGTTTTTATATTTTGTTCAGATAAATCTTCCCCATATTTTTTAATATCTTCTTCAGAATTTTCACGATTATATAATATATTTACTACATCAGATAATTCTTCCCCATAAAAAGGTTCAAATAATGTAAATTGTGGTGATTCTTCTAATAAATGATTAGCCCATAATGTAACAGATAAATGAAATAAATTTCTAAATGGATTGAATATTTGTGGTAGAAAATCTCTTATAGTAATTTCACTATAATCTACATCATTATGAATAATTTTATCATTTCTTGCTTTAGCTAATAAAAATAATAAATTTGTTCCATATCCTCTTTTTATTAAATCTGTACTTCTAATTGAATCAATATAATCATATTTAAGTTTAACACTAATTATTTTCGCCGTACATCTTAATATTTCTGAATCATTGATATCTTCTTCTCTTAGTTCTAATTTTAAGTAACCGCGTTTTTTATCTACATTATATAATTTTAATATGCCTCTATCTCCATCGGGGCGCCACGATTCTCTACCATCAAACTCAGTTTTAGAATCTAATATAATTATAGGATCTGTTAAACGTGATAAATGTGCTTCATATGGTTTATATCTATGTGAAGTATCATTATCTCGTTTTAATTTCATTCCAGCTTTAATATTATCTTTATTTTCCCTTCTTTTACTCTTTTTAGTTTTTCTTTTTTTAATTTTAATTGTATTTTTACGTTTTCTACCCTTACTCATTATTATGTTAATATATATTATATAATGTTAACAGAAACATCAAATGATTTAATTCAACATTTCATAAAAAAAAGCAATATAAATGAATATTTAAAATCACAAAATATAAAACATCTATATGAATCATTAAATAATAATTATAAAAATAGTAAAATCATTACAAAAGTAGATTATAATGAATATCCATATTCTAATAATAATTTTATAGCTAAAACTCTTAAAAATAAATTATCGGTTCATCAAAAAGTTTATAGTTATCAATGGACGACAAATAATAAATATAGTGTTAAAAATATTTTAAATATTTATCAAAAAGAAAATAATAATACTTTACCAAATATCGAATTATTAATAAAAGCTATTTCATATATTACAAGTTTCAGTAATAAAAATAGAAATATAACAATTCATTTATGTCTTTTAAATGATAAGAAAATTTTAAGAAAAAATTCACAAAATTTAACTCCTTTAAATATAAATTCGGGATCAAATGCATTTAATGATACAAATTCCGAAATATGTATTTTTAGGAAAGAAGAATGTATAAAATTATTATTTCATGAGATTATTCATGGACTAAGATTTAGTGATTTAAATCATAATGATGAAATTACCGAAATATTATGTCAAAAATATGATTTACAAAGTAAAGAAATTTTAATTGATGAATCTTACACTGAAATATGGGCAAAAATATTAAATATATTTTTTATAACATCTTTAATGAATTCGTCAACAAAATATCAAAATTTTTGTAATATGTTAGCTATTGAGAAAGAATTCAGTTTATATCAAGGGAATAAAATTAAAGCATTCATTAAAAAATCTAAAAATAAAAATTTAGATAAAGATACAAATGTAACTGCTTATTTTTTAGTTGTTGCTGAAATATTTTCAAATCTAGATAAGTTTTTAATGAATTGTAATCAAAATTTATATATTAATGATCATCAAAAGTTTCTAAATTATTTTTATAATTTAGATATGTTTTATAAAAGAAGAGTAAATATAAATGATAAATTTTATAATTCACTTAGAATGAGTGTATGTGAATTAATTATTTAATTTTCTTTAATTTCTTAGATTTTTAGATTTTTAGATTTTTATATCTTTTAGATTTTTTATATCTTTTAGATTTTTTAGATTTTTTAATAAATCTATTAAAGAAAATTAAATTAATTACTTATGTTTAAAAGAAAATATTAATTTAAAATTAATCTAAGCTAAGCTAATTTCGAGTGAATATATTTAGGCAGTGGGGTATACACCATCCTTGTTAGGAAAGTGAACCTTCATGTGCTTCTGTAGATTAAAGAATGTGAGATCATCATCCTTGTCTAGCTTTAGAAGCTTGCGGAGAGCAGCATCAGGCTTAATCTGACGCTTATCGGCAGGATCCTGAAGGTTCTTGCTCTTGCAGTATTCATGGATACGCTTGGTTACATCAGTACGCGAGATGAGTTCATCCTTCTTTAGACTGAGAAACTTACGCATTTCATCAGAAACGGGACCTTCCTTGGCAAATCCACTCTTCGGGGCATTTGGATCGCGTGGCTTGCGAGAACGCTTACCCAATACCTTCTTGTTAAGAACCTTGGTATCGCGATGAACCTGCTTTTCAAGCTTCTGTAGTCGCGACTTGAGTTCGCGAATAGTATTCATCGCACTATCTAGTTGTCCCACAAGAGAAGAAAATTCTTCTAGATAAGGAGTATCCGAAACAACAGGTGCTTCGGTAGTTACCGGGGCTTCGGTAGTTGCTGGAGCCTCATGCACCGGGGCTTCGGTGACTACTGGAGCCCCCTGAACAGGTTCGGGTGCAGGGGCAGGAGCAGGCTTAGGTGCTGTCTTTACAGATGTCTTCTTTGGTCCTGACTTCTTGGCATTCTTGGTAGATGGTGGCATTATTATTTATATTCTTTATTTAT
>Ga0181601_10004995_pt1 | contig 11047 bp, 11 predicted proteins | sample 041ome_8_FD_133020 | JGI IMG/M metagenome (GOLD analysis project Ga0181601, IMG submission 133020) | Coastal salt marsh microbial communities from the Groves Creek Marsh, Skidaway Island, Georgia - 041407BS metaG (megahit assembly) | ecosystem: Environmental > Aquatic > Marine > Intertidal zone... | reverse complement strand
CACTTGCTTCAGCGCCACGTTAACGCCTTACACCAATTCTACGATGACTATCTTGGCGTACGCATCGCCCGTAAACACGTGGGTTGGTGTCTGGATGGGCTTGTTCTTTCAGCATTTAGCCGGCCGGGGGCCGCTGAGCAGACTCAACCAGACTTAGCACTGACAGACCTGGCACAGCGAGACCTGGAACAGCGAGACGTAGCACTGAAGGCTTGGAAAAAACGCTTTAATCAGCTCGAGCGTGCGCATGATCAGCTCGACTATCTAGAGGCGCTTCATCACCTCGCACCAGAGCTACTCGCGTTCAACCAGCAGGCACAAGAGGAGACCGCTTCCTTGAGAGCACTTCCAACGTCTTATTTAACATCGGGTGACCTCGCCGCATGACGACCAAAGTGAAAACGGCTAAGGCCACCAAATCGATTAAACCCAAACCCTTGCGTGAGAGCGCCAATGACAGTATCCAGAGCTTCTTAAATACCCTCGATGGCGAAACCTGTCAGGATCTTTATGCCATGGTGATCGCGCAGGTAGAGGAGCCTCTCCTTGCCGCGGTCATGGACTATACCCGGGGCAATCAAAGTAAGGCGTCTGAAATGCTCGGTCTCAATCGAGGCACGCTCCGCAAGAAGCTGCGCGAGCACAAACTGCTGTAAAACTGATTTGCCTATTAACATGCATGGAGCCCGGGTCGCGCCAGTTAACATCTAGCCAGCCCCTCCCTGTTAACTCAGCCACACCGCACAAGGAATCCGCACCCCATGACAGACTCGACCCTCGCTCCGGTACGACGCGCACTCCTCAGCGTTTCAGACAAAACCGGATTGCTTGATTTTGCCAAAGCACTCAGCGATCGAGGGGTCGAGCTGCTCTCTACCGGAGGCACCTGCAAGCTGCTGCGCGAAGCCGGCGTACCCGTGGTCGAGGTATCTGATTACACGGGCTTTCCCGAAATGATGGACGGCCGGGTGAAAACGCTTCACCCCAAAATCCACGGCGGCGTGCTGGGCCGACGAGGCATCGATGACAACGTGATGAATGAGCACGGCATTAGCGCGATCGATATGGTGGTGGTAAACCTTTACCCCTTCGAAGCGACCGTAGCGAAAGTCGACTGCACCCTCGAACAGGCCATCGAAAATATCGATATTGGTGGACCCACCATGGTACGCGCGGCTGCCAAGAATCACCGCGACGTCACTATCGTGGTCGACGCCGGTGACTATGCCTGCCTAATAGAGGAGCTCGATGCCAACAACGGACACACGCGACACAGCACGCGCTTCGATCTGGCGATCAAGGCCTATGAACACACCGCGCACTACGACGGCGCAATTGCTAATTACTTCGGACGCCTGGTCGGCGATGGCAGCGATCGGTTTCCGCGTACTATCAATCTGCAACTCGAGAAGGCGCAGGAAATGCGCTACGGCGAGAACCCCCATCAACAGGCTGCGTTTTATAAAGAAAAGCATCCAGCGGAAATTGGCATCGCATCCGCAGTCCAGCTGCAGGGCAAAGAGTTGTCCTACAACAACGTCGCCGATACCGATGCCGCGTTGGAGTGCGTCAAGAACTTTGATGAGCCGGCCTGTGTGATCGTGAAACACGCTAACCCCTGTGGGGTTGCTGTCGCCGACTCGCTGGGGGCTGCCTATGATCTGGCATTCGAGACCGATCCAGAATCTGCCTTTGGCGGCATTATTGCTTTCAACAGAAACTTGGATGCCGCGACGGCCAAAGCCATTGTCGATCGCCAATTTGTCGAGGTCATCATTGCCCCCGACGTGGAAGAAGACGCGATCGCTATCGTGGCCGAAAAAAAGAATGTTCGCCTCTTGCGCACCGGCATATGGCAGGAACCCGTACCTGCCAGAGATTTCAAACGGGTCAATGGCGGCATGCTGGTGCAGGATCGCGATGACGGCATGATATCGCGGGATGACCTCACGGTCGTCAGCAAGCGGCAACCCACCGAGCAGGAGTGGATGGACCTTTTGTTTGCGTGGAAGGTCGCCAAGTTTGTGAAATCCAATGCCATTGTGTACGCCGCTAATCGCCGTACGATCGGCGTCGGGGCCGGCCAGATGTCACGGGTTAACTCCGCCCGAATCGCAGCGATCAAAGCCGAGCATGCCAATCTCGAGGTGCGAGGTGCTGTGATGGCGTCGGATGCCTTCTTCCCGTTCCGCGATGGCATCGACAATGCCGCGGAGCGCGGGATTGCCGCCGTTATTCAGCCCGGCGGCTCCATGCGTGACGACGAAGTGATTGCCGCCGCTGACGAGGCCGACATGACGATGGTCTTCACCGGCATGCGCCACTTCCGCCATTAACTCTTACCGGCATAAGGATTACTAGCGATATGAACATCCTTGTAGTGGGCAGCGGTGGGCGTGAGCATGCGCTTGCCTGGAAGCTGGCCCAGGCCGCACACGTGAACCAGGTTTTCGTCGCCCCAGGCAACGCCGGGACAGCACGCGAACCGGGTCTTGAGAATGTGGCTATCGACGTGATGGACTTTGAGGCCCTTGCGCACTTCGCCAAGGAGCGCGACATCGGCCTAACGGTGATTGGACCCGAGGCGCCACTCGTCGCGGGTATTGTCGATTACTTCGCAACGCGACAACTGCCCTGCTTTGGCCCGTCGCAGGCGGCGGCGCAACTCGAGGGCTCCAAGGCCTTCACCAAAGACTTCCTCGCTCGCCACGGCATTCCAACAGGCGCCTACGCCAACTTTACAGAGGTCGAGCCGGCACTCGCCTACATTCGCGAGCAGGGCGCGCCCATTGTGGTTAAGGCTGATGGACTCGCCGCGGGCAAGGGGGTCATCGTTGCCGAGACCACTGCCGATGCCGAAGCTGCGGTGATCGACATGCTGTCGGGTAATGCTTTTGGTGACGCCGGCTGTCGCGTAGTCATCGAGGAGTTTTTGGCGGGGGAAGAAGCCAGTTTTATTGTTATCGCCGATGGCACAACGGCACTCCCTATGGCAAGCAGTCAGGATCACAAGCGCATCGGCGAAGGAGATACCGGACCCAATACCGGTGGTATGGGCGCCTATTCACCGGCTCCCGTGGGCACGCCGGAGATTCACGATCGCATCATGGCGGAGGTGATTAATCCACCCCTCGCGGGAATGGCCGCCGACGGGATGCCCTACACCGGATTTTTATATGCAGGGCTAATGATCGACGCCGCCGGCAATCCGAAGGTGATTGAATTTAATTGCCGCTTCGGCGATCCGGAAACCCAGCCCATCATGATGCGCCTGCAAAGCGACCTCGACGCCCTGTGCCTGAGCGCCATCGCACAGGATTTGCACAACACCGACGCTCGGTGGGATCCACGACCGGCCCTTGGGGTTGTGCTGGCCTCCGAGGGCTACCCGGGCAGTTATCGCAAAGGTGATGTGATTTCGGGGTTGGGACCCAGTGCTGATGCCGACACCAAGGTCTTCCACGCCGGTACCGCGCTTGTGGATGACCAAGTCGTTACGAGCGGTGGGCGGGTACTCTGCGTCACAGCGCTAGGACACGATATCAAGTCAGCGCAGGCAAACGCCTATCTGGCGGCCGAGGGTATCGACTGGCCGGGCAAGACGCTGCGCCGGGATATTGGCTGGCGCGCAATAGCCCGCTACAGTAGCAGCGATAATCGCTAACCCGGTGACTGAGCCTGCGACTGCGTATGACCGACAATCATCATGACATCCTTCATTCTGAGACCGAACTCATCCACGGTGCGGGGCCTGCTGGCCGACAGCTCTCTGTGCTCGATCGGCTCATCGTCGAGGCTGACAGTATTGTCCGAACTCTAGTTACCAAGGGCGCCAGCGCTACCCGCGAATCCCCCGCGAAGCATCATCAAGAAGCGACTCTCACTGAGACCGAGCGCAAGCATGTGGCGGGCCTCATGCGGGTCAATCACACGGGAGAAGTTTGCGCGCAGGCGCTTTATCAAGGTCAGGCGTTGACCGCCAAAACCGCGGGAACCCGGGTGGAAATGGAAGAGGCCGCTCAGGAGGAAATAGACCATCTGGTGTGGTGCGAAGAACGACTGGAAGAACTCGGCGCTGCACCCAGTGCCCTGAACCCGCTATGGTATGGATTATCTTTGGCCATGGGCGCTGCCGCCGGAGCCATCAGCGACAAGGTGAGCCTTGGCTTTGTCCACGCGACCGAAGAGCGGGTCGCGAGCCATTTGCGCAGTCACCTCAAAGCGCTGCCCGCGCAGGATCGTAAATCCCAGCTGATCCTGCAGCAGATGTTGAGTGACGAAGAGCGCCACGGCGAGAATGCGCTAAAGGCGGGTGGAGCCCCCTTTCCTGCCCCGGTTAAAGAAGCGATGACTACCCTGTCCAAGGTGATGACGCAAACCAGCTACTGGTTTTGATGGGCTATCCGCCAGAGCGGCTAAGGCAATCAAACCAATGCGCTGTTAAACCGCGCTGTTGGCATTTCGGCATAACCACGCGTAAAGCTTTGCGACGCCACCTAGTTTTGTGACGTCGGTTCCTCAATCGCGAAACTGTGGGTAACCTTGACTCCCGCCGCCGCGAACATGATGGATGCGGAGCAATATTTCTCTGCGGACAACTCCACGGCGCGTTTCACCTGGGATTCTTTGATGTCTACACCGGACACCACAAAGTGAAGGTTCATGGTTTCAAAGACCGCCGGCACAGCATCCGCGCGCTCTGCCTGCAGTTCAACACGACAATCGGTGACCTGCTGCCGGGATTTTTTGAGCATGGAGATAACGTCGTAAATCGCACAACCGCCCGTTCCCAATAACAGCATTTCCATCGGCCGCAGTGACTGATTGCGGCCTCCCAAATCCTCGGGGCCATCCATGACGACGCTGTGGCCGCTGCCTGACTCACCGACAAACATGGCGCCATCGAGCCACTTCACTGTTCCCTGCATATGCCTATCTCCAATGGATCACAGGCGGGGTCACAACCTCGCCACCGATATCGCCTGCTATCTCGTGGGTTATCTGTTTTCCAAGTAACTTTTTAAAATGAACTGACGGTACGATCTTTCAATACGACTTTTTACTACGACCTGTTACTACGATAAGTCAGTACGACCGAGCAAGACGACCTTTCACTACAACAAGTAAACACGATTTTTCAACGCGACCTTCTGTCACGCGCTGCAGTCGCAATCTGTCACACGCTGCCATTGCAATCTGTCATCACAACCTCTCCCCTCGAGGGAGGCGCCAGAGAGTAGCATATCTACTGCATGCCCAATCGGTTTGGGCTATCCTTTCCACTCCCTTACGACAGGATCTTCGCCGATGAAGCCGCAGGTGTATCAACGGGTTCCGGAAGCCGATCGCTTTCTGCGGCATTGTGACAGACAAGTCATCCGATCGAAGATGGCCATTTTCCGCCAGGGCGAAGTGAGTGACGCTCTCTACCTTGTTTTGGAAGGGTCGATCTCGGTTCTCGTTGAGGATGCTAATGACCCAGAACAGGCGATGGTGGTCAGTTATTTAAACCCCGGGGACTTCTTTGGCGAAATGGGGCTTTTTGGCGAGACCGCTCGCACCGCCAACGTCATCGCCCGGGAAGACTGCGAGATTGCTCGCATCAGTTACGAAGAATTTCATCAAATCCGCAATGAGTTCCCCGAAATTCTCTATGCGCTGACCCACCAATTGGGATCACGGCTACGAACCACCACCCGAAAATTAACTGATCTCGCGTTTGTCGACGTCTCAGGCCGAATCGCTCAAGCCTTAATAGATTTGACCAAACAACCCGATGCAATGACCCACCCCGAGGGCATGCAAATTCGAGTGACCCGGCAAGAACTCGGCAAAATGGTCGGCTGTTCCCGGGAGATGGCGGGGCGTGTTCTCAAAGCTTTATCGGAGGATGGCTTGATTGACGTCACGGGAAAAACCATTGTGGTCAAGCATCAAAGTGATGCCATCCATCTGGACGACGACGGCAACATTATCCCGTAAAGGCAAACAAACGTTGCAGCTCGGCCCCCGGATCCTCGGCACGCATAAAGGCTTCACCCACCAGAAAAGTATGGACCCCCGCGGCGCGCATCGTCCTGACGTCCTCAGGCGCATGGATGCCGCTCTCGGTCACCACCTGAACGTTGTCTGGAATGTGCTTGAGCAGATCGAGGGTTGTCTCGAGTGCGGTATCAAAGGTATGCAGGTCGCGGTTGTTGATGCCAATCAGAGAGGGTGAAAGCTGCAGGGCATCCTCAAGCTCTTGCCGATCGTGCACCTCAATCAACGCGTCGACACCGGCTTCTCGCGCAGCGGCGGACAGCTCCTTGAGCTGCGATAGTTCAAGACAGGCCACAATCAACAAGATTGCATCGGCGTTGAGCGCCCGCGCCTCCCAGATCTGGTAGGGATCAATCGTAAAGTCCTTGCGAATAACCGGCAAAAGACAGGCTTCACGGGCTTGCCCCAGATAGGCGTCAGCCCCCTGAAAGAAGTCGACATCGGTCAGCACCGATAAGCAGGCAGCGCCCCCGGCCTGATAACTTCTGGCAATCTCTGCCGGAACGAAGTGCTCTCGAATAACGCCCTTACTGGGGCTCGCCTTCTTGACTTCGGCAATGACCGCCGCCTCACCCAGGGCGACTTTTGCCTTTAGCGAGTCAACAAATCCTCGCGCCGGATCAGCTTCTTTGGCCCGACGCATCACCTCGCTGATAGAGGCCGCGGCGCGTCGATCGGCCACCTCATCGACCTTGCGATCGATGATTTTTTTCAAGACAGTTGGCGTGGTGAGCTTGCCACTCATAGTGGATCTGCCTTAAGGCCATAGGAAAAGGCGGCAAAAGTTTCCAACTTGTCCAATGCCTGCCCAGACGTCATCACGTCATCGGCCAACGCGATACCCTCGCGCAGCGTTGCGGAGATGCCTGAAACGTAAAGCCCCGCCCCCGCGTTAAGCGCAATGATGGACTGGGCTTTGGCGACAGTCGTATCGGCCAGAGTTATTTGCTCCTTGGACTTGGCGCCCAAGGCCTGTTTGATCAAATCGGCGGACTGCTGAGCGGTCTCAACCGTTAAGCCTTCAAGAGACTCGTGAGCGTGACCATAATCGGCGGGATCAATGTGAAAGCGTTCCACGACGCCATCGCGCATTTCCCACACCGCCGTTGGCGCAGCAATAGAGATCTCATCGAGCCCATCGTCGCTGTGCACCACCAAAGCGTGACGGCTGCCCAATTTGTTGAGCGCTTCCGCGATCGGCTGGCATAAATCTGCACTGAACACGCCCATGACCTGCCGCTCGACATGAGCCGGATTGGTCATGGGACCCAGAATATTAAAAAGCGTGCGCATGCCCAGATCTTTTCTGGGACCAACCGCGTGCTTCATGGCGCCGTGATGCGCGGGGGCAAACATAAAACCCACGCCGACCTGATCAATGCAGCGCGCTATCTGCTCGGGGGTTAAATCGAGGGGCACCCCAAGCACTTCGAGTACATCAGAAGAACCGCTCGAACTCGATACCGATCGGTTGCCGTGCTTTGCGACCCGCCCTCCCGCGGCGGCCACCACGAAGGTTGATGCTGTCGAGACATTAAACAAATTGGCTCCGTCACCCCCGGTGCCCACCAAATCAATCAGGTGCTCCTGCTTGACTCGCACCCGGGTGGCGAGATTGCGCATTACCTCTGCGGCACCCGCAATCTCATCAATAGTCTCGCCCTTCATCCGCAGGGCAACGAGCAAGGCGCCAATTTGCGCCGGCGTTGCCTCACCCGACATGACCGCCGTCATGACATCGCGCATGGCCTCCCGGGGCAGCGAATCGCCGTCCACCAAATGCTGTAGGGCTGCCTTTATTTCCATAACCGTATCGAAAACCTAAATTTAAAACTTAAAAAAGTGTCGAGAGTCTACGCCGTACCGCGTCCAAGAAAGTTATTGAGCAAGGCATGACCATGCTCTGACAGTATCGACTCGGGGTGAAACTGTACACCTTCAACATCGAGTTCGCGATGACGAAGCCCCATAATGGCCTCACGCTCACCCTCCTCACCCTCCTCAATTTGGGTCCAGGCAGTCACCTCGAGGCAATCGGGCAGCGAGTCGGGATCTACGACCAAACTGTGATAGCGCGTGGCGACGAAGGGCTTGGGCAAACCTTGAAACACACCCTCCCCAGTGTGGTGTATCAGACTGGTTTTGCCGTGCATCACCCGAGGGGCCCTGATGATGTTGCCCCCGAACACAGCGCCAATGCTCTGCTGTCCAAGGCAGACGCCGAATATAGGCAACTTGCCGGCAAAATGACGAATCACCTCGATGGAAATGCCCGCCTCTGCGGGTGAGCAGGGTCCCGGTGAAATACAGATTTTCTCGGGATTAAGCGCCTCGATGCCGGCGATATCGATCTCGTCGTTACGACGCACCTCGACTTCGGCGCCAAGCTCCCAGAGGTATTGCACGATATTCCAGGTGAAGGAATCGTAGTTGTCGAGCATTAGGATCATCAAACGGGTGCCTTTGTTAGGCCTACATCTCAGGCAAATCTTTTGCGCCTTCGAAGGTCAAGTAATTCAAAATTGCGCGGACTTTATAAATTCGTAATCTGATGAATAAACGGCTCGAATGCGTTCTATAAGCCTATCGTCCTTGTCAATTGAATTGTCAGCTTCACCATGCCGCGTTTGTAGCCTTGGCATCTCAATACGTTGACCAAAAAACTCCGCAACGCCGTCAAGCACATTCGAAAGATCTGGCATTAGTGATAGATGAGTAAAATAAGCCGGGCTGGCCCCAAGAAAATAGGACTGTGGTAAAAAATGCTTGTTTTCGAAATTCCCTTGCTCTAATTCGTCAACTACCTGATTCGAGGTTAATCCTCCAAAAGCTTCATCTTTGTGCCAAAGGATTCTATTTTTATATGCTGAGAAAAAGCGCTCTACCGGGTCTCTTGCTACTGCAATTCGATATGAAATTTGCGCTGGATCCAAAAAAGCAAATTTTGGCTTCGGCGGTAAAAAATTCCATAACCAATCTTTATCTGAATCTTTCTTGGCGTACAGCCGCTTGTCAACCATAGGAGCGTCATCATCAAAAAACTCAAACCGGTCGTGAATACCCATATATTCTGCCAACAACCTCTTAAATGAACTGTTCGCATTTTTAGGGACCGGATAAAAAACTAGCCTTTTACCGTCAGCGCGCTGGAATATTCGGTATGCAGAGATGGGTGTCTTTGTGTCTTCGTCGACCGCTCGAATGACCCCGCTACGAAACTCTGATACGTTCATACAGCTGTTTCCCTAACTTCTTTTGATCGGTCTATCAGCATTTTCATTACCTTGAAGTGTTCAGGCTTTGGCTGATTTTTCTCGAAATCCCAGACATATTTAGGAAACTTAACCCCCTCAACAGTTATTACGTGGACAGAAGGGCCCATTATTTCAACCCAGGGTATGGTGGATGTGGCTCGCTTTGCGCAATCCCGCCATATATCCGCGGCATCAGCAGTGGAGGTCTCGGGAAATGCTGGAATCCCCATCGTGTAGTGCAAGTTTCCCTCCCTGCTGTCAATTTCTTGATACCCGACGAGCTGGTTCCACTTGGGGTCCAATTCTCCAATTTGCGTCTCTTTTAACCACTCCAGCGCATGCAAATTAATATCTGTGCTTTCGATGAAATCAGGCGTAAGTACTTTGTGTGAGGGGTGTGCGCAATTGATAAGCATGAAAGAAGTCTGCTCGTATACATCAAGCGATCTTACAACAGACACTGCTATATCAGGTGACACATTAGTTTCTAGCTCACAAACGTCCGACACAAAAAGCATATCAGCGTCCATAAAGATAGCTACACCTTGAAAGTCGCACAGCCACGGAACAAGAAATCTAGAAAACGTAAACGGCGTGAGCCCGCGTCTAGCAATTGGAAGCGTTTCAAGAACTAGGGGAGAAATGGCCACTGGCCTACTGGCGTACTGGTAGATAGACGAAACCAACGTTGTGAACGAAAGAATTTGCCGATCGTCATAACCAATGAACACTTTCAACATGATTGTTGCTCGCCGCCATTTTTAACTAGAGACATTACTTCCCTCCAACCCAATTCAACAGCGGTCGACCAATCTCCAGGCACATCCTGATGGCACAATTTTGTTTTGGGAAACCAAAGATTCTTCAATATGGGATTTTTCCATCTGAACTGAGTTTGCCCCGCCGGAACCAGAACACAGGTTGGTACACCAAGAAGGCTCGCAAAGTGTGCAACAGCATTATCCACGGTAAGGACAGCGTCACAAAGACTCAGCAAACCTAGCACACCCTCCAGATCAAACTTGTTATCAAGGCCACTAAGGGCAATACGACGATCGCCATAATCTATTACCTCTTTTTGGTGCTCGCCATCATACTGAAAGCTGACAATGTCAACATCTGCCTCAGCATCCAACCCCGCCATCATTATCGGTAGCTCCATTGAACGTATTAACCCACTGATTTTTAGCCCTCCTCTCCATGAAATCCCAATTCGTGGCTTACTTTTTGGAGGTAGGTTGGCTTTGATGTCTGCTAACCGCGCCGGATTGGGTATAAGTAGGGGCTCGGTGAAGCTCTCGCCTTTTTCGATCAGTTCTTTGAGAAATAAAATGAACAAATCGCCAGACGGACATGAGAAATCGGTCTCCGGCCCATTATCTTTCATATTGTGACGGTCGATAAAAGTCCAATCGGGATAAATTCGAGATAGTGGCTCCGCTGTACGCAAATCCATTGCTACCGTGACGTTCTTTACCCGTTTACTCAATTCTTTATAAAAAAGACTGAATAACAATTCATCACCGATGCCTTGCTCCCCCCAAACAAAGAGAGATTCACTGTCTAAGATCTGGCCTTCGTATGGGCGAGATTTTGGCTCGCAATATTTTAAATGGGGAAAGGCATCAAACCTAACGGCATAGTTTTTGAAAGCTTTTTCAAATTCCCCCATGGCTAATTGCGCTTCTGAAATTTCAAAGACGGTAACCGGGTCCCTTCTCTCGTCTAAGCTTAAGGTTAGCCCTCGCTCT
>Ga0181601_10004993_pt1 | contig 11049 bp, 9 predicted proteins | sample 041ome_8_FD_133020 | JGI IMG/M metagenome (GOLD analysis project Ga0181601, IMG submission 133020) | Coastal salt marsh microbial communities from the Groves Creek Marsh, Skidaway Island, Georgia - 041407BS metaG (megahit assembly) | ecosystem: Environmental > Aquatic > Marine > Intertidal zone... | reverse complement strand
TTTTTGGGCGTGCTCTGGCGCGTTTACATACCGCTCGCAAAACCGACTTATCTAGCATACGGACTTGTTTCGGTAAGCCATCATTGGAATAATTTCGTTTGGCCGCTTATCGTGACCAATTCGGTAGAAACGCGCCCGCTCACGGTTGGTTTGTCGATCTTTGCGGTTACAGATTCGGGCATCCAATGGTCCGTAATTAACGCGGCCACATTGATGACATCTGGCCCGTTGCTTATTGCTTTTCTGCTCTTCCAACGGCAGTTTGTGCAAAGCTTTATTCGCGCAGGTATTAAATAGGGAGAGGTCATGACGCTTTCGAAAATCGGAGCGGCCGTTACATTAGATAATATTGAAACGGTATTTAACTGGCTTTGCGAGCAAGACAGGCCGATTGAGATTCAAGACTTCACGCCACCAAATATATTGTCAGGTGATTTATCGGGTTTAATTTCCCGCTATCAAGAAAAACTGCAAGCTCATAAAGGGCCACGCGGTTTGCATGGGCCGTTTTTTGGCTTGGACCTTGGCAATTTGGAGACGGCTTTTCAAAAATTAATCACAACGCGATTTCTCAGCGCGCTTGAAATTTGCGAGCATTTGAACGCGCAATATATGGTTATTCATAGCCCGTTTGACGATTGGATGAAGTTGAATCAGTGGCAATATCCATTTGTGCAATCCGGCGTTATTGCTGCAATGGGTGATATCTTAAGGGTGCCTCTACAACGCGCCGCTGATATCGGATGTACGTTGGTCTTGGAAAACTGTGATGACACGGATCCGAATATGAGGATGCGCGCTGTGCGTGAAATTGATCATTCCAACCTGCAGCTGTCGGTTGATACTGGGCATGCGCATTTATCTCATTGCAATTACAAAGCCCCCCCGGTGGTGGATTTTATCGCGGCTGCAGAAAACCGGCTTGCGCATGTTCATTTACAGGATGTGGATGGGTATGCTGATCGTCATTGGCTTCCCGGCGAAGGTGCAATTTCTTGGCAGCCCGTTATGGATGCCTTGCATAAGAGTGAATCTGCACCAAAATTGATCATTGAGGTGCGAAGAAACATGGAGCGTGTACCCAAAACCGTCGCTTTCCTTGAGCGTTTGATTGAAACCATGTAGAGGGCATTAATGTCAGCGAAAAAAAAGAAACGGCACAAGTTAATCGAGGATATCGTTCTCGAACGCGGAGCGCTGTCTGTCGGCGCTTTAGCCGAAATTTTGGATGTTTCAACGCAAACGATCCGCCGCGATGTGGATAAATTATGCGAAGGGGGATTGCTGAAGCGGCGGCATGGCCGCGTTGAGCTATCGCCGCGGCAATCAAACACCCCATTTGATCAAAGACTTTCGACCAATCTGGCCGAAAAGCGTAATATTGGCGAGGCGGCAGCAGAGCTGATCCCGGATGGGGCCACTGTTTTTATTTCGATCGGATCGACGCCGTTGAGCGTTGCACGCGCGCTACGCCGCCGCAAAGGATTGACAGTGATTACCAATAATTTAAGCGCGGCATTGGCGTTGAGCGATGAAATGACCAATCGGATTATTTTGCCCGGAGGCGAATTGCGATTGCCGGATCGCGATATTTTAGGCGAAGATGTTTTGGCGTTTTTTAGCCGCTACCGGGCCGAATTTTGCATATTTGGCGTGGCAGGTATTGCTGAGGATGGATCGTTGCTGGAGTTTCATGCCGCAGAGGTGCGCGCGCGAGAGCAGATTATGGCAAACTCGCAACGGTCGATCCTTGTGATTGATCACTCGAAATTTGGCCGCTTGGCACCGGCCGTAGGGGATAATATTGCCGATGTTGATACGGTTATCCTTGATCGTTTGCCAAATGGAAATTATGCGGCTTTGCTTGAAAGCTTGCAGGAAAATCTGATCCTAACAGATGCTGGTAACCCTGCTTGATTGCGGGTTATTTCTACCCTAGCCTGAAAGTTAACGGGCCCTATTAAGGTGTTGAAGATACGCAGATGAGTGATGATGCGAAGCCTAAGAGGTACGAAATGACCCAATTCCTACAAATCTCTGATACGCATATTGTGAAAACAGGTAGCCTTGTCTCCGGGCGCTTGGAAACTTCGGGCCCTTTAAAGAGATTGGCTTTACGCATTGCAGAGCTGCAATTTGAAGTTGGGCCGCTTGATGCTATCGTTGTAACGGGCGATGTCAGCGATGATGGCACGGCAGAAAGCTATGCGCTTTTCAAATCAATCCTGAAGCCATTGAATCTGCCAATTTTTTGTATTCCTGGAAATCATGATGCCCGCGCGCCCTTTCGCGCCGCATTTGATCAGGCGGGTTACTTGCCGAAGGTTGGTAAGTTGAATTGGCAACATAGGCTTGGCGCTTTGCAAATTATTGGTCTTGATACCTTGATCGAAGGGCAGGGTGGAGGAGAATTAGATCAAGATTCCTTGCAGTTTTTAAAGACATGTTTGGCAGATTTGAAACAGGCCCCCGCGGTCGTGATGATGCATCACCCACCTTTTAAATCTGGAATGGCGTTTATGGATTCCATCGGCTTGCAGAACGGCACTGAGCAGCTGAGCGAGATCCTAGCTGAATATCAGGGTGAAATTTTGGTATTATGCGGGCATATTCATAGAAATATATCAACCCGCTTGGCGGGCCACACTGTTATATCGGCGCCTTCGGTTTGCAGCAGTTTTCTATTTAACACCTATCACGATGCCCCGATCGGATTTTTAAAACAAGAGGGCGGCGTATTGCTGCATCAATGGGCCGAGGGGTTCAAGTCAATCCGCATTGATCCAGTGCGTGGAGATGGTCCATTCGGGTTTTAAAAAAGGGGCGCTTTGGGCCCATATTGGCCATAGTATGATAAAGGGTGGCGCGCCTGTCGCGCGCTGAATTCCATCAGGCGTCTTGGAGAGTGAAGCCTTATCACTGAACGGTGATGTTCGGGCCTAAATAGGTCTAACCGACCTATAAGAGCCTAGGACATTTCAAGCTGCGATGGGTGCGAACAAGAAGCGGGAGTTCAGCGTCGCAACACGCAGTCACAACAGCCAAACCATGATGCCGATGACCATTGATCTCAGGCACCCCATAATCCACTAACCCTTGGATAAGACGGCACTTTCCCACGCCTCTCTTTCTTTTGCAGTTTTTTGAAGACTGAGTGGTGGGGAATGTTTGAAACGAAACAGTATCGTGCATCAGTAACTCGCCTCAAGATCTCACTTTAAAAGGCGCAGTAGAAACTTTTGCGGCGATCTCGCTGAATAGTGCATTGAATTGGGAGTTTTCGATAGAAAGCTTTGCATCATTGCTCTGAAACCACTTGATAACTTTGGTCTCTCAGACTCAATGCTTTTGCCAATAAATTCAAAGGACTGCGTGGTGGTGGACGCAGTTTTTAGAGAACCGGTCACTGGTGGGAATTTTCTATTAACAGGGAATTTAACTGGGAAAAATTGAAATTTTGGTCTGTTTAGGACGGATTTCAAAAATTTCACTCCGATTTACTTTACTAAAAGAACGAGTTAGGGCCATTTCCCTGTTATTTAAATAACAGGGAAAAAGAAGTTTGGATCAGGGAAAAAAATCATAAAAACGGGCAAGCGAGGTAACCGAATAGGGAAGCTCATATCTGTCAAAATTTATGGTGATGCAGACAATATATTAATCTGCTTGGAAGGCTAATTTTCCTCGATTGGCAGTCATTTGCGAAAGAGGCAACGATCGGCTGTTTAGAGCCCATTTTGTAATTTCGTTTGTGCACCATGTATGCTTGCAGCGAAAAATTACCGTGCCTGCTGATGCTTTTTTAAAGGGTGAATACTTCTTTCATGTCCAAGGCGCGATCTAAATTTAGAATGCGTGTATAAAGAGCGTTGCTTTTTGCGATACCCCAACGGCGGGCGGTTAAGCTATTATATTTTTCTTTTAATGCAGCCTAAGAATAAGGAACTCGCCAATCCCCAATCTTGGTTTTTACACTTGCGCATGTCTGACGTCAGATTTATTCGGAGAGCTGAGGCTGTATCGTAACGGAGGCTCTGGTTCGGTTTCTGTTTGAGTTTATGCGGCAGCGGCTTGGTGCTGCAAAATTTTTTGATTTTGAAATTATTATTCCCTGCCATTACAAAACGTTCCCTCTTCTAGAGCAATCTACTAGAGCAATCTACGGATAATTTGATTAAGGCGGTTCCAAATGCGCGGGTGATTGAGCCCGAGCTATTGGTTCCTATCCATATTTAAAGTCCTCGCAGCGCGGGGGTTCTTCGATCCGGCGACCTCGACATTATTGAGGGGCGGATTATCACACGTGACACGCTCGGTCTGTCGTTCGGGTACTTATACGAAGAAGTAATATCAATAATGGCGTCGGCCCGCCACCCGCTGACCAATGGGGGGATTCGCGTATTACCTCTAGAAATTTAATTTTATCAGTTACGATTAGATCGGTTTTTTATTTATGATGTAGTAAGCAGAACTAACTTTAAGATTGTAGAGCTTGAACTGTTGCAGATTTATTTTACAGGAAATTTTTAGAGAATTTGCCCAAGGAATTCTTGTGTTCTTGGATCCTGAGCGTTGTCAAAAAAAGTTTCGGGTGAACCGTGCTCTACAATTACGCCACGATCTGTGAAATAAATATGATCGGCAACCTCACGCGCAAATCCCATTTCGTGGGTTACAAGGATACATGTCATGCCGTCTTCTGCCAGTTCGCGAATTGTGACTAAAACTTCTTTTACTGTTTCGGGGTCAAGCGCGGCCGTCACTTCATCAAAGAGCATCACATCCGGGTTCATCGCCAGAGACCTAGCAATGGCAACGCGTTGCTGTTGTCCACCCGATAACTCGCCCGGATAATTGTCTTCTTTGCCTTCCAACCTCACCTTCTTTATTAGCTGGCGTGCGCGAGCTTCCACATCAGTCTTTTTTTCTTTGAGCACCTTAAGCGGGGCCATCATAACGTTTTCCAGCGCTGTTTTATGAGGGAAAAGATTGTATTGCTGAAAAACCATCCCTACCTTCTTTCGTAATTCTAGCTTGTCCTGATTAGAGCTATGTACCTCTTTCCCTTGAACAAAAATTGATCCACCCTGGATGTCATTAAGCCCATTAATGCAGCGGATCAGTGTGGATTTACCAGAACCAGACGGGCCTATAATGCAAATCACCTCACCTTTCATGACGTCAATCGAGACGCCCTTAAGAACCTCAAGTGCGCCAAAGCTCTTACGCACGTCTTTTAGAGAAACAATCGGTTTTTCAGCGGTCCAAGTCATAATATCAATCTCACAATTTTACTGCGTATTTACGCTCTAGCCGCATGGTCAGCCGTGCAATCGGATAACAATATACAAAGAAAAGCAATAATGCGAAGCCATAGAAGGGCACAAGAAGTTCTGGGTGGTTGTCTTCTGCTTCCATTGCCTGTCGGCTAAGTGTGATAATCTCTTCAATCCCCAGCAAGCTGCATAAGGGCGTTGCCATGGTCAAAATGGCATACCAGTTCATCCAGGGTGGTAGCATGCGTTTGAAACACTGCGGAAGAATAATCTGCCATAGGATTTGCCTTCGACTGAAGGCTAAGCTTTCTGCTGCCTCCCACTGCGCTGTCGGAACAGATTGAACTGCTCCGCGCACCACCTCAGAGATATTGGCCATTACGGGCAGGCTTAGGCCGAAGACCCCTTTCATCCAGTCGGGCACACGGATAGTTTGACCGAAAATTGTAAATTCAAATGGTAGCGCCAGCAGCACAATAAATAAGATCACCAGCCATGGAGAATTGCGAAAAAGCTGCGTTATAAACCAAGAAAACGCGCGCAACGGACCAAAAGTTGAAATCTGCCCTAGCCCCAATGCCGCCCCCGCACAGGTTCCTATTACCAGCGTCCAGAATGAAATCAAAACATTGAACAAAAATCCCGAGACGAGCAGGAATGGCATCCATCGCCACAGCGCCCCAAAAGCGTCATCAATAGAGAAACCCGATTGAGCATAGACGATAGAGGGATAGACACCGATTACCGCTATTATGAGCAGAGGCGTCCATAAGGGTAGAGTTGCGAGCCAGCGCGTGAATATATAGCCGTCTGGGCTATGGGCTCTGATATCAAACGGTTTTAGGACCGCCATACCACCTTTTACAGGCGTATCTATTCCAGATATTTGCTTCATAGGCCGTATCCTGGAATCTTTATGGATCGCTCCCATCGAGACATACCAAATACCAGTATGGCAACCAATCCCACATATGCAACAAACACTAACAACATCGTCGGATATTGAGCGGATGGATAATCGTTCCAGATGGTAACAGAGTGATAGAGGAGCTCTGGCACAGCAATTGCAAAGGCTTGGGTCGTGGTTTTGACCAAGTTGACTAAATTGTTGTTAAGCGCTGGCAGACTAACGCGGAAGGCAAGCGGTAACAAAACGTAACTGTAGATTTGAAGACGAGAGAAGCCCAAGGATTCGGCTGCTTCGACAGTACTTTCGGGCACTGCCTCAATCCCAGCCCGAAAGATCTCTACATTAAAAGCTCCTGCAAACATCGACAGTGAAACAATCGCCCAGCCGACATTTGAAATAATCGGCTCTACTGTCCATCCATCCGCTCCTACAACAACAGGGGTGAACTGGCCCAAAGCAAAATAAAAGAACAAAAGTTGGACCATAGGCGGAGTATTGCGAAAAAATTGGATGTATCCTTGAACAATTGCTCGCACAAGGCGCGATGGCGCCCCCTGCATCCATGCTCCTACAACTCCAATAAAAACAGAGAAAATTAGGCACATGACGCTCAGCTTGATCGTCATCCATAGACCAGACAATATTTTTCCCTGTTGGCGATCCTCATACATCCATATGAAGTTCCAACGTGGCGCTGTATCCGCTAGTTGCCGAAAGTATTCTTCCATGAAATTCAATTCCGAAGCGCCCCCCCACAACTAAAGCGGAGGAGCGTCAGGTTGCTTGAGTGAATTATTTAATCCAATCGCTGTTACGCTCGTTCTGCATCTGCAGGAAAGCCGTGGGCTTGATGCCCCACTTTTTTTCCAATGCTATCAGCGTGCCTTCGCGATGCCAGTTATATTGCATGCCGGACATAAAATTACCAAAAACACAGCTGGCTTCAGCAAGTGGCACGCCAAGACCCCAAGGGTTGTCATCTTCTGACGCCAATGGCATTTCAAACTCGTCCCAGTTGCCAGAGCTCAGGTCAGAGCCGATAGAGCTGTCGTCGTAAACCCATGCGACGCATTTCCGATCTCTTAGAGCTTGCTTTGCTTCAGCATTACCAGTGAATGCCATGATTTCAACGCCATAACGCTCTTCCGTAATCTGATTATAAAAAGCACCCTGCTTGCCGCAAACCTTTTTGCCGCGTAGGTCTTCCCAAGAGGTAAATCCAAGCGCCTTAGGCGACATAATATTCGTACCAGAGGTGTAGTAGTTTGGCCCCGGAATACCAACGATCTTGCGGCGATCTGCACGGTCCGACATGGTCGCGATCATCATGTCGATTTTGCCCTGTTCTAGGAACTGCATGCGATTAGATGATTGTACGGGAACCAATTCGGCCTCAACGCCCATTTTGGCGGCGACATCCATGGCCATATCAATCTCCATGCCAACAAGATTTCCGCTATCATCACGAAAACCCCAAGGTTTGTAATCCGCTTTAACACCAATTACGATTTTGCCGCTCGACATTACTTTGTTCCAAACATCGTTGGTGCACTGAGCACTGACAGTTCCCACGGACATAGCGGCCAGCGCTAGGCCACTGATAGCGGTCTTGAAAAATTTATTCATAGTTTGATTCTCCTTTGTTGGTGGCAAGATCTTCTTGCCAATACTCTTTTAAGATGTGATTTTGCCGTTCTACCGCAGCAATGTGTTTTTGCGCCTCAGTGCCCCGCTCGCGTACAACCATATCAACTAGCGCCTCCAACACAACCATAAGCGCTGCATGCGAGGGGAAGAATTGCGGACTTCTGGTGTCCACAAAAAAACTATAATCAGCCAAAGTAACCAGAGGTGATAAGGCATTGTCAGTGATTGCCACTACCGGGACTTTTGCATTTACGACATGTTTTGCAATTGTAAGAGATCGCGCTGAATAAGGGTTTACCGCTGTTACTAAGCACGCATCTCTCGACCCTAGATCAGCCAGCTCCGAAGATAAACCTTCCCCGGCACGGCCAAGCACTTTCCAGCCAGTCAGCGACATATTTGCGATGTAAGAGGAATAGTCCATTAAACCGCGGGAGCTCATCTCGCCTATCAAAACGACACGCCTTGCATCAGCCAGAAGTCGAGCCGCACCTGTTAACTTATTCGAATCTGTCTGTTCTACAAAATGCTGCAAGTTACGTATGGCGGTCGTGGCATGACGACTAATAAGAGATGGTTCTTCTGCATTTTCATTTACTTTGGAGATGAGCGATTTTGCCCGGTCAGCAAGGATGGTTTTATTACGCAATACGTCCTTACGGCACAGGTCGCGCAACTGATCGTAATTTTGCAACCCCACCGCACGTGCCAACCGAGTAAAAGTTGGTGCTGGTAATTGTGAAAGCTCCGCAACGTGTCGCTGTGAGCGGGTGGCAACGTCTCCTGAGTTTTCAAGAATAAAACGGGCAGCACGTCGTAGCTGCGGGCTCAGTGCCTGCAATCGTTTGGCTGAAAGATCCATTAAACTTAAAGGAAATGTTTGATCCAATTTTTTGTTGCGTTCCTTACATCCAGAGACATTATTGAAATATAAATTTCAAGATTCGTCAAGGAATCAGTCAGATGATAGATAGCAACTTCCCATCCCATGCATCGGTCGTTGTCATTGGCGGCGGCATCATGGGGTGCTCTACTCTCTATCACCTTGGGAAAATGGGAGTTTCAGATGCAATTTTGTTGGAGCGAAATAAACTAACCAGCGGCACAACGTGGCACTCAGCGGCGCAAGTTCGGGCTCTACGGAGTTCACAGAATCTGACCAGAATGATCCAATATTCAGTACAACTTTATTCCCAACTTGAGGAAGAAACTGGGCAGAATGTGGGTTGGATTCAAAAAGGTTCTCTGTCGATTGCGACTAATCCCAACCGCTTGATTCATATAAAGCGTCAGGAAGCAATGGCGCATGTCTACGGCGTTAACGCAATATCTATATCGCCTCAAGAAGCAAAAGAGCGCTGGCCACTAATGAATGCAAAAGATGTGCTGGGTGCGGTCTGGTCACCAGATGACGGACGGGTTTCACCATCAGATGTCTGCGCGGCGCTCGTCAAAGCGGCTAAGCCGTTAGGCGCGAAGATCTTCGAAGACACTGGCGTCACAGGAATTCTTACTGAAAACGGCCGCGTCAAAGGCGTAGAAACCACAAACGGCACTGTGATGTGCGACGCTATCGCACTGTGTACTGGCCTTTGGTCTCGCGAAGCGGGCGCATTGGCAGGAGCAGAAGTGCCAGTGTTAGCCTGTGAGCACTTCTACCTCTTGACCAAGCCAATCGACGGCTTCTTCGGCAACACACCGACTCTATCTGACCATGACAACCGCCTCTATATTCGCGACGATTCTGGCGGAATTTTAGTGGGATGTTTTGAGCCAATGGGAAAATCCATAGCACCCGGAGTGCTGGATGCGAATTTTGAATTTGGCCTACTGCCTGAAGACTGGGACCATTTTGAACCGATGATGAAGAATGCATTGCAACGTTTGCCAGCTTTGGAGACTGCCGAAGTCAAAATGTTGCTGAATGGGCCGGAAAGCTTCACGCCTGATGGCAACTTTATGCTTGGCGAAACCGTTGAAACCAAAGGTCTATTTCTTGGTTGCGGCATGAATTCGGTCGGAATCGCATCGGGTGGTGGTGCGGGTATGAACTTAGCCCATTGCATCTTGCATGGGCGTACCGCTTATGATCTTTCAGAAGCAGATGCTAAAAGATTTGCGCCAGTTTTCAACAACATCGAACATTTGATGAGGCGGGCGCCCGAAATCCTTGGAACCCATTACGATATCGCATTCCCAGGTAAACAGCTTTCGACTGCCCGCAATCTCCGCGCCCTACCGCTGGAAAGCGAATACAAGGGGGCAGGAGCGCATATGGGACAATTTTATGGTTGGGAACGGCCTTTGTACTTTGGCAAAACAGAAGAACCGCGAATGACATTTGACCGCCCTGATTGGTTTGAAAATGTTCGTACAGAGGTTATGGCCGCACATGAGAGAGCTGCAATTTTTGATTGTTCATCTTTCGGAAAGATTGAGGTGCGCGGACCAGAAGCCGAAGCGTTTCTTTTACACACTTGTTCTGGGTTTCTCAGTCGTGCACCTGGGTCTGTGATTTACACTGCAGTTCTCAATGAACGCGGTACTTTTGAGAGCGACATCACTGCTCAGCGAATTGCACATGACCATTATCGGTTGTTTGTTGGCACCGACGCCATCAAACGTGATCTTGCGTGGTTTCAAAAACATTCCGAGGGATTTTCAGTTAGCATGACTGATAGTACCGAAGACTATGCCGTCTTGGGACTCATGGGACCTGAAGCAGCCAGAATTGTCTCTGAGTGTGGAGCGCCGGAACTTAACCAACTTGCCTACTTTCAGGTAGGCGCTGCACATATAGCAGGAAAACATGTGCGTGCTGCGCGAATGTCTTATGTTGGCGAATCAGGGTGGGAAATCACAATGAAAGCCGAAAACGCAGCTACGATCTATATGGCTCTTGTAAAGGCAGGTGCAAGGCCGGCTGGTTTATATGCTCAGACTTCTATGCGGATCGAAAAAGGGTTTTGCGCTATGGGCCACGAACTGGACAGTGATGTTTCGCCTGTCGATACCGGGCTTGATTTTGCGACTCGTAAGGAAGGCGGCTTTATCGGAGCAGAAGCGCTTGCAGAGCGTCGAAAAATTAAAGGAAGCTTGTCTTTGATTTCTCTCAAGTTTCACGACGAAAAAGCTGTACCCTTAGGCCATGAACCAATCTATTACGATGGCGATATCATTGGTCAAACCAGTTCTTGCGCCTTCGGGTATCGCATC
>Ga0181601_10004991_pt1 | contig 11054 bp, 9 predicted proteins | sample 041ome_8_FD_133020 | JGI IMG/M metagenome (GOLD analysis project Ga0181601, IMG submission 133020) | Coastal salt marsh microbial communities from the Groves Creek Marsh, Skidaway Island, Georgia - 041407BS metaG (megahit assembly) | ecosystem: Environmental > Aquatic > Marine > Intertidal zone... | reverse complement strand
TTTCACCTCTATCTCAAAGAGTGCGAATGGCGCTTCAATCACAGGCCCACCGAAAACCTCTTGAAAGTATTACGCAAGTGGGCAAACCTCTGAACCGAAACCCTTAGATAGGCCAGCCCCAAAATCATTACTTCTACAATCTAATCGAATTTTACTGATATTCAAGTGATAATTTAGCTTAAGCTCGAATGATTTACAAATTTGTAAATATATATGGTTAATTTTTTTAACTTTTTACTGCACCCGCACTTAAAACCCACCCAAGATAGACACTCTATATATAGCCCACCTCCAGCCTCATATGCGATACGCGGCTCAATCTATGGCAGGCAGGGTAATCTAGAAGGAATGGCGCGCGATTATCGGGTTGCGGTTCGGTATGATCGCAATTGGAGCGATCTGTCCGAAGCCGTCAAGAAAGTGGAAGCCATATTTGCACTTTCTAAGGAAGCGCTTAGAACGCTTGGCCATGATCTCGGCTCGAAAGGGCCTGAACTGACAGCCGGTGCGCGCAATGCCATGCTGGCTTTTCAAAAGTCCAGAAACTTGGCACAGGACGGCAAGTTCAATGATCCCACCGTCACGACCTTGATGCGAGCTGCCGATGGCAATTCTGATCCTGCACCCCAGCAGGATCCGCTCGACATCATTAAGCGCCTCATGCAGGACCCTAAAACAGGTGGCGGCAAGGTCTAGCCATCTCGCTGATCTAGGGCATCGCAGGGCGCACGGACTTTTCGGCCACCGCGCGGCGGATTGGTGACTGTTCGTGAACGGGTTAAGCTACAGCCCTATTGCCAAGTGGAGGCCCCTGATGACCGATTATCCAACAGCGCAGCCTTCGCTCATTAGCGAAGCATCGCCGGTGCAATTTCCGGGACCACATCCGGCGCAAGCGGATGTGGTGGTGATCGGCGGCGGTGTCGCGGGCGTCTCTACGGCCTATTATCTTGCCAAACGTGGCGTTCGGGTCGTGCTGTGTGAGAAGGGGCGGGTCGCGGCGGAACAATCCAGCCGGAATTGGGGCTGGGTGCGCCAGCAAGGTCGGGACTGGGCTGAACTGCCAATCATGATGGAGGCAAACCGTCTGTGGCAGGGCCTTGCCGCAGCAACGGGTGAGACGGACCTGAGTTTCAGCCAGTCAGGCTGCCTATATTTAGCTGATAGCCCTGCTGCCATGACGAAATATGAAGGCTGGTACGATACAGCGAAGCAGGCGCAGCTCGACACGGTGCTGCTGACGGCAGCGGACATCCGCGCCCGCTATCCTGATATCGCCGGACCAGTTGGTGGTGGCGAATGGGCCGGCGGCATGATCACCCCAAGTGACGGTCGGGCAGAGCCATTCGTCGCCGTGCCAGCATTAGCGCGGGCGGCGGACCGGGCGGGAGCGATCATTGTTGAAAATTGCGCCGTCCGCACGCTTGATGTGGCGGGGGGCCGCGTTGCCGGGGTCGTGACGGAACATGGCCGGATCGCGACAGACCGTGTTGTTCTAGCAGGCGGCGCATGGTCAACGCATTTTGCCGGTAATGCTGGGATCGACCTGCCGCAATTGGCTGTTCGGTCAACGGTGATGCGCACGGCCTCAGCGCCAGACGGTGGATATGATGGCCCTAACGTCTCCAGCCCTGGCCTCGCGCTCCGGCGGCGTGCAGACGGTGGGTATTCCGTTACCAGCGCAGATTTGGCCGAGCATTTCTTAAGCCCGAAATCCTTCAAGTATTTCCGCAAATACCTGAAGCTGATGAAGCTGTCGGCCAAAGATGTGCGCATCAAACCGATGGCACCGAAAGGATATCCTGGGGCCTGGGGTGCGCCCCGGCGCTGGTCTGCGGAGGAGAAGAGCCCGTTTGAGGCGATGCGTGTGTTGAATCCGCCGCCATCGCCCACTGTCGTTGCCCGTGTGCAGGAACGGCTTGGCCAGCGGTTTCCGGGCCTGAAGGATTTGGATGTTGTGGAGGCGTGGGCCGGGATGATCGATGTAACGCCGGACGCTGTGCCGGTACTTGGCGAAGACCATCGCATGCCAGGCTTATTTACGGCGACAGGCCTTTCCGGCCACGGTTTTGGCATTGGCCCCGCAATCGGGCGGCTGACAGCAGACTTAGTCCAAGGCCAAACGCCGGGCCACGACCTAACCCGCTTCCGCTCCAACCGCTTCTTTGACGGTTCCGACCTTGAGCCAGGGCCTTATTGAGTTAGCAGGCGTTAAAGTTCGATTTTCCGTCTGGCATTGTGGCACCGCAAAAGTTCACGCCTTTGAGGTCTTCTGGGAACTTGGCGATCTTCAGATAGGCGTTGATGAACTTAACGCCATCTAGCTTTGCGCCCATGAAATCCACGCGCCACAGGCCTGCTTCTGTGAAGTCAGCGCCGGGCAAGCTTGCGTCCTTGAAGGATGCGCCGAACATCTTGGCATAGCGCAGTAGGGCACCGTCCATCAGGGCACGGTCAAAAATGCCCGCGGGTGCCTTCGTGCCGTTGAAGTGCGCCCCCGGCAAGCGCGCGCCGGTGAAGTCTGCCGCGCGCATTTTTGCCTTGCTGAAGATCGCACCGTCGGCCCGCGCCCCCTGCAATTTAACTTCGTCCATTCTGGCGCTGGTGAAATCGGCTGCTTCAAGCTCCGCACCTGTGAATATTGAATCATCCAAGTTGGAGATTACGAATTGCGCGCCAGCGGCTTTCGCATTCGTGAAATCCGCAGCGACCAGCTTTGCGCCGGAGAAATTAGCGCCCGCGATATTCGCGCCAACGAACTTCGCGGCATCCAGCTTAGCGCCGCCAAGATTGCGTCCTGCAAGGTTCACGCCACTCAAATCCGCCCCTTTGAGGTCGCACTTCACGCAATCCTCACCGGCCAAAACGCGGGCGAGATCGCCGCTATCTGCTGCCAAGACTGGATTTGCCACGAATGAAAGCGCCAGTGCGCCAATGAAAAATCGCCAAGCCATTTTTGGGTGTCCGTTGAAAACGGGAAGAACCAGGATGCTATGAGTATGCCATGCCCCGTTGCCGTGCGCACGTCTGCTTTGTCAGCAGCGATCAGGCTTCGTATAAGCAATGTGAACAAGGCGATGCGGCCCAAAGGAAACAGTGATGCGTATTGAGATCCTCTGCACAGGTGACGAGGTATTGAGCGGTAAAACGATCAATACCAATTACAGCCATATGGCGCGCCGCCTTCAGGAAGTGGGGCTTGATGTCGTATGGGGCACGACTGTTGGCGATGACCGGGAAAGCTTGGTTGAAGCGTTCAAACTGGCGGGCGCGCGCGCGGACGCTGTCATCGTCAATGGCGGCCTTGGGCCAACTGTAGATGACTTGAGCCAGGAAGTGGCGGCGGAAGCCGCAGGCGTTGGCCTCAAATTAGACGAGGGCTGGCTGAAGCATATCGAAACCTTCTATGCAGCCCGTGGCCGTGTCATGCCGCCGAACAACAAGAAGCAGGCGATGCTGCCCGAGGGATCGGAGCTGATTGACAACCCTGTCGGCACTGCATGCGGTTTCGCGCTGACGATTGGCAAGGCGAAGTTCTACTTCACGCCGGGCGTTCCGCGTGAAATTCGGCACATGCTGGAACATCAGCTGATCCCACGCTTGCTGGCGCAAAGTGGCACCCAGGCCGTTGTTCGCCTGAAGCGCTTTCATTCTTTCGGCATGGGCGAAAGCCGCGTCGATGACATGCTGAAAGGTGCGGAAGATTTAGCTGAAGGCGGGGAGGTCAAGCTTGGCTTCCAGGCGCATTATCCGCAGCTTGAAACAAAGCTGTTCGGGCGTGGCCAATCCATGGAGGAACTTGAAACCCGCATGGCGCCCATTGAAGCCGCGATCCGGGAGCGCATGGGCGCTTATATCCTGAGTGAAGACACGGACACCCTGGAGAGTGTCATTCTTAAAGCCATGGCGGGTGGAACGCTTGCCGTAGCAGAATATGGCACGAACGGTGCTGTTGCGGGCCGGATGGTCGCGATAGATTCAGATGGCAAAGTGTTCAAACGCGGTGGCGTTGGCGGTACAATTCGTGCGCTCGGGCGGGCACTTGGCCTGGGTGAAGCTTATGACCGGGCAACCGCCAGCACCGCAAAAGCCTATGCCGAAGCTGTCGCCGATACCTCCAGCGCTAGCCATGGTCTCGCTGTGCTGATAGCACCGGCGGATGAAGGCAATTCTGGCGAAGGCATGGTCCAAATCGCTGTCGCCCGCAGCGGCCAGGACACCATCGTTCGCAGCGCTTGCATCGTCGGCGGGCCGGACCGGGTGCGGAATGGCGGCGTTGAAATGGGCCTCGACGGATTGCGCCGCATCCTCCAAGGACTATCCGCCGCTGATCCCGTGGACTTTGAACGTAAAGACGCGACATGAGTTGGTTGCCTGTATTCGTATCACCCGAAGACAGGCCTCGACTTAAGCCCCTGCGGCTTTAAAGCCCTTGAGTAGCAAGGATTGTGGCCTATATTGCGCTGCAACACTTTCACACAAGTTTGTTAGAGACGCGGGAGCGGCACTGAGCGCCCTGGTCGCGCCTGGAATGGTTTAGCCCAATGGATATCCGCAATATCGCGATTATCGCGCACGTCGATCATGGCAAAACGACTCTCGTTGATTGCCTGCTAAGGCAGTCCGGCTCCTTCCGGGACAACCAACGCGTTGCAGAACGTGCAATGGACTCCAATGATCTGGAGCAGGAACGCGGCATCACCATTCTGGCAAAATGTACGTCAGTTGAATGGGAAGGCGTGCGCATCAACATCGTGGATACCCCGGGCCACGCCGATTTCGGTGGTGAGGTTGAGCGTATCCTTGGCATGGTTGATGGCGTTTGCTTGCTCGTGGATGCATCTGAAGGCCCAATGCCGCAGACAAAGTTTGTGCTGGCAAAAGCCCTGGCCCTTGGCCTGAAGCCAATTGTGGTCGTCAACAAGGTCGATAAGCCAGAGCAGCGCGCTTACGAAGTGCAAGACGAAACGTTTGATCTTTTCGGCGCACTTGGTGCCAATGAAGGCCAGCTTGATTTCCCATGCGTCTTTGCCTCCGCCAAAGCTGGTTGGGCCAGCATGGACCCTGACGAAAAAACGGAGGACATGGCGGCGCTGTTCAACGTTATCGTCAGCCACACGGCAGCGCCGGACGTTAATGCCGACGGGCCATTCAGCATGTTGGCAACAACGCTTGAGGCCGACCCATATTTGGGGCGCATCCTAACGGGCCGCATTGAAAGCGGCACGATTGTCGCCAACGGCCAGGTCCACGCATTGCGCGCGGGCAGTGGCCGGATTGAAAGCGGCCGGATCACCAAAATTCTGGCCTTCCGGGGCTTGGAACGTCAGCCGGTTGAGCAGGCAAGTGCTGGCGATATTGTGGCGCTCGCCGGGCTTTCCGAAGCCACTGTTGCAGACACCATTGCCGCCACGGAAGTGACGGAGCCGCTGCCTTCGCAGCCGATTGATCCGTCGACATTGGCCATGACGTTCTCGATCAATGACAGCCCGCTTGCAGGCCAGGAGGGTGACAAAGTCACCTCCCGCCAGATCCGGGATCGGTTGATGCGGGAAGCGGAAGGCAATGTCGCGATCCGCATTAGCGAAACGCAAGACAAGGACGCGTTTGAAGTCGCGGGCCGGGGCGAATTGCAGCTGGCCGTGTTGATTGAGCAAATGCGCCGTGAGGGGTATGAGCTTTCCGTCAGCCGTCCGCGCGTCCTGTTCCGCAGCAACCCGGAAACGGGCAAGCGGGAAGAGCCGATTGAAGAAGTTGTCGTGGATGTGGACGAAGAATATTCTGGCGCTGTCGTGCAGTCGATCTCCGAACGTCGCGGCGAGTTGCAGGACATGCGCCCCTCTGGTGGCGGCAAGCAGCGCTTGACGTTCCTGGCGCCCGCCCGTGGCCTGATCGGCTACCACGGCCTGTTCCTTACGGAAACGCGCGGCACTGGCGTCATGAACCGAGTGTTCCACGACTATGGGCCGCACAAAGGTGCCATCGCTGCCCGGCGCACAGGCGTGATGATCTCCATGGAAACAGGCAAGGCCTCGCCCTATGCGCTGTTTAACCTGGAAGAACGTGGGTTGATGTTCATCCCCTCCGGCGTGCCGGTTTATCAGGGCATGATCATTGGTGAGAACGCCAAACCGTCCGACCTGGAGGTCAACCCGCTTAAGGCTAAACAGCTCACCAACTTCCGGGCATCCGGCAAGGACGAGTCAGTCACTCTGACAACCCCGGTGGATATGACCCTGGAAAAAGCCCTGGCCTACATCGCTGACGATGAGCTGGTAGAAGTAACCCCCAAAGCCGTCCGCCTCCGCAAACGCTACCTCGACCCCCACGAACGCAAACGCCAATCCCGCAAAGCAGCGGCGGAATAGGCACCTGCTGCGCGGGTCGGAGAGGTCGTGAAACTGCTGAGATTCTGAACTGACGTGTTGATGCTTTGAAAAAGCACGGGCTTCTGAGGAGTCGGCATCTGGCCTGACAACGGCTGGTTTGAAGTTTGGCTGATGTCGGCATACAGAGTTTAGCCGTGCATGGGCGAGCTTTCGACAGCGGAGAGGTATTATCCGGCAAGCGCCTTAATACGGTCCACGATCTCAGGCTGCTTTTTAAGCATGCGCAGTGCGCTTCGGAAGAGTTTGCTCTTGCTGGAAGACAAGTAAGATAAAGCGGTTGATGGGGCAATGTCTTTGCTTAGGACAAAAAGCGCAAGCGCGAACGCCCGGGTCTCGGATGACAGATAGCCGAGATTGCCAATCTGCCAGCCCGCTTCGAATGCATCCTGGTAGCCGCTTGCGGTCATGCCCCCTTCAAGTTGGATCAGGCCAAAGCCCGCGTAGATTGCTGCAAGATCAGTCATCAGCTCATGCGCGTCCACACCCCCTGGTGCGTGCTCGACGTCAGCCGCCAAGAGATAGTGAGCAAGTTCATGCGATAACATGTTCAGAAAGCTAACCGGCCACTTCATAAGGTCTGGCGAATAAGTGATAGTGATCTGCTTGCCATCAAAACCGAAGGTTCCCCCTGGCGACTGTTCGACGCCCTGAACCGAGAGACCTGTTGCGATGTGTGTATTCGGGTCAGCGTCTTGGCGAACAAGTTTGCAAGACCAATCAGACATACCCATATGCGCTCGAACTTGGTCAAACAGCACCTGCGCAGCGTCGTGACTACTTCCCTTGGGCGCCTTGAAGAAATCACTCGTAGGTAAAATCAGTTTCGTTTCATTAAAGTAGACTTTGGCATCATAGGTGCGAATAAGCCAAGCAAAGCCTTCTTCCACCCACGTTGCAGTGTCAGCATCGACAAGGTTTCGAGACCAAAACATGACTGCCTGCCACCTAAGTCAATAAGATTGATATATTCTGCTGTTGTCGCGCGCCTATTCCAAGGCGAAAAGCGCAGGATCGGGTAACAGCATCACAGTATTTCCATCAATTCCTATTTTGGACGGCTTCACGCACTTGCATTACATATAGCCGTCTTTGCATCCAATTCTCTGATATTTACTGTTTTTGCAATTGGGCTGAGTGACCCTGGCTTCTAAAGTCCAATTAGACTCATAAGCGAATGCCGACAGCGTATAGGCTACCCTCGCATTTGAAACCCCGAGGAAGAGATCATGTCTCCTGTCGAAATCGCTATTCTTTCGGGTGCTGCGTTTTGTACCTCGGCGTTGACGGCTGTTGTGGGGGCGGGCGGGGGGACAGCGTTGATTGCGATCATGCTGCAGGTGATGTCGCCTGCGGCTGCGATCCCGGTGCATGGGGCGGTGCAGCTGGCGTCTAATACGACACGGGTTTGGCTGCTTTGGCGGCATATGTCTTGGCCGATCATTTTCCGTTTTGCGGCCGCATTACCGCTCGGCGTGTGGTTGGGGTTAGCCCTGTTTCAGGGGCTGCCAACGGCGGTCATTCAGATCATGATCGGCTGCTTCGTTCTAATTTCCCTGGGCGCACGGCAGATCGGGACGTGGCGTGAAAGCGATGTACCGCTTTGGGCGTTTGTGCCAATCGGGTTTGTGACCGGGGCACTCAACATGGTTGTTGGCGTAATAGCACCCGTCCTTGGGGTGCTGATTATTCGCAAGGACCTGTCGAAGGAAGCGATTGTGGGCACGCTTGGGTTTTTCGGCTTTCTGGGTAATCTGCTGAAAATTGCGGGCTTTGCGATGGTCGGTTTCAGCTTCACCGCTTACGGCCCGACAATGCTGTGCATGATCCCGGCAGCGATCATCGGCACACGGGTTGGCCGCGCTGTGCTTAGCAAGATGGATGAAACCTATTTTTTGATCGCATTTCGCGTGGTCCTGGTCGTGCTCGCCCTGAAGCTCATCCTTGTTGACGGGCTCAGCCAGCTCATCGGCTGAGGTTTATGGCTATCGCTTTTCAACGCTGAAAACCAATTGGTTGCGTTGTATGCGTTGTGTTTGGCCAGACTTTCCGCTACCCACAGCGGCTGTTTTACGCGGGAGTGGGCCATGCATACAGACACACTTGCCGTCGATTTCGGCACCTCCAATTCCGCCGTCGCAGCGCTTGATGGAAACGCAGTGGTTCGTATTCCCATTGAGAAGTATGCGGAGACGCTGCCGACTGCTGTGTTCTTTCCAATCGACAAGACACCGATGCGCATTGGCACGGCTGCCGCTGATGCGTTGGTTGATGGGGAGGCGGGGCGCTACATGCGGTCGCTCAAAAGCGTGCTCGGCTTGTCCCTGCTCCATGAACTGCGGCCAGTCGGTGGGCGGCAGAGGACGATCGCTGAGATCATTACGGACTTCCTGGCCGAGTTACGACAACGGGCTGAGCGCACATCTGGCCAGCGGTACAGGCGCGTATTATCTGGCAGGCCGGTACGCTTCCATTCCGACAATACAGCCCAGGATACCAAGGCGGAAGCAGACTTGCGCGCTTGCTACCATGCCGCTGGGTTTGAGGACGTCGCGTTCCTGGCAGAACCAGAAGCGGCCGCCATTTCCTGCGGCGGCATGGGGGTGGCCAGTGCGACTGGGTTGATTGTTGATATCGGCGGCGGCACGTCTGATTTCTCCGTCTTCCGAAATGTTGGTGGACGGGTGGAAATTTTGGCTAGCCATGGCATCCGGCTTGGCGGGACTGATTTCGACCGCGCCGTCGCAATGACCCACGCCATGCCGGAACTTGGCCTTGGTGGGCAATTGCGACGGGATATGGGGGAGGGGCTGTTGCCAGTCCCCCGTGCGCCGTATTTTGAACTCGCGACCTGGGCCACGATTCCGTTCCTGTACAATGCCAAAACGCGGCGGATGGCGGCGGGCATGGCGCGGCTTGCTGTGGAGCCAGAAAAGCTGGCCCGCTTCGTATCCGTATTGGAACTTGAGCTTGGCCATGAACTGGCATTCGCTGTTGAGCGTGGCAAGATCGCTGCCAATGCAGGTGCTGGTTCAGCAGCCCTCGATATGGGTTTTATTGAGCGCGGTCTGAAAGCGACGATTACACAGGACAGCCTGAATGCAACCCTTGGCGATGCGCGTAGCCAGTTGAGCAAAGCCATCATCGAGACTTTGGCGATGGCAGGCGTGCGGCAAGGCGATATTGGCCGCGTGATTCTGGTCGGCGGGTCGAGCCTGATGGGCTTCGTTTCCGCCGAAGTGAGCGCCCTTTGCCCGGACGCCAAGATTCTGCGGTCCGAAGCCTTTACTGCAGTCGTTGACGGGCTGGCATTGGCTATAAATCGATAATCAATCAGGCTGCTTTAGCCGTTTCTGCATAGGCTGCACGTAAGTCCTCAAGCGGAACGCCCAATCTGTTCCAAACATGCTCAAGGCCGTTGCTGCGGAAGCGCGTCTTAGCCTTGACTCAATTGTTGTTTCGCTGCCGCTAGGACCATATCCGGTGTTTCGCCAGCGCCGCGGCGCTCGGCGATGCTGGCGGACTTGGCCCGTTTGGCAAGGCGTGTACCGTCGGGGCTGAGGACGAGGGTGTGATGGCGGTATGTGGGGGGTGGCAGACCAAGCAGTCGTTGGAGGAGGACTTGTATGTCCGTCGCCGGTTTGAGGTCGCTGCCGCGTGTCACAAGCGTCACGCCAGATGCAGCGTCATCGATCACTACGGCTAGATGGTATGAGGCCGGTGCATCCTTCCGGCTCAGCACGATATCACCGAACTGTAGCGGGTCCGCGGTCACCGTATCGCTGTCTTCGCGCCATTGGACAGCGCCAGTACGGGTGATGGCAGCGGCTGTATTGAGCCGGATAGCATAGGCTTCCCCATCGTATATGCGGGCATCGGCGTCCGCTTTCGGAATGGTTCTGCAGGTTCCGGGATAGATCGGTCCATCAGGGCCATGGGGTGCGGCACCGGCATTGGCGATCTCATCGGCGATCGCGCGGCGGGTACAGAAGCAGGGGTATGTCAGGCCGTCTCGGTTGAGCTGGTCTAGCGCGGATTGGTAGGCCGCACTGCGATCTGATTGCCGGATGATTGGGCCGTCCCAATCCAGGCCGAGCCAACGCAGGTCATCCAAAATAGCGGCTTCGAATTCTGGCCGGGCGCGGCCTTGGTCTAGGTCTTCGATCCGCAACAGAAACTTGCCGCCGGTTTCCTTGGCGGCATTCCATGCGAACCAAGCAGCATAGGCGCTGCCAAGATGGAGCGAGCCGGTCGGGCTCGGCGCGAAGCGGGTGACGACGTTCATCGCCATGACCTCCCTTCGCGCCGAAGCCCTTCCAAATCCTGCTTAAGCGGACTGCTTGTCCAATTCCAGAAGAAGCGCGTCACCCATCTGGCTGGTGGAGACGACCTTATCGTTTGGCCCAGCGATATCACCGGTACGGATGCCCGTCGCGAGGACATTGGCAACAGCGTTCTCAACCATATCCGCGTCTTCGCCCATGTCGAACGAGTAGCGGAGCAACATCGCGAAGCTCAGAACTTCAGCGATTGGGTTGGCTTTGCCTTGACCAGCGATATCGGGCGCAGAGCCATGGACTGGTTCATAAAGCGCTTTGCGGGCACCTGTGGTTGGGTCTTCTGCGCCAAGTGAAGCGGAGGGCAGCATGCCAAGCGAGCCTGTCAGCA
>Ga0181601_10004990_pt1 | contig 11055 bp, 9 predicted proteins | sample 041ome_8_FD_133020 | JGI IMG/M metagenome (GOLD analysis project Ga0181601, IMG submission 133020) | Coastal salt marsh microbial communities from the Groves Creek Marsh, Skidaway Island, Georgia - 041407BS metaG (megahit assembly) | ecosystem: Environmental > Aquatic > Marine > Intertidal zone... | reverse complement strand
TAATGGGCAGGTGGGTCACGCCCTGATGCGACACTTAACAAACCATGAATTGATTGGGTTAACTCGCAAAGATTGCGACCTGACCAATCCAGATCAGATCAAAAAAGTCATCGACCACCACCAACCGAACCTCATCATTAACCCCGCGGCGTACACAAAAGTCGACCAGGCGGAAGACGAACCTGAATTGGCTTTTAAAATTAACCGAGATGCAACTCGTGTGATGGCAGAGAAGGCTCGGGAATATGATATTCCATTCATTCACTTCTCGACCGACTACGTTTTTGATGGTGAAAAAAAAGAGGCTTACGTGGAAAATGATCCCACCCATCCCTTAGGTGTCTATGGTCAGTCCAAGTGTGCAGGAGAAGAGGCCATTCAAGCAGTCGGTGGACACATTTATATTTTTAGAACCAGCTGGGTGTATTCCACCATCGGGCATAACTTCTACCTCACCATGAAAAAGTTAAGTCAAGAACGTGATGAATTAAAGGTGGTAGTGGACCAGTTAGGCGTACCAAGCTCAAATCAATTCATCGCCGAAAAAATGAAAGCCATCATCCCACAGCTTAATGACAATAATGCTGGGACTTATCACCTTGTGCCGGATGGGTCCTGCTCCTGGCATGAGTTTGCGAAAGAAATTATTGGCCAAACCAACTCTCAATTTAATCTGGAAAATTTACATGCAATTGCTACAGATGAATTTCCCACCAAAACTAGACGACCTAAAAATAGTATTCTCAATAATGTTAAAATAAAACAGACATTTAATTTGGAATGTAATCATTGGCAAACAGAGTTAGAGAAAGTCATTCATGAAGCGTAAGGGTATTATTTTAGCGGGAGGTTCGGGGACAAGATTGTATCCAGTGACGCATACCATCTCCAAACAGTTACTGCCCGTCTATGACAAGCCGATGATTTATTACCCATTAACAACCTTGATGTTAGGAGATATCCGTGACATCTTGATTATCTCGACACCCCAAAACCTCCCTCAGTTTGAAAATTTATTAGGGGATGGTTCTCAGTGGGGTTTAAAGTTAAGTTACACGGTGCAACCCAGCCCTGATGGACTTGCTCAGGCGTTTATTTTAGGGGAAGAATTTATTGGCGATGATTTATCAACGCTGATCTTAGGAGACAATATTTTTTACGGCCATGATCTAGAAAATTTGCTAAATTCAGCGAATGCAAGAGAATCTGGGGCTACAGTCTTTGCCTATCATGTGAATGATCCAGAGAGGTATGGAGTTGTAGAATTTAATCCTGATAACCAAGCAATCAGTTTAGAGGAAAAACCACAACAACCTAAATCTAATTTTGCAGTAACGGGCCTCTATTTCTATGATCATAATGTAGTCGAGCTAGCTAAAAATCTTAAACCATCAACTCGCGGGGAGTTAGAAATTACGGATTTGAATAAATTATATTTAAATAATAATGATTTATTTGTCGAGATTATGGATCGAGGCTATGCTTGGTTAGATACCGGTACACATGATAGTCTTCTTGAAGCAGGGCAATTTATCTCCACCATTGAAAATCGACAAGGTTTGAAAGTTGCTTGTCCTGAAGAAATAGCTTTCAGAAAAGGTTGGATTAATAAAAATGAGCTAAAGATCCTAGCAAAAGACTTAATTAAAAATTCATATGGAGAATATCTAATTAAGTTGACTACAAATCCTTAAAGCTTTGAGATAAATTCTTTAATAACATTAACGGGAATGCTTTCATATTCTTCAGGCGTCCCTGAAAAAATAATTTCATCTTTTCTTATCTTTTTAAATGTAATTTTTTTGCCTTCATTAATTAATTGATTATATAAAGGAGCAACATAAATTTCTTTACCTTGATTGTCATTTTGATATGAGCTGAGAAATGCTCTATTAAAGTCGTCACTGTTCTTGAAATAATACAGTCCATTGGAGCATAGATCAGATATTTTAATTTTTTCTGTAACTTTAGTTACTTTTTCTGCATCATTTTTAATAAATGACCAATGAGCTCCATTATCTTTAAATACCTCTAAGTAACCATATTCATCATCTTTTAAGTCATATTTAATAAAATTTGTTAAAATAGTATCAATATTAAAAATATACAATTCTTGATTAGTTATTCCTTTTGTGGCTTGGTATACTGTATGTGCCTGTCCATCTGTATCATCATTTAAACAAATAATTTCAAAGTCACTAATATTCGTTTCATTTATTTCGTTAACAATAAAATCTTTAATGCTTTTAGAGTTCCTTGTAATAAAAATAAATTTATCAATTAAAAAATACTTTTTGAATGAATTAACTGTTAAATAAAAGAGACTTTTATTACATACATTAAGCTGATATTTTGGAATTTTATAGCCTTTATTAAAAAATCTTGAGCTTTTACCCATCATTGGAATTACAAACATTTGTAAAGCCTCATTGAGTTAGCTAAAAGAGCATATTGTTTTTTTTTGGAATCATTGTGCAATGGAATCATGCTAAGAAATAATGTAATTATTATAGGCAAAAAATCTATAAAGCTTTTACCGTTAAAGAATTTGTATTGAAGAATATAGTTATTTATTTCATCTCTTTCAAAATTATTAAAAATTTCAAATTCTATTTTATTTTTCTTTCTTTCTAAATTGTATTGTCCAGCCAGGATAAAGTCATAATAGCCAATAAAAGAATGACCAAGTTTAGCAATGTCATAATTAATATCCCCATAATTAGTAAATTTTTTATTACTATCCTCAGCCCTTGGATCAATTAGTTTAATATTGCTCGATCTTGAATCAAATAAAATATTACTTAAACATAAATCGCCATGCAAAAAACCATATAGTGGCTTTTGTTTTAAAATTCTTTCTGAGCAATCGGCAAACATATTATTTATTGAGTCAATTTTATTATTGTTGATGAAGTATTCAGTATCTAGATCTATTTTTAATTGTTTTTTTATTTGAAAAAGGCGTAATTTTGTTTTTTCAAGAGAAAGGTTTTCTATTGTGGTTGGTGTATTTTCAGCCTTAAATGAAGATGCTGATAGTAAATAATTATTAAGCTTATCAAGTATTAACTTCCAAAAGCCTATAGAGTGCCTTCCAAAGACAAATAAATCACTCAAGCTTTGATTGTTAAGATATTCAATTGAATAACCAGAGCTTTTATTATTCTTATAATAATATTGTGGCACGTAAATTTTTAGGAATGAGGGTACTTTTTCATACCAACTTGCTTCGTTTATTATTTTTCTTTTATCATTACCAGATTTGGATACTATATAGTTTTTAATTTTAAGTACATTAAAGCTTCTCTCTGTTGTAAAGACTGATTTGGTGTAGAAATAATTTTTTATGTTGCCAAGATCAAACCATTTTTTTGAAATATCGTGATGGATTCCTTCTAAAATCGCATATCGAAGAAGTGCTTTATGAAAGCTTTCATTTTCTTTAACTAAGGATTGAATCAAAAGGTTATAATTTTTAAAAGCAAAAATACCAGCATAGATTTTATTTTTATCATCACTTCTTTCAATGTATTCAAAGTTATAATTATAATCATTATCAATTTCTGCTATAGCGACTTGATTAAGTTTTTTTGGACAATCGATTACCAATCGATCTCCCTGATGAATTATCAATCCTTCTTTTGGAGAAAAATTTTTTTTTAGATACTCAAGCGCTTTTAATAAGGAATCAGCTTTTACAATAGATATTTCTTTTTCCCTTAATTTTTTTGTATCAGCCTCACCTGGCTCAAAGTTTTCAGGGATAGTGATAAAAATTTTATGGTTTTTGTATTTTTTATTTAGAAATTGTATTTGTAACTCATATAATCTTTTTCCATTGATAGGAATAAATGCAAGAGGTAGTTGACCAAATTCTATTTGCAAGCTTTGGTTTAAGTAGCTATTTGAATTAATTATTATCAATTTTTAAAATACTTTTAATTGAATTATTATCAAGTGTTAAAAATTCGTCTGGCCTCAGTGCTTTATCGTCGATATAAAAACCATTTTCACCACACCAAGGTTTGCCCACAATAATTTCATCATAGGGTACGTTATGTTTATTCAGCCATTCTTTAATATTTGGCAATGTATTTTCTTTAATTTTTTTTATATCATTTTTAAATGTACGCATATTTCTGCTGGTAAAAATAACAATCCTAAAATTTTTATCTCTATACTCTTTTAGTTTATTTATAAGTGGCAAATTTGGCACTGCGTCTTTATAGCTGGTTTTTTTAAATGATAATGTGTTATCGAGATCAACTATTATTGTATCGGTCATATATCAATACCAATCTCTATCATCGGGTGAAATTTTATATTTTGTAAATAATATTTCCATTTCTTTTCTATACTCTGTGAGGTTCCAACGACCTTTATTGAGTGCAGTTGCAATATAAGGGTAAACGGAATTATCATAATGAAATATGCCTCTTTTTTCGCCTTTTAGATGAGAAAATGCAGCTTTTATCATTAATTTTTTTACAATTTTTTGACTTTTAGTTTCTAATTCCCAAATATTTACATTAATATTTTTTGATAATATTTCCATTAGGATCTCTCTTTCCCAAAAACTTGGCTGTATTGAGAAAATCCATTTTGATTTTAAATCAAAAGAAAAAAGAGATTTGATTTCAGGATCATTCGTATATTTACAATCTCCCCCTTTAATAAGTCTAATATGTTGATACTTATTTTTTTTTAAAGCCATGTAATATTTTTTTAACTCACTAAGATTAGGTTTTTTATATAAAAACATATCCTCATGGTCAAAAAATATATATTTAAACTTATTAAGTTTTTCTAAAACAGAGTAAAGTCGGGCAGGGTATTTTAAATTATCGTCATAGATAATTTGCGTTATATTTTTAGGGATTTTTTTCGATCTGTTATTAATAGCGACAAAATGATTATCTGTTTTAAAAAATTTTTCCATTTCACCAAAATAAATTGGCCAAACATCACTACAATCTGAATGTGTGAATGTTAAATGGCAAATATCATTATCAAAAAAACTCATAAGTATACCTTTAGATTTTTATTAATTTTTTAACCTCATAATTGACTATTTCATGCAGTGGCATGCCATTAAAATAATCATAATACCAATTTATTGCTTCTATAACTGATTCATTACTTGTCATCAATGGCATACCAAATTTATTGCTATACTTTTCTACACTCACAGACAGCAAGATATCTTCTGGTAGATTTTTAGAATTATTTTTTATTTTAATATCAGGAAATTTTTTAACAAATTCTTTTAAAACATCTTCAACAACCATAAAGGAATTATTTTTTGGACCAAGATTCCAACTCTCTCCTGATTTGATTTGATCATTTAAGGATGAAATCATGATTTTCCCTATTCCGTTAGCTACATCTGTTACATGTTGAAATGGTCTTGTTGCTTTAGGATACCTACATAAAAATTTTTCTTTTAATGTTACTGAGTTAAACAGGTCGGGTATTAATCTATTTATTGAAAAGTCACCGCCCCCAACTACATTTCCTAATCTAATTGTTTGGATATTAAGATCTTTTTTTGATTGATGACTTTTGATATAGGTAGCAACAATATTTTCAGATGCGCTTTTTGAAATACTATAAATATCTTTTCCACCTAGTAGATCATCTTCATTAAATGGAATTCCATTGTTAAAATTTTCATAAACCTTATCACTTGTGATTGTAATAAAAGATTTAACATGCTTTGATTCGTCTGAAATATTTAATAGGGATAGTGTTCCCAATGCATTATCACTATATGTTTTTACAGGTTCAGCAAATGCGCGAGGAACAATAGCTTGACCTGCTAAGTTAATAATTACATCAATTTTATGGGTGTCAACAATATATTTAATTTTTTTTAAATTATTAATATTGATTTTATATTGGGACTTAAAGTGACTTTTTAGTTTTAATTTATCAAAAAGTCTTGCTCCAAAAGAGCTTCTATCATCAATACCATATAGATTAAAGTTATTTTTTAATAACAATAAAGAAACCCAACATCCAATAAAACCTTGATTGCCGGTGACAAGAACATTATTTTTTTTCATTTTTTTAAAAGCTTATTTTTGTTGTCATTATATATTTTTATGAATGTTTTATAGAATATAATATAGGACTAATCTGTTCTGGGCACTAAATCTAAAAGTTTGTTTAAATTATTATCTTTCATATTAAATTTTAATAAAAAAACCAAATTAGTTTTTTTTGGAATAATTTTTCTAAATATTTTTGCATCACTTGCTGAAATAATAAGCATTGGAGTGGTGATACCTTTTCTAAGTTTGTTGATTGATCCTGATAGTATTAAAAACTTTACTTTTTTACCTTTTAGTTTTTCATTAGATATATTAATTGTTTCTTTTTTGTTTATAACCTCTATCCTAATTTCATCATTACTAAGAGTCTTTAATTTATACTTAACAACACAATTCTCTTTTAAAATAGCCTCTGATCTATCCCTTAAAATGTATGAAAATTTTTTATCTAGATCTTTTCTTGAAATAAAAAACTTTTCATCAAATCATATTGTGGATCTTATTCTAAATAAATCTAATCAGCTTTCTATGTCTTTAATGATGTTATTGAACGTTATTTCTTCTGCAATAATCTCAATTGGTATTATATTTTTTCTCGTTTTCATTAATCCTTTTATAGCTTTTGTTATTTTTGGGTTATGTACTATTTTTTACTTATTTTTTACCTGGTTAGGAAAAAAATACCTCGTTAAATACAGTGAGGACACTGCTAGAGAATCAAATAATCTTTCACGCCACCTTGAAGAAGGTTATGGCTTGATAAGAGAAATTAAAACTAATGATATGTATGAAGTATTTTTTAATAAATTTTCAATTTCTGATAAGTTGATGAGAAGATCAATGGGTATGACACAATTCTTAAGTCAATATCCTAGGTTTTTAATCGAAGGTTTCATTGTTGTAGGTCTGATTATATTTATTAATATTTTATTAAATAATAATTTATATAATTCATCTCTAATTGGGTTAATTGGTGGGTTTGTATTTGGAATGCAAAGACTACTTCCAGTTGTTCAAAACGCTTATGGATCATATTCTAATATTAAAGGCTATCAAGATAGTATTGAGGCTTGTTTATATTTTCTAACAGGTTCTATTAAAAAGAAGGATAAAATTTCAATAGATTTTCAAAGCCTCTCTGTAAATAATTTATCTTTTAAGACTGCTGAAACAAATATACAAATTTTTGAAAATCTCACATTTAATCTTAAAAAAGGTGATTGTGTTGGAATTATAGGCAAGTCTGGTACAGGAAAAACTACTTTATTAGAAATATTATCAGGGTTGATAACTCCTCAAAAAATGGATTTGTTTATTAATAATAAAAAGCATAATCATCAATATGAGCCTGATAATTTATTCTTTTACATTCCTCAACATACTTTTCTATTTCGGGGCAATATATCTCAAAATATTGCACTAGAGTTTGACTCAAAGAAAATTGATAATAAAAAAATTAAGAGAATTTTATTTGATGTAGATCTAGATGATCTGGACCCAAAAAAAATGATAACTCATAGAGGAGAAAACGTTTCTGTTGGTCAGGCTCAGAGAATAGGTATTGCTCGAGCCATATATGCTAATAAACAGATTTTAATAATGGATGAACCCACTAGTGCTTTAGACAAAAAAACTGAGGAAAAATTTATCAAGCTTATATCTAGGATTAAAGAACGATCAACTATTATCATGGCAACGCATAAAATTGAACCTTTAAAGGTATGTAATAAAATTTTTAGAATCAGGAACAAAAATATTGAAAAATTTGATCCCTTTTAACAAGCCTAATACTGTTGGTACTGAATTAACCAATATTGAAGAGGCTTATTTAGGTTTCGGGCTCTCTGGCAATGGCCCTTTTACCAAAGAATGTCATAAATTAATTAAAAATATAACTAATTCTGCTGCTTCATTCTTAACCCATTCTTGTACTTCCGCTCTTGAGATGGCTTCATTATTGTATGATTTTAAGCCGGGTGATGAAGTAATCATGCCATCTTATACTTTTGTTTCAACAGCAAATGCCTTTGTCTTGAGAGGTTGCAAACCTGTTTTTATAGATATTGAGCCACAATATTTAAATATTAATGTAGATTTAATTGTTGATGCAATAACTCCTAATACTGTTGCTATAGTCCCTGTTCACTATGCTGGCATATCATGTGATTTGGATAAGATTGCTGAAATTGCAAATAAGTATAAATTAATTATTATTGAAGATGCAGCACAAGCATTCATGAGCAAATACAAGGATAGATCTCTTGGTTCAATTGGTAATTTGGGAGCCTATAGTTTTCATGAAACCAAAAATATTATATCTGGAGAGGGAGGGGCTTTAAATATTAATGACTCATCATTGATTGAAAGAGCTGAGATTATATGGGAAAAAGGTACTGACAGAAGTAAATTTTTTAGAGGTCAGGTTGATAAATACACATGGCAAAGCACAGGGTCATCTTTTTTACCTGGTGAGTTAATTGCGGCATTCTTAAAAGCACAGCTTGATGAGGCATGGAATATTACAAATGAGAGATTAAGATTATGGAATTTTTATAAGGAAAATTTAAAAAATCTTGAAATTGATGGCTATATTGATCTTCCAGCGATACCGGAATATAACCAACATAACGCTCATATGTTCCAAATAACTTTAAAAGATAAACGTTTTAAAAGAGATGATTTATTAGAATTCCTTAAAAAAAATAATATCCATGCTACTTTCCATTACATACCTTTGCATAGCTCTCCAGCTGGGTTGATTTATGGAACTTCGGTTGGTGATATGAGCGTCACTAATTTTGTTTCAGAAAATTTAATTCGTCTTCCATTGTGGATAGGTTTGCTTGAGGAGCAGCAAGAATATATTATTGAAAAGATTACTAAATTTTTTAAATAATGAAAAACACGCTTCCAATAATCATATCTGGATACGCCCGCAGCCCTAGTTCAATCAATTTGAAGCCATTTTGGAGCGGTTTTTTAAATCTACAAAAAATTCAAACAAAAAAAAAATTTATTTTCTATTGCCACTCATGGAATCCAGAATTAAATAGACTAATTAAATCTGTGTATAAACCTAAATTGCTTTTAAGTGAAATTCAACCAAATTTTATTTCCAAATTTTTTAATATAAATACATTTTCATTCTTTGAGAATCAAATAAATAGAATTAAATCGCCGTGGAGAAAATCTTCTTTTCAAATGATTTTTGGCTATGCAATATCTAAAGAGAAATCCATTAACCTGCTATTAAATGATAAAAGTAGACCAGAGTTTACAAATGTAATATCGACCAGGTGGGATATTGGTTGTTCAGGGTCAAAAGAAGTAAATCAGATCATTTATGATGACAGCCTACCTGAAGATAAAGTTTATTTGCCTTATTATCGTGGCATTGAAGAAGGCTATGCAGATATGTGGTTTGTTTTGCCTGGTAATATCTTAAAAAAATTTAAAGGATTGTCGCTTTTATTTGAAAAGTCATTATTAGGTAAAAATAATTATTTGGAACTATTCACTAAAAAAGGATGGATAATTTCAGGGGAGCGAAAATTATTTCAAGAAATTATATTTAGAATGAAAGAGAAATTTAATAATAAATTTACAGACCATTTGCTTAAAAAATTTGTATATTTTTCACAAGAAAATGAAACAATCAATATTTCAAAAAAAATATTTCCAAAGTATCAAGCATTAAATATTCATGCTTTAGTAAAATATTTCTTTTATGTAAAAAAAATCAGAAAAAGTACTAGGTTTCTTGATATTAACGATTTTTGTTATGACAGGAATATTAATAATCTAATTAATCCTTTAAATCCAGCTATTGTGATTAGCAATAACAACAATTGTTTTGATTTTAGCCCATTATCAAATTCTGTTCTTAGATTGAAGAATTTTAAAAATATAACAAGATTAAAAAATTTCCTAAAAAAATGTACAGCTGAGCAGATGATTTTTTTGAATAAATCAAATGATACAAATAACATTGATTTAGGACTATTGAATGCTGTTTCACATTACCTTAATAACTCAACTGAGTTTTATATTAATTTAAATCATCCAAATAAAAATCATGTTAACCATCAAGAATTTAATACAGATTTTCCAGGGATGATTCATAATTTTGGTGGTGATTCACTTAATATGCAATCCTTTATAATTAAACGTAAAGAGTTCCTTAACTTTTTAAACAATATTGGTAATGAAAATATTGTTGAGTTTAAAAATAATATTAAGCAATTAAATTTAAATTTTCTTTCAGTTGAATTGAATAAATAATGTTGAAGCCCAACCCTCATCAAGACTTAATTAAATTTCAAATGTTGTTGCAAAAAAAAATTCCATTTATTTTTATAAGATTTAGTGATGGTGAAACTGAAATTTTAAGGAATAGACCCTTGATAATTGATAAAAATCAAATTTTATTTAGAGGGAGAAAACTCAAAAACATATACCCAAAGCATGATTTTAAAAATTTTCATCCTGCTGATTCGCAAATAGTGAGGGCGGATTTATTAAAATCTGCAATGCATTGTGGATTTAATTTTTTTAAGGGTATTCCAACTAGGCACAATAATGCTATTTTGGATAGAGAGTTTATGCTTAGATTAAATGGAGGGATGGATAAATATATTACATTCTCTGATTTATTTATGAATTCTAATTATGAATTTTTTAGAAATAATATTATTGAAGAGTTCAAGCAATTTAAATATATTACGATTATTGCAAACCATAGAGCTAGGTTTGGTAATTTTTTAAAACATGCTAATCATATAAAAATTCCAGATAATTTTTTTTCATGCTATGAAAAATCTATTCTGGATATAAATAAGCAAATTGATCGTTTACCATTTGGATCTCTAATTTTAAGCTCAGCATCATCTTTATCGAATATCATCGGTTATCAATTACATAAAAAATGCCCTAAAAAATTTACTTTTATTGATATTGGTTCTTCAATGAATGATTTCATTGGACTGCATTCGAATGTAAGGAC
>Ga0181601_10004984_pt1 | contig 11062 bp, 8 predicted proteins | sample 041ome_8_FD_133020 | JGI IMG/M metagenome (GOLD analysis project Ga0181601, IMG submission 133020) | Coastal salt marsh microbial communities from the Groves Creek Marsh, Skidaway Island, Georgia - 041407BS metaG (megahit assembly) | ecosystem: Environmental > Aquatic > Marine > Intertidal zone... | reverse complement strand
CGAGCGAGCGGCGAGCGACATCGGCATGAGAAACACCTCCTGGTGAGCCAGCGGAACGAACGGGCGGTTAGTCTAGAGCAGGTCGACCATCGCCAGCCATCATCTTCCGTCACACGAGCGTGCGACTCCCATGAACTCCCTCTCGACTGTGCTGCTTCTCCTCAGCCTGGTGGTCTGTGCTGGCCTGGCGTTGCGAGTCAGGAATCTCCGTCGCGAGTTCCACACACTCAAGCGTTCGTTCGACACGCTGGTCACAGAGGCTCCCGTTGGAGTGATTCAGACTGACGCGAATGGTCGCCACATCCTGTCAAATGCCGCCTGGACTGAGCTGAGTGGCTTGTCGACAGAAGTGACGGCCGCCAACTGGCAGCAGGTCATCCATCCGGACGACCTGCCGCAGGTCACGGCCCGTTGGGAAGCCGCGGTGAGGACGCAACGGGCCTACACAAATCAGCTGCGACTGGTGAAGCCGGATGGAACCGAACGCGAAGTCGTGGCGGTGATTCATCCCGTCCAAGACGACAACGAGCAGGCGGCCGGGTTTATCGGTGTCGTGCTGGATGTCACCGAACTGAGTGAAGCCCGTCGACAGGTTCAGGAGAAGGACCGCTTGCTCCAAGACGTGCTGGATCACTCTGCCTCGGCCATCTACGTCAAGGATCGAGAAGGCCGCTATCTCCTCGCCAACAAACGACACATCGAGCTCTGGCCCTCTATGAGTGACTTCCAGCCCGGTGCGACCGCTTACGACTGGTTTTCAGAAGAGGTGGCACGGTCGTTTGAGGCGTCGGATCGGGCGGTGTTTGAGAGTGGCGAAGTGCACACCTTTGAGGAAGTGATTCCGCACGACGGTGAAGCGAGCACGTACCTCTCAGTCAAGTTTCCCATTCGCAATGACCGTGGCGAGATCACGGCGGTGGGAGGCATCTCCACCGATATGTCGGCGGTCGAGCAGGCGCACAGACAGTTGGCGGAGCGCGAAAAAGTGCTTCGCAACCTGATCGATCTGCAGGAACAGGAGCGACAGCTGATCTGCCACGAGTTTCATGATGGGCTGATCCAGTATGTCGTGGGCGCGACCATGCTGCTGGAGCGATTGCTGGAGGATCCGCAGCTCCCCGAACACTGCTTCAGCACACTGGAAAGTGTCAGTCGCTGTCTGAGCAAAGGCCTCGAGGACGCCCGCCGGGTGATTCGTGGCATTCGCCCGGCAAGCCTCGATGATCTTGGTCTGCAGGCCGCCGTGGACGATCTCGTGGGTGAACTGGAGGCAGACGGCGTCACCGTTGAGATGCACATCGAGGGAACGATCGACGGCATCGATGACGAGCTCCAGACCACCGTTTACCGCGTCTTCCAAGAACTCTTCAACAACATTGCCAAGCACAGCAACGCCTCACGTGTTGTCTGCTCGCTCAAAGTCGACGCTGACAATGTGCGATTGGCGGTGCAGGATTTCGGTTGTGGTTTTGATCCGGCAGTCCCCACTCGCGGCTTTGGCCTCACTGGCATTCGTGAGCGGGTTCGGCTCGCCGGTGGTGACTATGAGCTGCGGGCTGCCCCAGGTGAAGGCACGCAGGTGCAGGTGCGGCTGCCGTGCGCCCGCCAAACGACCGGTGCGGCGGCAGCCCCTGTCACGCCGGCCAACGGCATGTCCTGACGAGCTAGAACGTCAGCATCTGGCGATATTCCGCCACGCGGCGGTCGAGTTCGGCCCGGTCGATTGCTGAGAGTCGGTCGAGGCTGAAGTCTTCCACCGTGAAACTAGCGGTCACCGTGCCGTAGGCGAGAGCTTCCTTCAACGCCTGCGGGTCAAACCGCCCGAGCGAAGCGAGGTGGCCCATCATTCCTCCAGCGAAGCTGTCTCCGGCGCCTGTCGGATCGAGCACCTGCGGTGTGGGGAAGGCAGGCATGACATACATTTCATGCTCACTGAAGAACATCGCCCCGTGCTCGCCCTTTTTGATCACGACAAACTTCGGGCCCATCTCACGGACCGCATGGCCGGCCCGCACAAGGTTCTCGTCCTCTGCGAGAAGCTTGGCCTCGGCGTCGTTGAGTACCAGGCCATCGATTCGCTTGAGCAGCTGCTCAAGCTCGTCTCGCTGAATGTTGATCCAGAGGTCCATCGTGTCGGCGACGGTCAAGGCCGCGTCGGGCACCTGGTCGAGCACAGAGAGCTGGGTGACCGGTGAGGAGTTGCCGAGAAACACAAACTTGCTCTGACGGTGGCCGTCGGAGAGCTGTGGCTTGAACTCACCAAACACGTTGAGGTGCACCTCGAGCGTCTCGCGGTCGTTCATGTTGGGCAGGTAGCGACCACGCCAACGAAACGTCTTGCCGCCCGGGATCGTCTCGAGGCCGCTGGTGTCGATGCCCCGCTGCTCCAGGAACGTCGTGTGCTTGGTGGGAAAGTCGTCTCCGACGGTGCCGATCATCTTGACCGGCGAGAAGAAGCTCGCGGCATACGAGAAAAACACCGCAGAACCACCGAGGACGTCGTCGCGGCTCGCGGTTGGGGTCTCGACGCAATCGATGGCAACGCTTCCGACGACGAGCAACGGCATGAAGAACTCCTTGCAGACTGAGTGCGGAAAACACGGAATGTACGGCGTTCCCCAAGTTGTGGGCAACGCAACGAGGCTGTGGGCGACTCTAGTCGCCACACAAAGGCAATGCCTGAGCGATTCTGGCGAGTGACTTCTCTCGGCCCAGGATGGCCAGACAGTCGTAAAGCCCTGGGCCAACTGTCTTGCCGCTGACCGCGACACGGACCGCATGGATCAGATCGCCGACCTTCAGGCCGGCCTCCTCAACCACCTGTTTCAGCGCTGCTTCCAGCGGTTCTGGGGTGAAGGAGTCGAGCTTCTCAAGGGCGTTTGAGTAGGCCTTCAGCAAGGCAGCTGTTCCCGGTTTGGCAAGCCGTTTCGACACCGCCTGCTCATCCATCGGGGGTTCGGAGACCAGGAAAAAGTCTGCGTAGACGAGGATGTCACCTGCGACCTTCAGCCGGTCACCCGCGGCCTCGATCACCTGGCGAACGATGTCCGCGTCTGCGGGAGCGACGGGATCTGCAAGCAGGCCTGCCTTGGTGAGAAACGGCAGCATCAGCTGAAGCTTCTCTTCAGTCGGCAGGGCGACCATCATCGTGTCCTGCATAGCCCAGAGCTTCTTTGGGTCGAAACTCGCCGGAGATGAGTTAATGCGTTCCAGTGAAAAACACCGGATCAGCTCGTCGCGAGTGAAATACTCGGTCTTGTCGTCAAATGACCAGCCGAGCAGTGCCAGGTAGTTGTCGATCGCCCATGGCAGGTAGCCCACCTCGCGGTAGAAGTCGACGATGACCGGATTGAAGGTGTCGGCTTCGGGGGCGAGGCCGATGCGTTCGGCGATTTTCAGTCCGTGATCCATGACCAGTTTGAAATCCTGGTTCTTCAGGTACTTGGCGAGCTTTCGCTTGGAAAGTTTGGTCCTGCTGCCTGGTTCAGCCACCAGTGGAAGGTGGGCAAAGGTCGGGAGGGGATAGCCGAGCGACTGTGCAATGAAGGCCTGCCGCGGCGTGTTTGAAAGGTGCTCTTCCGCACGGATCACATGGCTGATCGCCAGGTCATGGTCATCCACCACCGTGGCGAGATGATAGAGGCAGGTTCCATCGGCACGCTGGATCACATGGTCCTGCTCGCGTTCCCAGGCAAACTCGACTCGGCCGCGAACGCAGTCGTCGATCACGAGCACGCCTTCGCGGGGCATCTTGAGCCGAACGACACCTGCCCTGCCCTCAGCCTCGTACCGAGCGGCGGTTGACTCGTCAAAGGCGGCGAAACGACGGCTGTAGAGAAAGGGTCTGCCCGCCGCCTGTGCTGCAGCACGCTCCTCGTCAAGTTCTGCCGGACTGGCATAGTCGCGGTAGGCGTGGCCACTGGCGAGCAGTTTCTCTACGGCGGCCGCGTACCGATCGCTTCGCTGCGATTGATAATACGGCGCATAGGGGCCATCGACGCCTGGTCCCTCATCCCAGTCGATTCCCAGCCAGCGAAGGCCGTCGAGAATCGGCTCGAGCGCCTCATCGATGTTGCGGGCCACGTCGGTATCGTCGATTCGCAGGATGAACTGTCCGCCGTGTTGCCGGGCGAAGAGCCAGTTGAACAACGCGGTGCGAACACCGCCGATGTGCAGGTAGCCGGTAGGACTTGGAGCGAAGCGGGTGCGGACAGTCATGCAGAAATGCCTCGAGGCGGATCGCGGGGAACGGCTTGGGGGTGTGCAGAACGTACGACGCTGCCGGCGGCTTCGTCAAAGCAGATGCCGCGATCCGCGGCTGGAAACGTGGCATCCCAAGGCCCCGGCTGCGGCGTCGGCCAAGCGACCCGCTGGGATGTCCTCAAGCCTGCCTGACGAGAGCCGGCCTTGTTCTTGCCGGCGTCGGGGCGAGCACTCAGGCGGCCCGGTTCTTGCGAGCGAGCTTCCGCAAGCGTCTCCGCTCAGCCTTGCTGAGCCGAGGTTCGTCGGAGTCCGTCTGCAGGTCGTCACCATTCTCAAGGAGCTGTGACGGCTGGTCTGGAGCAGTGGCTTCTTCCCAGTCGATTGACTCCTCTGCGGCTTCAGCGGGCTCCTCGGCCGGCTCGGCATCCTGTTCTTGTTTGGCGATATCACCGCTCTGTGGTTCAGCATCCTCAGCCACTTCGGCTGCGGCTGACATGGCTGCGGCCGTGGCGGTGGAGAGAGCCCGCTTTTTGGCTCGGCGTTGGCGTGTTGGGCGTGCCGCACGTGGTGGAACGAGCCCGCGTGCTTCACGGATCACGCTCCGGCAGGCGATCAGTCCGCCGATTGTTGCCAACGTCGGGGTAAACACCCGCAGGGATGCCGCGACCAGGGCCCATGTTTCCGCCGAGCCGAGCTGCCATGTGGGCGGCTGCCAGCCCGCCACCAACGCTTCTTCAATTCCTCCCGCGGCGAGCCAGGCTGCCAGTGAGCAGCCGAGGAAGGCGGCCGTTCCCAGTCGCTGCGTCAATGGCAGCACTGCCCACAGGCCGACGGGCAGCCACACCGCTGCCACCACAAGCATCCACCAGCCCTGCCCTGTCGCTCCCAGGCTGCGGCCGGTGGCATCCATCATCACAACTGATGCGATCTTGTGGAGCGGAAGCACGAAGGCCACCGCAGCGATTCCAAACAGCACGCTCATCAGTCCCCATCTGCGATGTCGGCCCTGCCGATCGTCGAGTCGATGCCGGCGAACATTCTTGGTGACGGTGGCGAGCATAGCGGCGATCAGAAAGCAGGCGAGCCCCACCGCAGCGGTGAACCCACTGTCCGCTCGGAGGTCTGTCAGGCTGTGGAGGAAGGCGAGACTCTGCCGCCAGCGGACGCCTGCGAGCCTCTCCAGGGTGTCCACGCCCGGCCCGGCAATCGCCAGGCCTGTGAGCAGCGATGGCACTGTCAGCAGCCCGAGCAGCGTCGCGATGAAGGGAGCTGTGCCGACAGGGATCCGGGTGGCGACGGAGGCGTGCTGCTCAGGAAGAGCCTTCGACGCGTAGATACCGGCCTTGCGTTGGCTTCCGCGAGGAGGCGTCTGGGTGTAGAACCCTGGCTCGGCCGCATCGATTCCCGCCTGCTCGGCAGCGGCGAGTCGACGGCGAGCATCGCGACGCTGGCTTCCCTGAAACGACGGCATGGCGGGTGATCAACTCCTCATTGGGGTTCGGAACGTCGGAGGTTTGCAAAGCCCCCCGCGTGCAGGGTCGGCCAGACAGGCCTCGTCGATTGAGCGAGCTTCCGCGAACCAGAGCAACCGTCAGGAGTTGTGCAGTCTTCCAGCCCTGCGACCTTTCTGACCTGCGACGAGGCGGCGATGCAGCAGCTGATAGGGCCGCCGATTGTCCACATGCAGACGCTTCGGTATCCTCGCGTGTAGAGTGGCGTCGGTTCGCGAGAGCCGCATCGCTGTCGTCTTTCTGTTTGTCGCCTACCCCCTTGGTCTGGAGTTGTCTTCGTCATGGCCTACACCCTGCCCTCGCTCCCGTATGCCTTTGATGCCCTCGAGCCGCACATCGACGCGCGGACCATGGAGATTCATCACGACAAGCATCACGCTGCTTACGTCGCCAACGTTAACAAGGCGCTCGAAGGCAGCCCGCTGGCCGACAAGTCGGTTGAGGATCTGATTCGTGATCTCGAGCAGGTGCCTGAGGCAATCCGGACTGCGGTTCGCAACAATGGTGGCGGGCATGCCAACCACACGCTGTTTTGGGAGTCGATGGCTCCCGGGAAGGGTGGCGAGCCGAGCGGAGCTCTCGGGGATGCGATTCAGGGCCAGCTCGGCGGCTTTGAGAAGTTCAAGGAAGACTTTTCCAAGGCAGCCATGACACGCTTCGGTAGTGGCTGGGCCTGGCTCTCGGCTGGGGCTGACGGCAAGCTGCTCGTTGAAAGCACGGCCAACCAAGACAGCCCGTTGATGCATGGCAACACGCCGCTGCTGGGCATCGACGTCTGGGAGCACGCCTATTACCTGCACTACCAGAATCGTCGTGCGGACTACGTCGGCGCCTTCTTCAACGTGATCGACTGGGACGTGATCGGACAGCGTTTCGCGTCGCTGTAGTTTCGCGGCAGTGTCAGGCGGCCATGCGTGTCGCGGACGATCAGCCCGTATACGCTCACTTAAGCAGAGGGGCAGCAGGATATTCTCCTGTTTGCCCCTCTTGCCATTCTGGAGGTTCAGGGGGCCGCCTGGGGCTGCCCTGAGCAACATGCGGTTGACGCCAAGGGCGGACTGTCCTTATCTCCCCGCCATGTGGAGCTTGTCCACCAGCCCGGAGACTGACTATGCGATGCCGTTTGGCCCTTCCTGCCGCCCTCATGATGCTTGCACTTCCCCTCGGTACAGGCTGCCGTCTTGGTGGGAGTTCGAGCATGACCAGCTGGCTTCCGGGCCAGGGTTCTGCTGCCGACGACGGTGAAGAACTCGCTTCAGCCCCACCCTTTGAGGGAGCAATCGTCAAGCCATCCTCAAAGGCAACGCCCTATCCCACCACCTCCACGCCTCAGGGCTACGTGATGAGCGAAGCGGGCGAACAGCCGGCCGCAGCGGAGATCGCAGCCGCGGATGCACCTGCTGCGGCTGCCACGCCAACCGCTCCGGTGACCTACGGAATGAAGCCGGCAGAGGTGGCTGCCCTGACAGGCACCGCCGCCGCGGCCACCCCTCCGCAGCCGCAGCCGCAGCCTGCACAGGAGAGCGTTGCAGCGCAAGAAGGCCTGTATGCCCCCCTGACGCAGACAACGCCTGCTGCTGGCTCCGCGACACCACCCGCCGACACCGTCGCGTCAGGCTTCTCGGCAGCTGGTGGAACTTCGGCAGGTGTTTACCCGCCGGAAGAGACCGTGGGGCTCGCTCCAGCGGCCAGTGCCACAGCAGGCTCTCCGGCAGCACAAGACGCGATGGGCCAGCCGTCAGCTGGCTTTGCTCCCACAAGTGAGGCGATGCCGCAGTCATCTGCTTTTGCCGCGGCGGCTGCCGCTGGCGGTTCGGCATTTTCCACACAGCCCGAGCCGGTGCCGTCAGCTGGCGGTCAGGTCGGTGGGGCGACAGCCCCGGCGGAAACAGGCTCTGCCTTCGGTCAGTCATCGTACGCCGCTGCACCGACGGCCTCGGCCTTCGTTCAGCAGCCAGCAGCGTCCTCTGCCGAGGTGTCAGCTGCTGGTGTCCCCTCCGGCAGCTCCGCTGCATCTCCCGTTGCCGATCAGCGGTATGCCTCAGCAGGCAGTCGGTTTGGAGGTGGCGGGTTTACGGAGCCGGCTGGGGTGACGGCGTCCACGCCTGCAGAAGATCCGCTTCTGGCTCCACCTCAGCAGACGGCCCAGGCCTCTCCGTGGCAGCAGGGGGCGAGCAGTCCGGCGACAGAGCAGACGACACCCGCCTCCTCAGCCTGGCCTGCGACTTCCCCTGCTGAGAACGTGGCGGCTGCGAGTGCGACAGAGGCTTCTCCTGGCCAGTCGTTTGGCACAGCAGGTGCTGCCGAGTTTTCTGAGCCGAGTTTTGGTTCCCAGGCGTCGCAGCCCTCTGCTGAAGAGGGTAGCCGTCCGCCGCGGCGGCCCGACCCGATGTATCGTCCTGCCGGAACATCGAGCTACCGCCCTGCAGAACCGATTTTTCCGAACGAGCCAGCGTCTCGTTCGCCGGTGCAGATGGCCACTTTTGAAGAGACCATTCCACTGCCGCCACAGCAGTAGGGGCTTCGCAGTGTGCCTGGCTTCGCAGTGGCCGGACGGCTGGCGAACTACCAGCCCATGACCATATTCGACTCGATCACCTTGCGGGCACGCTCTAGGTCGTCGCCTGTCTCATGCATGTAGAGCCGGATTGCGTGCACCTTGTCGCCGGAGGCCTTGGAGAGGCACTCGCGGGCAGTGCTGCAGGGGTCACCGTGGGCCGTTGGCAGGCCCAGGGCTGATTTGGAGATGACCCAGGTGTCACGAGGACGACGGGTCAGTCGCACAATCGGCTCGCCTGGGTAGGCATCAGCGACCACAAGTCGGGCGGCATCTTCGTCCACGGCCCACGAAATGATGATGTGGGCGACGGTCTCGATCTCGAACAATGGCATCGTTGTCTCCGCGGTCGCACCCGAAGTCTGGAGTGTACCACCGCGGGCCCAAACGCGAACGGTCACCCGGCAGGCCCACGTGTGCGGCAGAGTTTCTCATGGCTTTTCCGCAGCTATCATGGCAGGAGTGGTTTTTCTGTGGTGGCTCTTCTCTCACGAGGCTGGCGATGGGACAGGCCTACGACGACCTCGGTTTTCCGATACCGGCTGAGTTTGAGGTTCCGGGGACGGCTGACGGCCGTCGCCGCCGGCAACGTCTGCGACAAGGCAGGCCAAGTCGGACCAAGCGTTGGGTGGTGTTGCTGATTGCCGCAGGCGTCCTGTTGCCGGCGATCGTGGGGCCTGAACTGGTGCCATTGGCCAAGCAGGCAGTGGTCCGCTGGTCGCTCGAGCGGGCGTTTGCCTGTGAGGCACGTGATGATGTGGCGGGGGCTGTCGCCGAGCTCGGCCGTGCTGTGGACTGGCATGGTGACGATCCGTCACTGCTGGCGGCTCGGGCGATGCTGCGGCTGGAGAATGGTGATCCGGTCGGGGCGCAGCAGGATGCCGATCGGGCTGTGATGCTCTCCCCCGGGAGATCCGAAGCGTATCGGGTGCGATCGATTGTGCATGTCTGCACGGGGCGTCCTGAGGCTGCGTTGGCAGATGTGGCACGGGTAGTCGATCTTGCCGGCGACGGAAACGCCGAAGCGATCAATCTGCGGGCGTACGTAAGGGGGCTTGTCGGCCGCGAGATTGACCAGGGTCTTGATGAAATTGAGCGGCTGATGATGGGAATGCCGGAGCCCCCACCGGAGTATCTCGACACCCGTGGGTTCCTCCGTCACCTCGCCGGGCGGCAGGAGGGAGCGCTCGCTGATCTGGACGCAGCGATCGAGCAGACGCACCTGCAGCGTCGGCAGATGATGCGTCTTCGCGGTCACATGGATGGCATCGAACTCCTGCAGGGAATGCGTTCGCTGGACCATGCCTTAGCGGTGATGTGCCATCATCGCGGGCTCGTGCTGGAGGCCCTGGGGCAGTCGGAGCAGGCCCAGGCAGACTTCGATGCGGCTCGGCAGAAAGGATTTGCTCCAGAGCGTGGCATCCTCTAACGCAGTGGTCTGCTGAAAAGCCTTCAAGAAAGGCAAAAATGGCACTCTTTTCGCTGTCGAGAGAGACGTCTTCTTTGCGGCGAATTCGCTGCTATACTTCCAGCGTTCGAGCGAGGCAGTCACCTGTCTCAGGCTTGATCCTGTTGATGAACAGGAGGTGGCGGAGCGAGAGCCCACATGCTCGGTTCATCTTTTCCGCAGGATGCTTCCCTGCCCCGAGGCAGCGAGCATTCTGAACGGTTGGGCAGGAGCCATGGCCTGACGTCGGGGGTGTAGCTCAGTTGGTTAGAGCGCCAGCCTGTCACGTTGGAGGCCGCGGGTTCGAGTCCCGTCACCCTCGCTTGCTTCTCGCGGAGATGTTCTTTCCTCCGCGGTGTTTCTCCAGCGATGGGTACCCGATGACACCCGCCTCCAGTGAGATCGAGCACGAAGACTCGAGGCGGTCTCGCTGTCGAAATCGGGGCTTCTGACGCCTATTCCAGGTCTTCGAGCCAGAGGCGGATCTCGTTTTCGTACTCGCTCGCAAGTCCGCCAAGAATGAGCTGCCGATGGAAGCTTGCGGCCCCTTCCGGAACGAGGTCTGCGGCTTCGGCACTCGGGAACCTGCGAGTCGGATCGGCGGCGACAAGGCCGGTGCAGAAGTTGAGTAGCAGTTCGCTCGAGGCCACCTCTGGCGGTAGGAGTTCTGGTAGCCGTTGGACGAGCGTCCGCTTCGCTTCGAGAAGGTCACGAAACGTCGTGAGGCCCGCAAAAGGTGGCTGCCCCGAAAGCATCTCAACGAGCACGTAGCCCAGGCTGGCGAGGTCGGAGCGTGGTGAACACTCACGGCCTTCCAGCACTTCCGGTGCTGCGTAGGCCGGGGTGCAGGTCCGCTGAGTGGGCGTGTCCTGGAGATCGATTGCGGAACCGATGTCGATAATCTTCGCGTTTCCGGTCCGCTTGAGCATGATGTTCGACGTTTTGATGTCGCTGTGGACGATCTGCTGTCGATGGAGTGCTGCGAGCGCTGCGAGGCACTCGCGGACGATCGCAATGGCAATGCCCGGCTTCAGCCGTGACTGCCGAGGCCCCGCGGTCACGATCACGTTATTAAGGTAGTTCCACCGTTCGGGCGACACGAGCTTTCTCGTGCGTTCGAGCATCTCTGGAGCAAGCAGCCGCGAGAGGTCGTAGCCGTCGATCCACTCCATTTCCATCAGACGGATGCGGCGTTGTTCGACAAAGTTGTGGACGTCGAGCAGGTTGTCTTGCTGAATCTGTGCCACGCGGGCGGAGACCGCAGCAATTCGCGTCATGCCCTCTTCGTAGAGCCGTTCGCTGTCATACCGTTCGGGGGAAAAAATTTTGATGGCAACCGGAAGG
>Ga0181601_10004981_pt1 | contig 11067 bp, 3 predicted proteins | sample 041ome_8_FD_133020 | JGI IMG/M metagenome (GOLD analysis project Ga0181601, IMG submission 133020) | Coastal salt marsh microbial communities from the Groves Creek Marsh, Skidaway Island, Georgia - 041407BS metaG (megahit assembly) | ecosystem: Environmental > Aquatic > Marine > Intertidal zone... | reverse complement strand
GTCCTTCATGAACTTCGCGAGCTTGGAGAGCGAGAGCGGGGGGCGGTTGATCTTGGACATGAACAGGCGCTTCAACACCGTCTTGTTGAAGTCGGAATCCGTGCGGCGCGCCAAGAAGCGGTACAGCTTCACGAGCAGGCGCAGGTACACGTTCTCGGACTTGGGCGCCGTGCGGTGCTTGACCTTGTTGCGCCCACCAGCCTCGATGTCGATCCCCTGCGACACGAAGCGAGGTGGCGAAAGAGAGGGGAGAAAGCAGAGGGGCGCGATCGATCGGTCAGCGTCGTCTCCCGCGAGGCGAGGAAAAAAGACGGTCGCGATAAACCCTAGAAACCGCGGATGCGCGGGCGCGGCGTCGCGGCCGCGGCGCGTCGCCGCCGCGACGCGGCGGCCGCCGTCGAGCGCGGCGGCGGTGCCTTTTGTGGGTCCGCCGCGCGTGCGGCCGCGGACGACGCTCGCGGACGGTCGAGCCCGCGCCGGGCTCCCACGCGGGGAGGGGCGAATCGCTGCCGAGTCCACCGAGCCGCGAGTCGCGAGGTTTTTCACGCCACGGCCGGCGAAGGACGACGGGAGCCGGCGCCACCTCGGACGGCGTGTACCGCCGCGAGGACCGCGGGCGGGCGGTGAGACGTCTTCGTCGAGTACGCCGCGCGTCCTCGCCGCGAGCCTCGCGTCGCACCGGCCGCCCGCGTCGCCGAGCCGCACTCGGGATCGCGCGTCGGCTCCCGGGCGTCCATCGCCACGCCAAAAGACGAGGACGGCAGACGCGCCCGGAGGTCGACGCGAGCATCATCGGTCGCCACGAGGACGCGCTGCCTCCGCGCCGAGGGAGGGGAGGGTGGAACGCGTACGCACCATGTTGCTAGATAGGGTGAAGCCGCTACGGTGCGGTTCGAAAGAGGGCCGTGTGCTGTCGGTTTCCGGCTTATTTATTACGCCTCGGGCGAGGCGAGAAACCAGAAAGCCGCTCTGCCGCTTTGGCTTTTCCCTCTTGGTATCGAAGCCGAGCGCGTTTCGGTTTCGGAAGGACGGAACACGGAAGCGTCGAAGCGAGGCGAATCGCCCGAATCGACGTTCGGACGCTCGCCCGGTTTTAAAATACGAAAACCAAACTGCGATCCCGCACAACAACGACGGACGTCGTGGCGTGCTCTTCCCACCGGCGCGCAGGTCCTCGAGTCCCCGGGTCCGCGCGTGCGCGCGTGCAGGCACGCGGGCGCTCGTCATGGCGTCTTCCAGCGCCAAGCCCGAGCCCGACCCCGCGCTCAAGGCGAAGCTCGCGTCGCTCGTCTCGCGCCTGACCGCCGAGCTCGGCGTGGGGGGCGGGCGCAGCGCGGAGGGCCTGGCGACCGCGTCCGTGGCGATGCTCTCCAAGATGATCTCGCCGTACGACGTCACCAAGGTGTCCGTGCAGCAGTCGCAAAAGGCGCTGGCCGCCTCGGCGCCCGACCCCGAGGCGTTCGCCGCGCACTACGCGAGGCTCAAGGCGATGCGGGTCAGGGAGGTGGACAAGTACCTCGCGGTCGTGGCGAAGATCGCGGGCGACCCCGACCTGCTCGCGGCGGTCACCGCGCCGCGCGTCTCCGCGTCGGATGCCGCCGCGGCGGCGTCGCCGAGCGCGTACGCCGCGTCCGAGCACGCGGCGGTGTCCGAGGTGACGAGCGCGGACGTCTCGTCCCTGCCCGTGGACGGGTTCTCGTTCCAAACCAACCCGCTGGCGAGCGAGGCGGCGTCGCCCGGGCCCCGCGCCGCGGATCCCTCCGCGCCGCACAACGGCGCGAGTCGCCGTATCGGGGACGACTTCGATCTCGGGGATTTAAACGACGCGAGCGACGGCGCGTTCGCGGTGGCCGAGACGCGCGCGCGCGTGCGCGCGCTCGACATCGGCGGCGCGCGGCGAGACTCGGACGTCTCGGAGCTCTCGGGTCTCGCCGCCGACGACGCCGACGACGACGACGCGCCCCGCCGACGTCTGGCGGAGGGCGTGGACTTCCCGCGCCTCCCGGAGTGGACGCGCCGGAGGCCGTACCTCACCGGCGCGCATCTGGGCGCGACGCGCGCGTTCGTGACGCCGGGTAAGCCCCTGCGCGAGTACTCGGCGGCGTGCCAGGAGCTGCTGGTGGTGGACGACCTGCTCTACGCGGCGCTCGGCGTCGACGGGCGGTTCGTAGCCGCGCGACGCGCGGAGAACGGAGACGAGATATCGTTCGAGATCGAACCTGGGCTGGAGGGCTCGCTCCACGCGCTGGCGCGCGAGGCGCTCCCGTTGTGCGCGTCCGCGGCGGCGGCGGCGGCGTTTTGCGAGGCGGCGTCGGGGTCGTTCGAGGGCGGGCTGGTGCGCCACGCGCTCGCGGCGGAGATGGAGGAGATGCTGCACGACTGGCGCGTCATGGTCGTGCAGCTGGAGCACCAGCGGAACGCGGGGAGGCTCTCGCTGCAGAGCCTGTGGTTCTACGCGCGCCCGGCGGCGGGCGCGCTGGCGACGCTCGCCGCGACGGCGCGGAAAGTGCGCGCGGGCAACCTGCGCGGCGCGGGTTTGCTCAACGCGCTGCACGCGGACGCCGCCGCGCGCGCGGGCGATCCGAGCGCGCGCGCGCTCACGCTGCGCCTGCTCGGCGCGGCGTCGAAGCCTTACGTGCGCGCGGTCGAGCGCTGGGTGTACGAGGGCGTCGTGGACGACCCCTACGACGAGTTCCTCGTGCTCGAACAACGCGGGCTGAGGAAGGAGTCGCTCGCCGACGAGTACAACGCCAAGTACTGGGACCGGCGGTACTCGCTGCGTCCGGAGACGCCGCGGTTTCTGACCGGCGCGCTCGCCAGGAAAGCGCTCACCACGGGCAAGTACATCGACGCCGCGCGCGAGTCCTGGAACCCGCGGACGTCGCGACGGGCGCGCGACGAGCGCGCGCGCGCGGCGGAGACGGGAGCGACGCGCGGAGACCTCCGCGCTCTTCGCGCGGGCGAGAGACGCGAGACGTTCGCCGACGACCGCGCGGATTTCGCGTTGCCCCCGCGACCCGAGGACGGGCTGGGGCGCGTCGCCCTGGACGCGTTCGCGACGGGGCGCGACGGCGGGGAGATGGCGGGGCGCATCGAGCGCGCGTTCGAGCACGCCTCCGCGGAGCTGCTTGGCGCGGTGCTCGACGACGGCGACTTGCGCGCGCGGCTGCGCAGCCTGAAGAAGTACTTCCTGACGCACCAGGGCGACTTCCTCGTGCACTTCGTGGACATCGCCGGCGCCGAGCTGGCGCGCCCCGCGCTGGACGTCAGCGTCGAGCGCCTGCAGAGCATGCTGGAGCTCTCGCTGAAGGTGGAAGGTTCCACCGCCGCGAGCGACCCGCACGCCGACCAAATGACGTGCGCGCTGGAGAGGCGGGGCATCATCGCGCAGCTGCTCGCGATCCAGGGCGCGGCGGGCGACGACGGATTCGCGCCGCGCGCGCGCGACGAAACCGCGAACCATCCTCGGACCGATGCCGAGTCACTCGGACAAGAGTCGAGCGTGTTGACGGGCATGGACACGTTCACGCTGGAGTACCGCGCGCCCTGGCCGACGTCGCTGGTGCTGAGCCGCAAGGCGCTGACCAAGTACCAGCTCCTGTTCCGGCACGTCTTCCACTGCAAGCACGTCGAGCGGCGGCTGTGCGCGGCGTGGCGCGCGCGCAAGGCGACGCGCGGCGGCGGCGTGGGCGGCGGAGTTCGCGGCTCGGGCGGCGCGCTCGGCGGCGCGCACGTGGTCCTGCAGCGCATGCTGCATTTCACGCAGAACTTCGTGCACTACCTGACCATGGAGGTTATCGACCCCAACTGGGCCGCCTTGGAAAAAAAGTTGGACGCGGCGGCGACGGTGGACGAGCTCATCGCCGCGCACGACGCGTTCCTCGACGCCTGCCTCAAGGAGGGCATGTTGTTTTGGCCCACGACGCTAAGGAGGCTGGATGTCATCGCGAAGACGTGCGTCGCGTTCGCCGACGCGGTGGTGAGCGTTGGCGACGACGAAGAAGACACGGGGGTTTCCGTCGCGAAATACGCCGTCGCCGGCGAAGACGCCGACGTCGCGCGAAAATTGGAATCCCTCGAGTCGTCCTTCGACGAGTGCGTCAAGGAGCTGTTCCTCGCCCTCAACCGGAGCGCGCACACCGAGCCTAACCTGTCGTCGCTGTGCGCGCGCCTCGACTTCAACGAGTACTACACGTACGGACCGGGGGGGAAGTATTGATACGCGTGAGGGCCACCTTTTTCACGGTATAAAAAAAGAATATACTCGTCTCGTGACGTACAAAAAATAAATGCCCCAACCTCACGCGAGCGCGAGCCCTTCGCGCCCTTCGTCGCGCCCCCGCGCCTCCTCCCGCGCGTCGCCGTCCGGCGCGCGCTCGCCATCCTCCGCGCCGTACGTCAGGAAGGGCTTGTTCCGCCACAGGTGGAACCAGTGCTGGCATATCCGCAAGCCTTGGAACCCCGCGAGGAGCCACCACGTGCCCGCCAGCCCCCCCGCGACGGCGTCGGAGGGAAACCAATGCTGGCGCGCCCACAGCGTCGCCGCGACGACGAAAAAGTCGCGGCAATGCGTGCGGCCCAAATACCCAACCTGCCCGCACCCGATGATGGTGCCCTCCACGCCGTACGCCGTCGCGGCGAGCCCGAGACTCGCCGCGAGCGGCGCGGCGACCGCCTTGAGCGCCGCCGCCACTGCCGGGTCGTCGGAGAAGACGCCCAGATTCGCGAGCGCGCCGCCCGCGCACGCCAGCGCGCCGCCCAGCGCCGCCGCCGCGGCGACGAGCGCGTCGCGCAATCGCCGCGCGGCGCGGATTTTGCCGCGCGCGAGCTCGCGCGGCAACAGCGCGTTGCAGGCGGTGAAAATAGGCTCGGTGAGGAACGAGAGGAGCCAGAAAATCTCCAGCGCGACTTTGTGCGTCGCGCCCGGAACGACGCCGAGCGCCGACGCCGACGCGGTGAGAATCGCGTACGTGCCCATGCGCGAAACCGCGCCGAGGAACATCCAGCCGATTTCGTTCGCCATGTTCGTGCGGCGCAGAACGTCCAGCGCGTCGCGGCAGGCGAGCGCGGCGGCGTTCGCGAGCGTTCCGAGGCTCGTGATTCCAACACCGGATGTGTCCGCCGAGGAAGACAGCCAGCCGCGCAGACGCATGCCGCGCGCGAACCACGCGGCGGTGGCGATTTGGCCGGCGGCAATCGCCGCGGCGGCGCCCGGGAGACCCCAGCCGAGCGCGGCGGGGTGCGCGAAGACCAGGAGCGCCGCCATCGTGACCGCGCCCGTGCACGTCCACGCCGCCATCGGCGCGACGCCGTCGCCGTGGCCGATGTGCACGCCCTCCGCCGCGTTGGAGGCGGCGAAGAACGGCAAGCCGAGCGCGCGCGTCGCGACGTACGCGCGCACGATGGGCGCCGTCTCCGGCGGGACGTGCATGACGCGGAGCAGCGGGTCCGCCAACGCGGCGAGTCCAACCGCGAGCACCGCGCCGACGAAGAAACTCGTCGTCGTCGCCGCCGTCGCCACGCGCCGCGTCGTCGCCGCCGCCGCCGCCGCGTCGGCGGCGAGGCGCGCGCGCCGCGGATCTTTTTGAAAAGGATCCTTTTCTGAAAACGCCGCCTTTTCTGAAAGCGCCGCCTTTTCTGAAGGCGGCGCCGCGAGAAGCGCCTCGCGCGCCTTCGTCGCCTTCGCGGCAGCCTTCGCCACCGCCGTGGTCACCACGACGGACATCGCGAAGCACATCTCCGCCGCGAACGCGAAGAGCGACGACGAGGGCGCGAGCGCGGCGAGGTAGACGGTGCCCATCTTCGCCGCGCACGCCGTCTCCGCGGAGCTCAGCAACGGCTCCACGCACGAGTTCACCAGCGCGGGCAGCCCGAGCGCGGAGATCTGCGCCAGCAACGCGAAACGCTCGCGCCACGTCCAGGTGGACGAGGTGTCTGAGGTGTCTTCGTCCGAGGCATCTTCGGACGAGGTATCTTCGTCCTCGCCGCGCGTCCTCGCCACTCGTCGCGCGGCGGATTCGTCAAAACGCGACGAATCCGCCCCCCGCCCCCCGAACGCCGTCTTCTCGTCCGAGCGCAGGAACAGCCGCCCGCCCTCGGAGATGAGCACCTGGGTCTCGGAGTCCCCCGAGGCCGCGAGCGCCTGCTCGAGCTCCTGCGCCTGCTCCCGCCAGTACGCGTCCCGCGCCTCCGAGCGGCGGCGGAACCTGGCGTCGCCGCGGATGCCGACGCCGAGCTCGTCCACGCCGATGATGAACTCGTCCGACACGTCGAAGCCGCGCGGTCGCGCGTCTCTCGAGAGACGCGGCGCGTCGGAGGACTCGTCCGCGAAGGACTCGTCCGCGCTGCGGTCCGCGGGGCGGTCGTTGTTGATCACCGCGACGCACACGAGCCGGCGTCGCGTCGTCGCCGTCGGCGCTCGAGCCGGCGCGACCGCGAGGTGACGTCGAAAAAGAACCTTCTCGTGACTTCGGCGGCGCGGCGTCGAAGCCGACGCCGCGGAGGACGTCGAGGCGCGCGCGGCGAAGCCGCCGCGCGCGGAAGCGCGCGGCGCGCTTATGCCGGACGAAGTCGTCAGCATCGTCCGTTTCACTGCTCCGTCTCTGGGTTTACAGGCTCGCCATCGCGCGCAATCGGCGTGACGAGTGGCAATCGCTTATCCAACCACGAGTTTCCGTTTTCGTTCGGAATGCGGCGTCCACGGGTACGGGGGTCACACCCGTCCTTCGCCGCGAGCGAGCCGCGCGGGGTCTCCGCTGGGGCGCTGGCCGAGCCGACGCTCAGTTCCGTTTCGCCGACGACGTCGCGCTTAAGGCGCGTGCGCGTCGCGTCTCCGCGTGTGGCGGCTGCGAAAACGCGTCGCGAATAAAGCGCCTTCGCGAAACGCGTACGCGACCACGTAAGAGCGCGCCAGTTCAGCATCTGCGCAAAGTCAAGGAATACTGACGGCCGCGAAACGCAAAGCTGATCCGGTTTATTTTCCTTTTCAGACTGTTTGCTCGGTCGGTTCGACTTCAGATTCCGAGTTCGCTCGGTCACGTGCGTTCGTCGTTCCGCAAATCTCCGCGACCGCGAAATGCCATTTTATTCGGAACCGTCTTGTCGAACCGTCGCGTTTGGCGTCTCTTGGTGCATCCTACCTTTAGCGTGTATCCTAAATGCTCTTTTTTCGCGTGTCTCTACCCATCGCGCGACCGACAGGACCGCGCGCGCGGCGGGGCGGGGACTGACTTCGAGCGCCTGGGAAGCGCCCCGGCACCATGCGCGGCGCACGCGGATCCGACGCGGGCGCGAGCGCGGACGGGAGCGCCGCGGACGCTGACGCCTCACCCGAGCGGCTCGAAGCGTCGCGCCGTGCGGGCGGTTCGCGCGAAAAAAGCGGGAGCGGGGACGAGTCCGAGGACCGCTGGGGTTGCTCTGCGTCCTCCTCCGGTGGGTCTTCCTCGGAGGGCAGCGACGGCAGCGAGGATGGCAGCGAGGACGCCGACGCGAGGCGCGCGCGCGACTCGAGGACGCCCACCCCGACGCGCGACCCGCCGCGAGACGCGCGGCGTCACGTGATGTTCGCCGAGCCCGACACCACGGCTTCCGAGACGGATCGAGGACCGAGCGCGGACGTCCGTGGGACGGGAGGACAGCCTCGGTCGTTCTGGGACTCCGTGGTGAGCGACGGGTTCGCGTCCTTGGGGTGCGGCCCCCTGATGGGCGCCGGGATGGAGGACGACTCCCCGCGGCGCTCCAGCGGCCGCAGACCGCGCAGGCGCGAGCGCGGCGGCGTCCGACCGCTCACCAGGGACCCCTCGGACCAGGAAGTCACGGACGACGACGTGATGCTCGACCTGCTCGGGGAGGGCCCGTCCCGCGCGGCGCGGCGCGCGCTTCTCCGCGGCGACGACGCGAACGGTCTCGCCGGGTACTACGAAGGCGACGACGCGGCGTACGAGTCCGAGCTCGAGCGGCGGCGCGCGCTGCGCAAGAGCCTCCGGGACGGTACGCCGCCGCCGGAGAGCGCGATGTTCGAGACGGCGGCGTACGCCGTTCGAGACGGCGACGGGAACGCGCGCGCGGAGAACCACCCATCGAACGCACCGATTTCCACCGCGCGAACGCATCAAAAGCCGATCAACGCGATCGGCGCGGACGGGGTGGCGTTCGAGGTGGCGAGCCTTCGCGAGGCGGAGGACGGCGAGGCGTTCCCGTCGCCGGCGGCGGTGTTCCACGAGTTCCGCGCGATGATCGCGGCGCTGCGCGAGGACAAAAACGGCGACCGCGCGCGCGTGCAGGACAAAGCGGACAAGAAATTCGCCGAGCTGGAGGATGTGCTCGCGGACCCCTCGGCCTTATATAAGCTTCACAGGTTCTCGCGCTCACCTGGGTTCCAGCTGTTCATCTACTTCTGCATCGCGGCGGTGACGGTGACGAGCGGCCTCGAGACGTCGCGCGCGCTCGCCGACGACCCGGCCCTCGACGCGGTCGGCCTGAGCCTCTCCGTCGTCTTCGCGCTCGAGGCGCTCGCGAAGATCGTCAGCTCCGGAAAAGAAGTCACCACCGAGGACGGCGTGAAGCACCTGCTGGAGCCCTCGCCGGGGCGATACTTCACCGATCCGATGAACGCGCTGGACTTCGTGGTGGTTATTTTCAGCTTCTCCGACTTCCTGGGCATCGAGGGCGGGAGCTCGCTGGTCGTGCTGCGGCTGCTACGGCTGCTGCGCGTGCTCAAGGTGATCACGGTCGTGCCCGAGCTGCAGGTGATCCTGCGCGGCGTCGGCGCGGGCTGCAGGAGCATCTTCTGGATCCTGCTCTTGCTCTCCGGCGTGGTGTACGTGTACTCGGTGCTCGGCGTGCTGATGTTCCGCGCAAACGACCCGCGCAACTTCCGCGACCTCGGCGCCGGCGTGGGCACGGTCCTGAACATCGCCACCGGCGAGTGCGTGGATTACTTCTTCATAAACTACTACGGATGCGACCACTACGGGTACGAGGAGGACGCCGAGCGCTGCGTCGCGCCCAGCGCGCAGAAGGCGTTCGCGTGTCTGTACTTCGTCTCGCTCATCCTCGTCGTCGGCCAGATCATGATGTCGCTCTTCATCGGCGTCATCACCAACAAGATGGAGCAGGCGGCCGAGATCCTGCGCGAAACCAAGGCGGGCGAGCTCCGCGCGGCGAAGGCGGCGAAGGCCAAGGCGGGCGTCTTCGCCAGCCGCGAGGCCGCGGCCGCGGCGCTCGGCGCCGAGGACTTCGACAAGGTGGTCGCCACGCTCCACGTGGTTTCCGGGAAGGACACTCGGGAGACGGACGCGCGCGAAGCGGCGGAAAACGGGAAACAGAAGACGGCGTTCAAGAAGTGCCAGACGCTCGTCTCGCGTCTGGTGAGCCACAAGGTGTTCGAGGCGTTCGTGGTGCTCGCCATCCTGGTGGCGGGCGTGGAGACGGGCGTGGAGACGTCTCTCGGCGCGAACGAGTCCGTGCCGTCTGGGTGGAAGACGGTCGGCGAGGCGGTGGTCTGGGTGTTCGCCGCCGAGCTGGCGCTGAAGATGTTCGTGTTCGCGGACAAGCCCCGCGAGTTTTTTCGCGGCGAGGCGGGCGCGTGGAACGCGTTCGACCTCGCCGTGGTCGTGGCGGCGTTCGTACCGAGCCGGATCGAGCCCATCGCCATCGCGCTGCGCCTGCTGCGCCTGCTGCGCATCCTGAAGCTGATCCGCGCGGTGCCGCAGCTGCAGGTGATCGTGACCTCGCTCCTGCGCGGCACGGCGTCCATCTTCTACGTCGCGCTGCTCATGGCGCTGGTGTTCTACGTCTACGGCATCGCGGGCGTGCACTTGTACCGCGACAACGACCCGTTCCACTTCTCGTCGCTCGGTGTCGCGTTCATCACGCTGTTCCGCATCTCGATGATGGACGACTGGAAAGTCGTCGTGCACGTCAACGCCGCGGGGTGTTCCACGGATTTCTACGGGAACGACGACGGCGGCGACCTCTACGCCGACGTCACGGGCTCGCCTGGTTTGTGCCAAAATCCGGAGGCGTTCGGCGCGGTCGCGATCGTGTACTTCGGGACGTTCATCATCATCGGCGCGCTCGTGTTGGTCTCCGTGTTCGTGGGGATCATCGTCACCGGCATGCAGGACGCCACCGAGGACATGAACGTCGAGCTGGACCGGCGCAAGCGCGCGAAAATGTCGGCGGGGTACTTTGGCCTCGACGCGCGCGAGGTGGAGGCCACCAACCGCGTGTTCCGCGTGCTGGACATCGACGGCGGCGGCGAGCTCGCGCTGGAGGAGCTGGAAGACGCCATGCGCGCGCTGGGCGTGCCCACGCACTCGAAGTTCCTGCGCCAAACCGTGGACGTCTTCGCGGATGACAAGACGGAGCTCGACGCGTCGGACTTTCTGCTGCTCGTGTCGCTGTGCGAGCGCGCCATCGAGACGCAGCGGAGCAGCGGGGTGGTGGGGAAGCCCTTCTACGGCGACTCCGAGGACGAGCGCGAGGAGGGCGAGCGGCTGCGGGGCGCGCTCAGGGGGCTCGGGAGCGCGGGGAGCCGCGGGAGCAGCCGCGGGAGCCTCCGCCTGAAGGCGCCGGGCGCCGCCGACGACGAAAGCGAAAAAATGAGGCGCGACGCGAAGGACGAGACGCGCGCGGCGAGCCGAGCCCCGACGGGGCCCGGCCCCGGAAGTCGGCGGAAGATAGCCGTGAGCGAGTCGACCAGGAATCTCGCCGCGCGCATGGACAGAAAGGAGGCGGAGGCGCGGAAGGTGTTCGGGGGGATCGCGGGCATGTTCGGGAGGGCCAAGCCCGCGAAGAAGTAGCGACAAAATGGTACGCAAACGCGAGGGACGAAACGTTGAGTGTGTTTTGTGAAACTTTTTGGAAGTCCACCGGCAAAAATATCGACGCGTCTGGTGCGTTTCACCCGGACGAAGATGTCTCGGTGTCGCCGACGCGGGGCGAACACTCGAGCGCGCGCGTGGGGCGACGCGCGGGTCTCGGTTTCGGCGCCGTGAGCCGGGTCCCGAGCTCGGCGGCTCGCCTGCCGCGATGTCCATCCGCGTGGAGTGGCCGAAGGAAGGC
>Ga0181601_10004978_pt1 | contig 11068 bp, 10 predicted proteins | sample 041ome_8_FD_133020 | JGI IMG/M metagenome (GOLD analysis project Ga0181601, IMG submission 133020) | Coastal salt marsh microbial communities from the Groves Creek Marsh, Skidaway Island, Georgia - 041407BS metaG (megahit assembly) | ecosystem: Environmental > Aquatic > Marine > Intertidal zone... | reverse complement strand
GATGTTAGCACAGATATGTAACTTTCCCTATACGTATAGAAACTAGGCATATTTTTTGCTCAAGAGTAGTTGTGCAAAGTCGAAATATCATAAATCGTCGCGCTTTTTGCGCCGGCATACTCGCGGCAAGTGCGGTGGGGGCTTCAGAACCAATTGTTGATCTGAAGAAAAAGAGTTCTCCTTTGATGTTGCCACAAAAAAAGCAGGCAATTTTTCAAAGACCAGAGAAAGAATTCATTGATTTAGAACCTGCAGTTCGCGGGTCTTCAAATCAGTTGTTCACGCCACACATAATGCCGAGTTTGTATAGAAGACGTCTCACATTATTACTGCGAAATGTGCACACTAAAGAAGAAATTAACCTAGCCATTCCTAAGTCTTTGGAAGCTTCGAAAATTACAATTAAAAAGTTTGATCACATTTGTCGCGATTGGCGATACAATCAAGTCAAAACAATGGATCCTCAGCTTTTGAGTATTTTGGCAAAAATTTGTGAAGAATCTACGCAAGATAAAACACCTATTTTAGTAAATGTGCTTTCTGGCTTTCGTACAGAAAAAACAAACGAAATGCTTAGACGCAAAAGTGCTTTGGTTGCGAAAAATTCATTCCATAAAATTGGGAAGGCATTAGATTTCTGTTTGCCAAATGTCAGTGCTCACAAGGTTAAAGACAGTGCTTACTTGCATGCCTTTGGAGGTCTTGGAGTTTATAAAAATTTTCTACACATTGATACTGGGCCAGAACGAAGATGGATTATCTAGGCGATGTATTGGTGAATACGTAAGCACAAGTAGGTGAGATGAAACTTTGATTGTGAGGATGCAATAATGAAAACCGAATGGGATTATTCTGATAGAGCTCATGCATACGATCAAAGGGCAGATTACAGTCAGAAAGCTATAAATTATTTGATCAAGAAAATTGATTGTGAGCTGAAAACGGTCGTTACGGATATGGGGGCTGGGACTGGTAAATAAACAAGCATCTTTTGAGTCATGGACTTACTGTCTATGCTGTTGAACCAAACGATAATATGAGAGACTATGGAGTTAATAATACAAAATCTCTAGATGTTACGTGGTCAGATGGGGTAGGTGAAAAAACTAGATTGCCTCATGCTAGTGTTTATGCGGCTTTCTTCGGGTCATCTTTTAATGTGGTCGATCAGAAAAAAGCGCTGAAAGAATGTTCGAGAATAGTACGACCTGTTGGTTGGTTTGCTTGTATCTGGAATCCTCGAGACATCGAATACAGTATTCGGAAGACAATAGAGCAGAACATAACTTCTTTTATTCCTAAGTACGACGGTAAGACCCATCTATGTCAAGCCCCCTATGTTTGCATCAATTTTAGGGTCGTAGTTTCTGGTATTGGCGGGCGCATATTGAGCTCCTGGTGAGGTCGGATGTGAATATATTCTTTGAGCCAGCAATTGATCGTCGCCTGCGCTTCATGTGTTGTTTGGTATCAGTTTATGTTGAGCATTTCATTGCGTAGTGTGCCATTGAACCTTTCATTGTGTCCATTCTCACATGGCGACCCTGAATAAATATGTATTGGCTCAATGCCGACCCGTTGCAACCAACAGCGGATTAATTCTGACACAAATTCGGGGCCATTATCCGAACGAATATGCTCGGGCTTTCTGTGCTTGATAATCAGCGGATAAAGCGTCTCAAGTAATTCAACAGATCCAAGCTTTGTACCGACATTAACTGCCAAAGCTTGTAGCGTATACTCATCCACCAAAGTCAGCATTTTATAGGGGCGGTTATTAATTAACTTGTCTTGCACAAAATCGATGGCCCATACATGGTTAGGCGCATTGGAACGCTTACGGATCATAGGGCTATCTTTACGATATTGTGCTATCTTACGGTACCCATACTGCCCATACATCTTTGCATGTCTGATTATGTCATGCCTGAGCGCATCTTCATCCCGGCCTTTCCGCTGATACATCATTGTCGAGCGTGCAACGCCTAACACGTTACATGTACGCCGTTCAGATGTGCTTAGCTTGTGACGAACATGAATAACGCTTTGGCGCTTCAACTCTGCGCTCAGGCCTGGGGCTTTAGATAATCAAGGCTTTCTTTCAAGATCAGTTTATCCAGCTCAAGCTCTGCCAAAATCTTCTTGAGACGCTGGTTCTCTTCTTCCAATGCCTTGAAATCAGATAACTTCGCACGCCCGATGCCGCCATAACGCTTATGCCATCCATCATAGGTCATGTCATAAATACCCGCAGTGCGGCAAGCACTCACAACACCCATACCTCCATGAAGATAAACCTCAATCTCACGTAGAAATCTCAGAACTTCTTCTTTATTGTATCTCTTTCGTGCCGTTCCAATTCCTCCTTGAAAGAGTACTAGCAAAATTCCTGGCACTAACTTAGGGGGGAAGGTCACGAAGTGGATTCGGTGTCTGTTTCAGAATTATATAATTCGTGGTCTGTCTATCGATGACATAACCCATGAAGTAAAAATAACGAAACTAATAACTTTAAACTTTGTATTAGCGCATCTTTAAGAAAATGGAATTTTGCCTATCTTGGCAAGATGCTTTATTGTTTGTTGAACCACTGGATCACAGATTTTTGAAGCCTGCATTTTCGTGCTAAATTCTAGTGCATTGTGTGTACCGGCAATTCTCCAGTTATTACCTTCCAGATACGCTTTGCAGGCGCTAGCGATATTTTCGACTTGTACTGAGATCATGTAGGGCGCATAGGGATTGTCATTTGGGATCTTTTCACTAATGACGAGAACCCTTCGTTCAAGCGTTCGTGCAACCCGCTCAGCTGAGGTAAATCTCGGATCAATTGAAGCTAGCGTGTCTTCTTTTTCATGCAATGTAAGATTAAGAACTATTTTACTGCGATCGATTAGTGAATTTAAAACGCTATTGTGTACAACACCCATTGGAAAGCCACTTCCAACGCAAACTATTTTTATTCCTTGGTCAATTATATTTTTTATAATTTGTTCCCGGTGCGGTGTTAATTTTCCAAAAAATAATACATCAAGATCTTTGGGTGACCTGGTTTTGAAATCATTTTCTATGTCAATACAACCATAAGGATAATAAGCGCTGAATTTCGCTATTGGCTTCATTATTTCGTTCATCCGCTCCATAAAATTCCAAACAAAATCAAATTTGGGCGCTAACTCGAATAGCGTATTTTCCCGTATTTTTAGAGTTTCTTCCGTATAAGGAATACCGTATTTACCATATGGAATTCCTTGTTTTGTTATAAGTTCGGTGTTTACGAGGCCAAGTGTGATACCATCACCAAGTAATTTGGACAAGTAGAGGTTCCATGGTTCTATTCCCATGAAATTCTCAATGTAAATATTAATGGCCCTACTGTGGATATTCTTTTCAGTCACCGTAACTTCATGGCCGCAGGAAGCCAAACTGAAGCGTAGATAATCCAAAATGAGTGCATTTGGTTTATTATGATTATGAGTGAGGATGTTGAACCACATTAGCTAAGCTATCCTGAATGATTCACGTAATTCGCGATTAATTATCTGGATGTTAGTTAAAACACACTTCCTACGAAACAGTATTATTGTTCTTTCAAAACGTCAAAATTTTTCTACATAAAAAATCACTGTGAGTAATTTTCTAACGTTTATAAAATACTAACAGTTCGCATGTCAGTCTCTTGATGATATGTTTATTTTACAAATATCGATTGGTAGAAATGTGCTATCGCCAACATTAAGGAGAGAGTTTTGCTTACCACCACTCACACAAAGTTAGTGAATTTTCCGACGCAAGCATATACACAAGATCTTACAAATATCGATAAGTCGATGTGGTTAAAGCCTTTGTCGACTGCTGACTTTGATGCATCTAGAGATTTATTGCCACCTGCGAATTATTTCGTCGAAAACGCAGAAATTTTTGGGATGTCAAATATAATTTCCAGTTCCAAAAACATAGCATGTCTCAATAATATAGTTTTTAACCCTGTCAATATTGACAAAATAATTGACGCTTCTGAGACATGTATTTCATATGAGGAAGATAAATTTATCTTCAAAACTAAAGTTGTGCATAATCTAGTAAAGGCCATCTTTATAGGAGGGCATTGGAATTTTGGCCACTGGCTATTTAATCATCTTGCAAGACTTAGTTATGTACCAGAACCGATAAATGATAAAATATTTATCCTGCCTGCGAGTTTAAAGAAAAATTATAGAGGTATGCTTTATGAAATTGGCTTGAAAGATGAGAACTTATTTTTTGTTGAGCCTGGTATGCTTGTTAAAGTTGAGGAATTGCTGATTCCACAGATGCCTTGGTTGAGTCCAATTGAAGGTGTAGTACTTTGGTCCCCTGGTGCAATTCAGAAACTGCGAAAATTATTAAAGGTACCGCAAACTCTATATAGCGAGGCTGATTGTAAAGTGTTCTTAACGCGGAAAAATACTCGCTGGAGAAAGTTGCTGAATGAGGATGAAATTTTCGAAAAATTTGAAAAATTAGGGTTTATTAGAATTGATGCTGCTGATTTAAATGCTGCAGAGCAAATAGAATTAGGAAAAAAAACTCAGTTTTTGTTCAGTCCCGCTGGAGCAAATTCTAATTTTTTCATTAGTATGCCATCAAATTCTTTGATGTTGGAAAGTGCACCACCGATGCCCAACATGAATGTAAGTGGAGCATTCGCTAGAGCCTGTGGGATACAGTATTCTCAGTTAATTGGTAAGCCTTTAGTCGATCTTAATAAAGCGGAACTAAATTATGACTATATTATTGCCGATGAAGATATCTCATCTGCGATAGAAAATTTTCTTCGCCTATCTTAATGAAAAATCCACATTGTTCATTAGTAAATGTTTATCGAGGCAGATGCACTATAGACGAAGCGAATAATTATTTATTCTTACGTTTTATAAAGTGGAAGGCGTATTTCACTCTATAGATTGCAGGTTCAAGCTGATCGCATCGCAACATTTTACTTTCCATCGCCCTCCATTCATCGCTAAAATCTGCATGGCGGTACTCATTAAAATATGGTCCACCATTAGTCCAATGCACATTTTTGACTTTTGACACAGTAGTACTGCTGTCGTATTCTCCCACGAGCCAATTCCAGTGAACGTCCAGCTCCCCAATTTCGGAATCTTGAAGCCAACTGAACCGATGTAACTCTGCGCCCGTACCATTATTGACAAAACTTAGGCTTAACTTTCTATTTGACGGGTGTTCACAATTCCAAAGAACTACCGAAGACCAGTTTTTTCGGGGATATGCATACTGTGTTTTGCCTAGAAATTTAATTTTACTTTTGGGCGTATAATCGTGCTTTACTACATGTACTGCTTTATCAGGGTTATTGTGAGCAATCTTGAATAGTTCGGCAACATCTGTACGCATCAGCATATCACAGTCTAAAAATAATGCTGTTCCAGAGTAGCTTTGCAGATATGGAACCATAAATCTCGAGAAAGAAAACTCATTTGATTGTTGTGGGTCTGTGGTCCTCTTGAAAACTTTGGAATAATTTTTCAAGTTCACCGGATGAATTGCTAGAGGTTCCGAGCTTGTCTCAATTAAGGATTGCGCCATAACGTGCCAGGCGATACTTTCTTTTGGATCATATCCAAGATAGATATTTAAGTTCTTAGATTTAAGCATTTTTCTTAACTCACATTTTTGTTTCTGAAACGCAATTTTTAATCCACCTTCAGGACTAAACTGCTTTAAAACCTAGTAATTTTTGATCAACTTTGAACGTTTCCGAAAGGTCCCAGTCCGAAGATTTAAAACTCTCAAAAACGACACCCTTCGTGAAAGCTTCGGAGCAAATCAGCATGACCTCAATGCTAGGATATTTACTTGCAATACCATCAATCATCCCCTTCCAATAATGGGGGTTTCTAACTGTGATGTGAGCATTTTCACCATTGGGGAGTAGAGCTGCAGCTTCATAACATGCAACATTTATCACTAGTAATTCTTTTGAAAGCCTGAACAACTCTTCAATAACCTTTGGTATGTCTGCAATAAATATATGCTCTAATACGTCAACACATACCACACAATCAGTGTTTTCTTTGTTAAGCAAACCTCTCGCGGGTTCGAATATTTTAACTTCATCCAGACCAAAGTAATCTTTTGCTGATAAACCAGTATCATGGTCAAATCCTGGAATATCCCAATTTGAACCGCCCCCACCGTAGTCAAGGACCGTCTTTATTTTTTCTTCGCATAATTTTGGTTTTACTATTTCTCTGAACTTCCTTAGTTGAAAATCATTGTATGGATTTTCAATGTAAGCTCCATTTTTTCGTTTTAACCCATTCATCGCCATATGTTTATACAGATCAATGAGATGCTTTCCTTGAGAAGATAATTCTAGTGTTTGCATATTTAATGTCCTCATATTTGATTGAAATGGGTAACTTCGTACGAGCATTTGATATCAAGCTAACCAACGCTTCTATTTCTCGAAACTCAAATCCTATTATCAATTTTTACAATTTCATTTTGGAAGAATTCACATAGCGCTTTTTCAAAGTCACTTGCTTCCATTTCATCTGGTAAATGTATCGACTTGCTGTGAGGTATAAATGGTGAGCTATATGATGGGCCTGTTTTAAAAGTAGCTCCTAAATCGAAATGATAAGGTGCACCTCTAACAAAAGATAAGTTATCAATCCCTAATGCCCCAGCTGTAGAACGTATGGCCATATACGGGCTAATTAATAGATCGCAATTGTTTAATATTGCACACGTTTCTTCAAAATCATTTTTGAGATCAACATCAGGAAAAACAATTTTATCTCGTATCTTTTGAGGAATACTTTTTACCAGTGCGGCATCCCACGTGTAGTCTAAGTTAACCCACAAGTGATCAGACTGTTCGATCAGCTTTGAAAACAAATCAAAATTCAAATGTTTATGTTTATCCCGTTTTGGAGTCTTGAAATGACTATTGTATGCGAAACCAATTTTTAGTTTCGTATCATCCAACTTTTGCGCCCACTCTGCAGATTTGGCTTCGTCTACCAATAGCCATGGCTTCACTTCTAAATATTTATTTGGATTTGGCTTAAGCAACGTAAATATGTCTGCCATAGGCATGTGATAGTCAAAATCATTAACCAAGCTTAACAGAGAGTTTTCATCATACTGAGGTGAACGTACCTCGATTTCTGGAAAAGACCTTGTTAAGCTCGATACTAATCTCTCATCTACCTCTAATTTTATCTTCGCCTCAGAAATATTTATGAAACTTCTCAAAAGACTACAAAAGTCTATTTCATCGCCGAAACCCTGTTCGCGCCAAATGAGTACAGTTTTACCTTTCAGTTCGTTAATTTTTTTTACTCGGGGTACATTAAAATTTCGTTTTGGTGATGGGAATTTAGGCTGTTCAAATCGATGAAAATAATGTTTCCAACCTTCTTCGGTATTACCCAACCTTAAGTGCGTTATGGCTAGATGAAATCTAGCTTCACCACTAAGCTCCTCATTAGTCAAAAATTTATTTACGAATTTTTCTGTTTCGACCATCGAGAGTTCTACTTCGGAGAAGTTATGCAATTCCATGCAAGTAGTAAGACGGTGTAGATGACAGAGCCGTTTAAAGGACTTGTGCGATCCAATCCCTTCAGACAAGGCTAAGCTGTTAGACAGCATTTTTGTCAATTCTCTGTCTGCACTCGAAAATTCTGCTAGTTTATTATAGCAAAGAACCAGACGCTCTCGTGCACCAGGATGATTTGGTTGTATCTTTATTGCATTTAGAACAGCACTTTTTGCTTCGTTGAATCTTTCTAATTCACATAAAATTATTGAACGCTCGTAGTAGGGCTCGAATTTGTCTGGGTCAATTTCGCTGCACACTTGAAGAGTTTTTTCAGCTAAATCATACATATCTGCGTCAATGAAGAGTAGAGCTATCTCAAAGTTTACCGCAAAATCATCGGGGGCAATCATTAGTGCCTTTTGAAAGAACTCCATCGAGTTTTTGAAATCTTTTAGGTTACGGTACGTAGATCCTGCGAGAAAAAACAACTCACGATTGTCTGTACATAAGGGGATAATATGTTCGAGTACTTCTTTGAGATCAACAAAATTAGAGTTGAAATACAAATTCCGAAGCTCTTTTAGTAGTTCTTCGGGTATTATTTCGAATTTTTGATTTTCTCTTGGACTTTGCGTTGCCTCTAAACGTACATCAAAAGTTCCATCGCCTTGCATGTTGCGGTAATCATTCACTGCGACTGAATCTTTGTTAGTGTGTGTTGCTTTAGCGGTGTTCATCGAAATCCCCATTGCTGCAAATCGTCGACCTGTGGCAGCAATAATCGTGCCAGTTGATTGCAAGACTTATAGCACTTTTGCATTTCATGACTTACATTCAAAAATCGATTTAAGAGTCATGGGGCAATGTATTTTGTGATTTGGCATACGTTTTGCTGCCTTGGCCCAGGTTAGTGGTGCCGAATTAAGTAGGTCCGATAAAAATTTGCTGGAATATAGTTTTTAATGAATGCACGTATGGATTTAAATTCACGAGATCGAAAACAACTCTTGGAGTTAAGCGCTCTTAACAATGAATATCAAAATGGTAACTATTTAAGAGTGTCGCAAAAGCTTAAAGACATCGAACATAATTTTCAAAACTTTTATCTATTCTGGTACTTATTTGCTCTTAATTGTGTGAAATTGGGACATTATGATCGTGCAAAGAAATTTTTTTCTAAGGCAGTTGATTTGGAGCCTGATAGCGCAAATTTAGTTCGTGATATCGCCATATTTTACAAAAATAACAATGAGTTGGTCGAAGCGGCTAAATATGCCTTGCGTTATGTCGAATTGAAGCCTAGCTCCTCAGATGCCTACTGCACATTGGGGTTGGTTCATCTTGAGTCCAGTGAACTTATCGAGGCCGAGCAATGTTTCTTAGATGCTTTGAAATTGAATCCAGAGGATGAAAATATTCAAAATAACTTTGCAAAGTTATATATGGAAAAGGGAGACTTTAATTCAGCCATTCGAGTTCTTGAAAGAGTATTGAAAACCTCCAAGGACAATATTGAAGCAAAGATAAATTTGTCGTTGGCATATCGTTCGGTGAACCATTTAAATAAATCGCTATCTATTATCGGATCGGTCACTACCACAGAATGGAATGTATTAGATAATAGGTCTAAAGAACAATTTAAATTTAACCGATCACTTGCATTTCTTGCGTCTGGTAATTGTGATAAAGGATGGGAAGATTACTTAGATCGTTTCGAGGCACCAAAATTTACGTCTAAATTCAGAAATTATGAAATACCTCGTCTCGAGTGCTTATCAAAAGCGTTTGGAAATAAATTATTGATATGGCCTGAACAAGGCATTGGAGATCAATTAACTTTCTTAGCGCTAATAAATGAATTTCAAAAAGTGACGGCTAGCGATATAACTTTGTTGTGTGATCCAAGAATGAAAACACTATTAAGTCGTTCATTTGAAAATGTTCATATACTCACAGATCCGAAACTGGAAATAAATTGTCAGCAATGGGATTATCATTTGCCTTTAGGCGACATCGCACCGCTGATGAAATTTAGTAAAGAAAAAACGCAGTTCATAAAACCATACCTAAAGGTCGATAATAGATTATTCAGAAATTTGAAAAAAGACCTTTCCAAAAAGAGAATTAGAGTGGGTTTGGCGTGGGAGAGTGTCATTAAAAATTATAAGAGAAATCTGAATCATACCAGACTTTCGGACTGGGCACCGTTGATCGAGAATGAGGATTACATTGTTTACAACTTACAATATGATTTTGACGATGATGACTTAACCGACTGTGAGCAGAAATTGTTATTTAAGATTAATAGACCTGCATTCGATCTCAAAAATGACTTTGAGAGCCTTTCGGCTTTAATGAAAACACTTGACTATGTGATATGCCCGACCACAGCTATAATGGCACATGCCGCGGCATGCGGGATACCGACCCTGTCGTACAGTACAATAGTTTCTGATCGCGCATTGGGTAATGTAGATCATAATAGTTTTAGTATTCCATGGTTTTGGCACAACAAAGTGTATCTCTACACACCAAGTACTAAAAATAATATGATACAAAATATCCTTGAATGTGTTGGAGAAAATAGCGCTGACCGTAATAAAAAGTATTGAAAGTCGTGCTTCACGTCTGCTTCATGCGAAAAATTTAATTTAAAACATATAATGGATCAAGTTGATGAGCTTCTTTGTCGAAGTAGGTTTATCAGACATCTCTGAGGCTATGTTTTATTTTCGTCAAAGTGGACATTTTTAGACCAAGACATACAAGCAAATGAGCTTATATTATTTTCGCTGAGAAATTTAAGCAGAAGTATCCAAGATCTCAGCACACTTTAAGCCTCGTCAGTAAAAGTGATCAAGAAAACTACGCACCGCCCTGCATTCATGCAATGTAAATTATAACCATTCCTAGCCGTTTTATGTTACAAGTATTTGAAGGATGAAGCTATGTTGCGCCCCATGATGTCGTTTAAAAATGTTCAACCCACCTCCCATTACATTCTGAGTTCCATTTTAATTGGTATAATTCTTGGTGGCGTTGGCGCCGTAATCGCAAATTTATTTAGAAATGGTATCGTGCTTATGAGTGAATGGGAAGTAAGTCTTCTTCAATCACTTCCGCGCTTTTTCTTCTATTTCATAGCCCTAACGCTTTCTGCTATGATTGTTCACTTCATTAAAAAGCAATTAAATACTTCAGCATTTCATGGCGTTGCCGATAGTATTTATTTCGCTCATAAATCAACCGATGCCACAGATATAAAAGCTGGAATGTTGAGCACATTTGCAGCTTTTATTTCTGCGAGTGGTGGCGCAAGTGTCGGCCAATATGGACCATTGGTACACTTTGGAACAACTATTGGAGCTTTATTAAAGCGATACTTGCGACTGCAATTAAGCTCTGATTTGTTCATTGGTGCGGGAGTGGCAGCTTCCATATCAGCGGGCTTTGGCGCTCCATTGGCGGGAGTAATATTTGCACACGAAGTTGTGTTAAGACACTATTCTC
>Ga0181601_10004974_pt1 | contig 11071 bp, 8 predicted proteins | sample 041ome_8_FD_133020 | JGI IMG/M metagenome (GOLD analysis project Ga0181601, IMG submission 133020) | Coastal salt marsh microbial communities from the Groves Creek Marsh, Skidaway Island, Georgia - 041407BS metaG (megahit assembly) | ecosystem: Environmental > Aquatic > Marine > Intertidal zone... | reverse complement strand
GAGGTGTTGATTTACGCCGCTCTTCTTCACGCTTTACCCGCGATCGTGCGGACATTTGTCAGCGACATGAAGCCTCAGCGCGACGCCAAGCGTCTCGAAGCAGCCACCGCCGCGGCTATATCACCGACGCTCGTCGAGGCAGAGTTCAAAGCCGTCTCAGCCATGACGTTCGCGGGTGAAGGTGCAGGTTCGATGAACGTCAAACCGAACGTGGAAAGCCGCGAGTTTTTGGCGTGTTACGAGATCGACGAATCCTCGCTCGAGCTCTCCGTCAAGCTTCCGGCGTCTTACCCGCTCGCTCCGGCGGAACTCTCCTGCACGAGACTCGTCGGTATCACCGAAGCTAGCCTTCGCCGATGGATGCTCGGTATTTCTGTCATCCTCAAGCACCAAAATGGCGCTGTCGCGCAGGGTTTACTCCAGTGGCACAGGAACATTGACGCCGAATTCGCCGGCATTGAGCCTTGTCCAATTTGCTACGCCGTCATTCAACCCGTCGATCAGCAAAAACCGCGCCTTAGGTGCAGACAGTGCTCAAACAAATTCCACGCCACGTGTCTATACACCTGGTTCCGAACTTCGAGCAAATCCACGTGTCCGCTCTGTCAAACCCCGTGGGGCACGAGTTACCGTTAAACCGTCCACGTTCGCGCGCGTTCGAGCGGTGCGCGCGTCTAGACTCGAGACGATTCTTACGAAACTGTCACTTATAAATACTACTACCGGTAGCGAGTTTCAAATACTTATTATTATAGACTACGCATTCATTCCGCCGCGTACGATTTTCACTCATTCCGTCTCATCACCAATCGTGACGTACACGATGTTCGCGTTCGGTTGTCGGGTGCCTGGTTGTGGCGTGTTTTTTAACACGAGCACCTTCACACCTTTGGGAATGGTCACCTGCTCCCTCGTCTGTCCCGAGTACAGCACCTTGTTGGAATCGTTGTAAAACCCTCTGTCGTTCCAAACCGCCGTGACTTGATGGTAGTAAGACTTTGGTTGTCGCGTCAAGATTTCTTGCTCGAAGATTTGCATCCACGCGCGGTCTCGCTGGTCCAGGTCTGGGGGGTGCCCGAACTCCCCCAACGACGTCCGACGGGCGATCTCTTCCCGCGCGCGCGCCGCCGCCCTGTCGTTCGCGATTTGCGTCGGGGAAGGTTGCGAGTACGGCGTCGGCGGTGAAGATTGCGACATGGAGAAGAGCGATGCGCGTCGCGATGACGCGCCCAAGAGTGCCGACTTTTGCGAGCGCGTCCCGCAGAGATCGCCCGGTCCCATGCGTCGCCCGGTCCCGCTCTCCGAGATCACCGCCCCGTCCCCGACCGTCGCGTTGGTTCTCACCGCCGGCCCGCTCGCGTCCGCGTACTCGTCGCGCGCGAACGCGACGTACGTCAAGCGGACGGTGCGAATCGCGGACGATTCCGCGCCCAGGGCGACGCTGACGCTGTGGAACGCCTTGGCGTCGTCCGCGAGCGATCTGAAAACCGGCGACGTCGTTTTGATCTCGTCGTGCGCGCGGGAGCGACGACGAAACGGACAGCGCGGGCACCGCGCGCGGTCGTTCGTCGTCGCGTCGGACGGGGCGATGCGCAGGATCGCCGCGGCGGAGGACGCGCTGGGACCGCGCGGGACGAACGTCGCGGCGTGGTGTACAAAACTAGGCACCAGTGCCAGGTTCGCGTCGGCGTGGTTTGGGTTTCCGCTCGACGCGCGCGCGACGATCGATCGAGTCGTTCGCGTCGTCGCGCACGCCAAACGATGCCATCGACGATTGCTTCGCGACGCGGCGGACGTCGCGGACGCGGCGCGACGGGAGAGTTACGGTGCCGGGGCGACGTATTGCGAGATTGAGCGCGTCGGCGAGCGAGAGACGGCGCACGTCGTCGGTCGGGTCGTCAAGGCGTCGGCGGCGAAGAGTTCATGGAAACCGACCGTTGGGTACGAGGGTGAGCCGTTTAGTAGGTTGGTGGTGTGGCTGGTGCAAGTCGCGGGAGGGAGAGCGATTGAAGTGCACTTGCCTCCGTCGCGATCGGCGACTTTGGATGAAGAGGCGATCGTGGGCGAGTGCGTGGACGTCCGGAACGCGCGCGTGCGTCCAGTCGGTCCGTTGGGCGCGTACGATTTGGTGTGCGACGCGAGATTTTCGACGTGGCGAAAGTTGGACGGCGATGATCCGCGCGCGATCGATCTCGAGGTTCGAGCGCCACGCGGGTACGCGTTTGATTACCGGATGACGTTTCGCGAGCTCTCGTCGGCGATGCGCTCCTTCGGTTTCCGACGACGCGACGCGGCGCTCATCACGACGCAGGCACGCGTCGCTTGGGTGTGGATATCGACACCCGTGCGTCGAACGAGACGAAAAGTTCCACCGATGCTTTGTCACGAGTCGGACATAGCGTCGACGGATGCGATGATTTTCTTTGGATGCCTGAGATGTCGTCGCGAACTCAAAGCGGATCACAACGAGGTGTACGCCGCGTGCGCGTGCTCGACGACGGAGATACCTCGATACGGATTCATGTGGCGAGACCTCGTGTTGGGATTAAAATCTACGGATGAAGACGATGACGTCGTTTTGGTGCGAGCGCGCGACGGCGTCGCCGAGCGACTTTTGCTCCACGTCTCGGCGGGACAAATCGTGCCAAACAATGGCGACGCGTCGTGCGATGACGACAACGACAGCGATGATACAAATTACACGTACGTGCACGATGCGTATAAAAGAGTCGTCATGTGCGCGCTCAACGCGTTGGCAGCCGGCGCGCGTAACGCCCCGATGACGTTTCAGCTCAGATTTCCAACGCTCGACGACAACGGTTTACCGCAGAGAAACGAGCTCGAGCTCGTAGACTTTAGATTTTAGAATTTAGGTGACAAACCGACTGCACCGCTCACGACGAGTTCCCGAATAACTTGCACGCGCTCTGCGATGAAATCGAGTTGGGCAAACGCGTCGTCTTCGGTTTCAACCGGCGCGCGGGAACAACATTGCCGCGAACACCGCCTAGTGAGATTCTTCACCGACATTCGCGCCTCGGCGAGCTCTCGAGTAAAGTTGACGGAATGCTGCGCCTTGTACGCCGCCATCTCTTTCAATCGTGCATTTTCCCGGCGTAAATCCTCGTCGCGTTGTCGCAACTCGGCGATCGACGCCGAGAGCATCAACCGCGCATCTTCGTGTTTGCGCGCGTCCTCCTCGCGAGACGCCGACGCGGCTTCCAACGACGCGTTCGCGTTCGACACCGATGACTCCAAATCATCCTGCGCCAACCGAAGCGTTTCGTGTCGTCCCAAGACATCCGTGATGTCCTCGAACGCGTTCCCACCCGCGACGTCGCGCACGACGGATGTCAAGTACTCCTCGAACCGACGCACTCGCGCCAAATCTCCATCCGCTCGGCTCGACATCGCCCTCCGTTCTCGCAACTCCACAATCATCTCCGCCAACCTCGCGTCCCTCTCGACGTTCGCCGCGCGCTCCTCTTCCGCTCGACGTGTCGCCGCTCGTCGCTTCACCTCATTCTCCCGCGCGAACGCCGCGAACCGTCCGACATCCGCGCGCGTCTGCGCTTGCGCGAGCGTCAGCGCCCGTTCCCGCGCGTCGCACGCCTCCATCCTCGCGTCGCGTTCCGCGCGTTTCGCCTCCACCGCCGCCACCGCGTCGCGCGTCGTTCGTGCTTCGAGCGCCAGGGACCGCCCGAGGTGGAACGTCCCCCTCGTCGTCGTCGTAGTCGTCGGGGTTCGGTCGACATCTGTACACTTGTCTCGCTGTGCTCGCGACGCCATCACGAGGTGACCCACCTCGTCGTCGTCATCGTCGTCGTCGTCGTCGTCATCCGTCCGGGAATCGATGAGCGTCAAGAACCCATCCGCGGTGAAGGCGTCTTCGAGTCCGTCGTCCGTCGTCGCCATCGTCGTCGTCGGTTTCGTCGTCGTCGTCGTCGCGCCAAAGTGAGTCAAAAAATGGCGTTTGACGTTGACCCGTTTCGCGGCGGTTCGTCTCCTTGCATATTATACTAACTAAAACTCTATATGAGTACATACATTGGTTTGTTTTTAGACAGAAATGTGGCAGAGTATGTGACGCTCCACATCGGCAGTGCGCGACGCGCGACGACGCGCGACGACGCCGGGAGACGCCGGGAGACGCGCGCCCACCGCCGAGGCGCTCAGTTTTTGACGGGCTCGGTGCGCGCGACGGCGACGCGGGAGGTTTTCTTTCGTGCGTGTGTGTTCTCGGCGACGGTGGAACGACGACGAGAGTGTTTGAAACGGTTAAACGATGACGGATGACGACGCACACCGCCGACGACGCGCGCGGTACCGATGGACGACGATGCACGCTGTGATGACGGTGTTGATGACGTGTGTGATCGGGACGGTGGTGGACCGAACGCTGTCGATGCGAGGGAGAGGCGGGGGTGGCGCAGGAAACGCGACGGCGAACGAGAGCGACGACGGAAAAACTTTCTTTGATGAAGCGCGGGCGCGGGCGATCGGACGCGCGCTCGAATCTGGTGGTGCCCGTCCGACGGGATCGCTCGCGGAGCGGTCGGCGTTTGGGTTTTTAGAGACGGCGTTGGATGATTTGCGCAGGGATTTCGTCGGGGAGGCGGTGCGAGACGGACGACGCGAAGAGACGACGCGCGTGGAAATCGTGGGCAGGACGCATTCGGGCGACGCCGGTGACGAGTGGACGACGACGTATGCGAATCTAACGTCATTGGGGCTACGGGTTCGAGATGTTCGCGGTCGGGAGAATGGCTACGCAGAGCGCGCGATCGTGTTGAGCGCGCACGTGGACACGGTGCATTCGAGCCCGGGCGGGTGCGACAACGGGGCGAACATCGCCATCGCGCTCGAGACGACGCGGGCGCTCTTGGCGCGGATTCGCGAGAATGATCAAACATTCACGCGCGATGGCATGCCCGCGCCTGGTTTGTGCGACGAAAACGCGCGGCGGTGCGCGGCGGTGATTGTCATTTTTAGTGCGGCTGAAGAGGAAGGACTGGTCGGCGCGTACGGATTGACGCGAACTCACGAGTGGTTCAACGACGTCAACGTGCCCGTGCAAGCGATTCTCAACCTCGAATCAATGGGAGCGGGTGGTCCACACAGGTTGTTTCAGGTGAAAACGGATACGTCGGTCGGGAGATCGGCGTTGAAGATGTGGGCGCGGGTGTCTCCACGCGCGAGCGGAAACGTCCTCGCCGAGGATATTTTCAATTCTGGTCTCATCAACAGCGGCACCGACTACGCCGTGTTTCGAGACTACAGCGACGCACGCGTCATGTTTGATTTCGCCTTTGTCGAAAAGACGACCGTGTATCACACACCGCGTGATCGCATGAAGTTTGTTCGACCGGGATCGCTGCGCAGTTCGGGCGACAACCTGCTCGAATTCATGTCGGCGTTTTGCGCACTCGGCGGTTTCGGCGATGACGACGACGGGAGCGCTCATTCTCGTCGACCGACGTCTTGGTACACGATTCCGGGTTACGGCATGGTTGTTCACGACGCCCCAGATCCCGAAAACCATCTCGCATTCGTCGGCATTCCGCTCGCGTTTTGCGCCGCGGTGTTGCACCAAATTTGCGTCGGTCCGGTGTCGCTTCGAGCATCCGCAGAAGCCGCCAGAGATAGATCTGAAAACATGTTTAGACTCATGATTACAATCCTGGTGATCACCGTCGGATCTGTGATTCAGTGGTTCAGCGCCGTGACGGCGGCGGCAATGGCGCCCGTCGTCATGAGCTATGTTTTCGACGCGCCGGATCTCTACGTGGCGAGACCCGTGGCTCTATTGGCGTTGTCCGGATCGGCGGCGTTCATCGCGATGATGATTTTCGCGCGTGCGATGCGTAGAGCCGTCTTTAGCGTGCTTCCGATGCACGTGAAACTCACATCGGGCGTAGATGCAGAACGCACGGTGGAGTGGTCTCTTCTCTTCGGGCAAACTCTCGTTTGGGGCGGCGTCGCTTCGCGCGCCGTTCGCGCGAGCGTCGGTTCTTCGTACATTCCTCTAATCTGGATGATGCTTCCGATGACGGTCGCGATCGTACCACCGCTGCTGCCGATGTTTACGTCGAAACTCGAGCGCGTTCCAAAGCCGCCATCTCCGGCGCGTCTCGTCGCCACGCTCGTCTTTCCGCTTTGGATCACCTTTCCAAATGCGCTCGTGTTACTTCACGTGTTGCAAGGCGTCGGTGCGCGCTCTCCCGTCGGTAATGACATGATCTTCTTGTACGACGCGATATCGGGCGCCATCGTCGGGCTCATGACGATCGCTGTGGTTGGATTCTTCGCTCCGACAATCGCTGGTGGCGAATCGGCGCGATGGCGTTCAGCGATGAAAATTGGCGCCGGAACGCTCGCTTCGGCGGCGGCTTACACCTTTGTCTTTATGACGATCAATCGAGGCGTGAATTGGACAGTATTATCCCCGCAACCGGTCATTCTGACGCATTTAGCGCGTAGTAGTCGCGGTGACGGCGAAATCATCATCGCTCGAGCGGGCGTCGGGCGAATGCGACACGTCGTCAATGCCTTGAAATCTAACCCGGAAATCGACGGCGCATACGATTTCGATTGCGCTCGGAACAAGACGGTGGATTTCGTGAGCAGCAAGATTCAGGGCGCGTGCGTCGTCACGAGGAAGAATGACAAAGACGCGCTCGCCGAAGAAGTTCGAAACTCTGGCGCTTCCGCCCCTAGTTTCAGCCAGATTGAAGCCATCGGCGCAGACGCGTACGCAACTACGATGCACGTCGGCGAAAGCCTTCGGTGGGTTCTCGCCATCGACAAGCGATGCGTATCTCGAATCGCCGTTTCCGCCAAGCACGACGCTGACGCGTCGTCATTCGTCGAACCGAACCCGTTGAACTGGGTCAACATCGAGACGTACCGTCCCGGACACGGACAACGCGCGCACGTCAACGGCATCGGCGGCGTATCCGCGCCGATGGAGTACGTCGTCTGGTACACACTTCGAGACGAAGAGGAACGAATGAAATACTTTGGCTCGAGAGCTGACGTCGCGAGGCACGCGTGCGCGTCCGGTGTACGCGTGCGCGTTGATTACACGGTGAGAACGCCCTCACTCGCAGCCATTGACAAGGCGTTGCCGCGATGGACCGCGCCGTTTGGCAAGCACAAGTCTCCGCAGTGGCTCTCCTTCTTTGAACACCTAGACGTCGTACCGTCGTCCAAATAGATTACAACGCTAGCAGTATTGCACATTCATTAGCTAAACATCCTCTACTGGGTTTGCGGAGAAACAAAAATTAAGTCTTCATCCGTGCCCAACGTCCGTCGCGCCTTGTCCATCCTGTCGCTCGGCACGCACAACTTGAAAGATTGCTCGCCCGATGGGTCGAGCACCGTGAACACTGGCGAGCGACCCGCGATAGAGTCGTCGACGCCAACGATCACGACGTAGTGTCCGATGAAACCTATCGCGGCGACGGCGTCTTCGTCTGAGAACATCGCGTACTTGTCCACGAGCGCCATCGCGAACCATCCCGCCTTGATCACCTCCACCAAAGCTTCGCTCGTCAGACTTTGCACGCGCAATTCGGGCACCGCCTCGCCACCGTCACCAACATCGGAACCGTCGCCTTCCACGCGTCGTTTACACCGACTGAACAACCCGTTGACGCGCCTCGCGTCGTCCAACAAATCCTCTCTATAAAACGCCTCCTCGCACAACCCCGCGTTCGTCCCCGCGCACGTCGTGCACATCACCACCCGTTCCACTCCACACTTTTTCAGCGCAAACGCCAAATCAATCGTCCACACGCTCTTCCGCCGTCCGACCGCTCTTCGCACGTCGTCCAAATTCGGCGCGTTTCGCTCTCCCAAGACCAAACGCGCGAGCGTCGTCGCGCACGCCGGTCCGCAGTCCCAATCCCCGCGCTGTCGCGTCACCTCCGCATCACCACATGCCGGTACCGACGGTCGTCGACGACCGAACGTCCCGCGCGCTTCATCCGCGTCCACGACGCGCACCATCGTCAAAGTCCAAAAAACCAATCCTTTCGAGGAGACGAACAGACGGGATTTTGCAACTTTTCAAACCAATCGTCGTCGTCGCCGTCGTCCGTCGTCGTAATCCGTCGTCCGTCGTCCGCGCACCCAGAGACTCCACGCGCCCGCGCTCTCGCGCGGCGTCGTCCGTCCGTCCGCGCGTCGCCCTGGCGCGACGTCGTCCGTCCGTCCGCGCGAAAAGACGCCAAAGGTCACGCCGATGAGAGGCGCGTTTTTCACAGAATCATACTGTTTGCCCATATGTTCTCGCATTGCGCAATCCACGTCAGATCCATCCGCGTTCGGCGCGACGCACCCAGAGCGCGACGCACCCACCGTCGGTTCGAACGATCCCCGAGCGCGCGAGCGAGCGAGCGAGCATCTCTCCCTAACCTAGCGTCACCGCCGAACGCACGAACCATGCGCGTCGTCGCGAGAGAAGAAAGAAAATCAACAATCGTCAACGCCCCGATCATGATCGGATCGCACGCGCGTCGTGGACCGGCGCTTCCTGAACTGTCGGCGGCGAAGAAAACGACGACGGAAACGAAGAAGAAGGTTGACTTCAACGAAGTGATGCGCAAGGCGTCGGCGCGGGCGTTCCGCGGGGGCGTCGCGGGTTTCGCCGCGGGCGTGATCCAAGTGGGAACGTTCATGTGGATGCGCACGGCGATGAATTACCAATACGCGAACGGTGGAACGATGCTTGGAAGCATCAAGGCGCTGTATAAGGACGGCGGTGTCCCGAGATTGTATAAGGGGATGTCGTTCGCGATCGTGCAGGCGCCGTTGAGCCGATTCGGGGATACGGCGGCGAACACGGGCGTGTTGGCGGTGCTCGACGCGTACTACCCGCAAATGCCGGTGGGCGTGGCTACGGGATTCGCGTCGGTCGGTGGTGCCACCTGGCGCATCTTTTTGACGCCGGTTGATACGTTTAAGACGACGCTGCAAGTGCAAGGTAACGCTGCGTTCGCGTTGTTGAAGGACAAGGTGAAGGTGGGCGGCGTCGGTGTCTTGTACAATGGCGCGGCGGCGAATTTCGCGGCCAACTGGGTGGGTAACTACCCGTGGTTTGCCACCTTTAACTACTTGCAAAAGACGATCCCGAAGCAAGACACCAAGTTGAAGAACAACGCGCGCAACGCGCTCATCGGTATGGCTGCTTCCATCGTCTCGGATTGCATCTCCAACTCTCTCCGCGTTGTCAAGACGGTCAAGCAAACCTCTGGCGACGCCAACCTCGGTTACATGGGCGCCATCAAGGGTGTCGTCGAGAAGGACGGTCTCAAGGGTCTCTTTGGCCGCGGTTTGCAAACGCGCATCGCGACCAACGTCTTGCAAGCAATGGTCTTCTCCGTCGCCTGGAAGGCTATCGAAGAGGAGCTCAACAAGCGCGCCGAGGCGAAGAACGCGGCGCCGGCAAAGAAGGGCAAGAAGGCGTCTCTCGTCGCCGCTCAAGTATCCTCCGCGCTCCCGCCGCTCACCGTGGCTTAAGCGTGTACGTAAATTATTAAGATTAATAAGTACCAAACATGTCCGGATATATCTTTCATCACACATTATTCTTGCCTCTCGCTACTAAACGCTAACTGTAAAATTTTGACGACGAACCTCTCGCATTATATTACGCCGTCGCCGGGGTGAGCTCGTGATCGGTAAACACCCACTCGTCGCCCTTCTTAACGACGGCGATGCACTTGCTGCCGACGCGCCAGGTGGCGGTGGCGATCGGGGTTGGATCGTAGAGGTAGAGATCCGGGTACGCCGACGCCAACGCCTCCGTCGCCTTTTTGGCGTGGTAGTGCGGAATGGTGTGGTTCACGTGATGCGCGACGTGCGTGCTTCCGATGCGGTGGTGCAAGAAATCAAACACCGGCCCATACGGGCGATCGATGGTCATGAACGCCCCCTTGACCAAGTTCCATTCGTCGCCTTCAAAGTGCGGAACATCCACGTCGGTGTGTTGCAACCACGTGTACAAGACGAGCCAAAAGTTGGTAATCATGTACGGGCCGACGTAAAGCGCCATGACAGTGGCGATGCCGCTGTGTGCAGCCCAAGCCGCGAGAGCACCGAGCACGGCTACGACGCCAATGTCGGACTGCCACACCTTTTTGGCCCACTTACCCGGGAAGAGGGCGTTCTTGCCTTGCTCACCCATGAAGGGCAAAAAGTGGTTCGTCGTACCCCGCACCGGTCCGCCGCTCGCACCGGTGAGAAGATAGACGGGCCAGCCAAAAGCAAAGACACCGAGAAGATTCAAAGCGGTGAACGGCCCTTCGCCGAGGAGGCTGCGAAGCTTAAAGACGACGTTGGCGTCCTCCGTACCGAGTCGCGCCGGGACGTGCGTCTCGCCTTCGAGCACGTGGTTGGTACGAGAGTGATGCACCGCGTGCGATCTCTGCCAGGAAAAGTACGGCACCAACAACAAAGAGTGAAGAATGTACCCGACCGTGTCTTGAAGCGTCTTGTTATCGCTGAACGCGCCGTGACCACACTCGTGCGCCACGACCCAGCACCCCGTGGCGACGGTACCGGTGACAAACGCGTACGCCACCCAAAGCGGCCAGTACGCCGCCTGCAACGGAAGAAACGCGTACGCCAACGCCCCGCATCCGAGCGTCAACGCCGTCGACACCACAGCGTACGCCATAGACTTACCCGTGTCTCTCACGAAGCACTCTTGCGGGATATTCTTGAGCACCTCTTGCATGCTCGGAAACGTCCGCGTCTTCGCGTTCAACGCCTTACCCTCCAACCCAGATCGAAGCGGTTCGTGCGCCGACGCATCGTACGCCGGCGACGACATCGCATCCGCCGTCGATCGCGGAACCACCGCCGCGCCGACGCGACGAGCCGTCTTCGTTCCACGCGTCGTCAACGTCACGCGTCGAACGTTCACTGTTGACGACGCCGAGGTCGCCGTCATCTTCTTCGTCGTCGTCGCAAACGCGCCGCGAATCATCGAGCGCGTCGCCGTGTTTCCCGTCGTCGCGTTCCCCGTCGTCGTGTGCGCGCGTTCCGTCGCGCGTTCCGTCGG
>Ga0181601_10004971_pt1 | contig 11075 bp, 3 predicted proteins | sample 041ome_8_FD_133020 | JGI IMG/M metagenome (GOLD analysis project Ga0181601, IMG submission 133020) | Coastal salt marsh microbial communities from the Groves Creek Marsh, Skidaway Island, Georgia - 041407BS metaG (megahit assembly) | ecosystem: Environmental > Aquatic > Marine > Intertidal zone... | reverse complement strand
CTCCTCCGCCGACGCGGCGGCGGCGGCGGCGGCGGCGGAGGAGGCGAGCCGCGACGCCGCGTTCGAGGAGGCGCTCGAGCGCGTGCGCCAGTCGCGCCGGGACATCGCGGACAAGGCGGCGAAGGGCTTCTCGGACATGAAGGCGTACTACGAGGCTGAGCTGCGCAACGCCAAAACCGCTGTTACCGAGGGCGACGGCGCCGTCGCGACATCCGCGGATGTGCCCTTGAGCGTTTTGGCGCGCCCGCGCGGGTTCGCCTGGGACCTGGACGAGACCGCGCTGCGGCGCGCGCTGCCCACGGAAGGCGAGCTTTTGGCTCTGCGCGCGCAGCGGGACGAGCAGCGCGCCTCGGTGGAGCGCGTCTGGCCCGAGCCCTGGAAGGGGAGCTACTCGCCGCCCGGCGAAGAAAACGCCGAGCCCGCGCCCGCGCCGTACCCGCTCGCCGAGGGGTTCGTGGAAACCGCCGATCGCGCGCCGGCGGACCCGCCGGACGTGGCGTACCCGACGGAAGCCGCGGAAGCGGCGGCGAGGCGCACGGAGGCGGTCGCCGCGAAAATCTCCGTCGCGGCGGCGGACGCGAGCGCCGACGCACGCGCGGACGCGGAAGCGGAAGAGGAGGGGACGGCGGAGGCGGGAGCGTCGCCTCCGATTCGCGCGTCGGCGTCTGCGCTTCAGACGGCGGCGGCGTCGGAGTCGACGCAGCTCGCGAAGCGCGTGAAGGCGCTGCAGGGCGACCTGGCGGCCGCCGAGCGGCGCGAGAAGCACGCGGAGCGCGTCGCGGACGACGCCGAGCGCCGGTGCGAGGCGCTCGCTTCGGAGCTCAAGGAGGCGAAGGGGAAGGCGCAGGCGCGCGACGCCGAGGCGCGCGAGCTCGGTCGCGCCGTCGCGGTGCTCAAGACGGGCGCGGAGGAGGCCAAGGCGGAGTCCGTGGACGTCGCGCGGCGGCTCACCTCCGCCACCTCCACGAACGCGCGTCTGGCGAGCGAGGCGAAGGCGTTCCACGCGCGCCGCGCGACGCTCGAGCGCGAGAACGGCGCCCTCGCCGCCGAAGTGCAGGACCTGAAGCGCGAAAACGCGGGGCTCAAAACCGGGCTCGGCCGCGCGGAGAACGAGAACGAGCGCCTGCGCGAGCGCCTGGGGAAGACCGAGGAGGCGTTCAAGGTTTCCAAACGGGACCTCGAGCGCGCGACGCGCGACGCCGAGGCGGCGCGGCGTGAGGCGCGCGCCAGCAAAGCCAGGGACGAACTCGGCGCGCGCGAATCCTCCGGCTTGGCGTCGTCGCTCCGCGACGCCAAGTCGGAGGTGGCGGAGATGCGGCGCCGGTGCGAGTACCTGGAGAAGGCGGCTGATTTCGTCGCCGCGGCGGGCGGTTCAGGGCCGGGCGCGCCCGGCGCGCCTCCGGGCCGACTCGTTCCGGGCAGGGACGTCCCCGCGAGCCGCCCGTTCAGCGCCGCGTTCCGCGCCGACGCCGCCGCGCCCGACCCGAAGGCGCACCGCCGCGACGGCGCGGCGCCGGCGCCGCGGCCGTTTTCGTCGGCGTACCGCGACGCCGACGAGAACCGCGCGCCTAATACGCATACGCGTACGGACGCGACGGTTTTTTTCGGCGGCAAGGACCCGATCGAGCCGAGCGCCGACGTGATTCGTGACGTGAACGCGCGCGTTTCCGTGAACGACGGTGCGCGACGGAACTCGAAACACTCGGAACACTCGAAACACCATCCATCGTCGCGCGTCGGCATAACCACGTCTGTGTTGTCCCGCGAGACGGGCGAGACGCCCGCGGCGGGCGTGTCCTCGTCGGCGCGGCGCGGCGTCGCCGGCGGCGACCACCTCGGCGCGGGCATGGTGCCCGAGCCGGGCGCCGAGCGCCGCGAGGCGTTCGCGGGGGAGTACGGCGACGAGCACGAGGGCAAGGACACGCGCGACCACTTCGGGAGCGGCATGGACGTGCACGCCTCCTTCGAGGGCGCGGCCGCCGCGCGCGAGATGGCGAGCGCGCGCGCCGCCGCGCAGGCGGCGGCGCGACGCGACGCGGAGGCGCGCGCGCAGGCAGCCGCCGCCGGCGCCGCCGCCGAGGCGTCGGCGGCGGCGGCGCGCGCCGCCGAGACGGCGGAGCGCGCGCGTCTGGAGGCGGCCTCCGCAGAGCGGGAGCTGGAGAAGGCGCGCCTGGCGCGCGCGGAGACTGCGGCGGCTCGGCAGCGCGCGATGGGTGCCGGCGAGGCGCGCGGGGAGGTTGGAGAGTTTGCGACGACGCAGCCGGCGGCGAGACGTCGCGAGACGACCCGGGAGCCGACTGCCTCCCTGTACTCCGCGGCGGAGGCTTCGCGCAAGGGCCGCGAAGGCAGCGGCTGGTTCGACGCGCTCGGCGAGACCGCTCCCGCGGCGCGCGCGCGCTCGAACCCCTCGAGCGCCGCGCCGCCGCCCCCGTGGCTTCTCGGCGCGGAGACCTCCGACGCCGGAGGTCTCCGCGCCTCCTCTGGCGGGGACAGAATCACCGGGCGCGTGGCGGCGCCGGCGGCGCGCGACGCGCGCCCCTTTGCCACGGCGGACTCGCTCGCGACGTGGTCCTCGCACGTGGCCTCCGCGGAGGCGCGGCTGATGGCACTGAGCCAGGAGCGGGACCAGCTGGAGGGCGAGCTGTCGCGCATGCCCGAGGGCTCGGGCCGGACCCTCGAGCAGAGGCGCAAGAAGGCGAACGCGGAGAAGCGGCTGGACGAGGTGCTCAAGGCGTCGAGCGCGGCCAGGCATCAGCTCAAAGCTGCAAACAGAAACTTGGGGCACGCCGCTTAAAGAAGCAGATTCTTCACGATAGACTCTACAGTAGCTACGAAGGTACTACATACGTCGTCTACGACGCATGAAGACTGCTCGGAATATAGCTATATACCTAAAACTATACGCTACTTCATGATCATGACTAGAGTTCCCTACGCGCGCGGCGGCGTCGGTTCGAGCGCGTTTTCGGGTTCCGCCGCCGTCGCGCGCCCGCCGGCGGCGAGGCGCGTCGCCGCGGCCGCCGCCAGGCCCACGGCGACTCCGATGCCGGTGTTCCCGCTCGCCGCCGTCGCGACCGCCGTCGCGAGCAACGTGTAGGTGTCCGGCTCGCGCCACAGCGGGGTCACGATTTCGGGCACGCCGCCTGAAGAAACGGCGTCTCGCGGGAGCGCTCGCGCGATCGTGAGCTCCGTCGCGAGACCGTTCGTCGTCGTCGTCGTCGTCGAGATTCTCGTCGTCGTCGTCTCGCCCGTCTCGCCGGAGGCGGCTTTCCGCCGCGCCGCCGCAGCGGCACCCTTGGCTCTGTTCCCCAGGAACGCACCGACGGCCGCGCGCACCAGCTCCACGCTCGCTGCGCCGAGCATCACCCCGAGCACGGTCTTGGGGAACGCGCGGAGCAGCGTGAGCAGCGAGCCCCCGAAGAGCGCGCCCAGCGTGAGCTTGCAGAGCCCCAGGAACGCGGTGGCGGCGCCCCGGCGCGCGCCGAAGTGGTAGTGCGCGGCGAGCCCGCCCGCGCCGTGGCAGCAGGGCATCACGCCGATCGCCGCGCCCGCGAGGTTCATCGCGCCGACGCTCGTGGCGACGCGCTTGGGCGCCGCCGGCCGGTCCGGGAAGAGCTCCTTGGACAACGCGCACACCGCGACCACGGAGTTGAGCGTGGTGAGCGGCAGCTGCGGCAGACCCGCCTTCACTATCCCGGTCGCCCAGTCGTCCGCGGTGAACGTCACCGGTTTCGGCGTCGTCGGCCCGACCCGGAGACTCGACAGCGAGCCCGGCCGCGTCGCCGAGAGCGCGAGCCCGGCGAGAACCAGCGCGAGCGCCGTCGGAGGCGTCGACGGTGACGTTTTGTTTTTCAAACGCGTCGTCGTCGTCGTCTCCGGAGATCCGTTCTCGACATCCGTCGCCGGACATCCGTTCTCGACCGACCGAATCGATACGATCGAAAGCTCGCTCGTCGAAAGCTCGCGCTCGTCCACCGAACGGTCATCGGGTCGCTGCTCCTCGTCCTCGTCGCATCGGGACGGACCGGGACCGGGACCCGAGCGCGCGCACCGAGTGGAGAAGGTTTTCCGCGCGCCGCCGAAAACGGCGAGCGCGAGCGCGGCGGCGGCGACGAGGAGTCCGTCCGCGCCGAGGAGCGCCCTCGCGTCGCCGGCGTCGTCGAAGACCGCCATGGTGAACGCCCTGACGCACAGAATCGTGCCCAGCCCGATCTGCATGCCGTGCACCACCGCGCGCGGCACCAGCCGGTTGAACGTGTCGATCAGGCCGGTGGCCCCCAGGAAAAACACCGCGGCGGAGACGAACGCGCCTGCGGCGACGATCTGGGGCACCGTCACGGCGTCGTCCGAGAGCGCCACCGCCGCGATGGTCTTCATGGGCTGCACGGGCATCGGGACGTCGAAGCAGAGCGCGGTCACCAGGTTGTACACGCCGGTCACGATGAGCGTCGTGCCCACGTCCAGGCCGGACTCGACCGTCAGGCCCACGAGCAGGGGCAGGAACGTCCCCAGGTCGCCCAGAGACCCGGAGGCCTCGCGCCACGACAAATCGCGCCACAGCGCGCGCGCGCGGCTCGCGAGCTCGAGGTGGGGCGACCAGGTCTTTCGGGCGCCGTCCGGAGGCGTCGCGGTCGCACCGTCAGGACCGCTGACCTCCGCGGGGTCCCCCGGGTCGGTTCCCATCGCGTCGCGCCCGAGACCCGCCGCGTCCCGGTACTCCGCGCGTCGCGTCGTTTGGAGAAAAAGCGCAGTCGACAACCCTGAGACGACGCTTTTTCAAGGACGCTTTTCGTTGGTATCGAAGTCGAATGGTGTGACGATTTTAACCCTAAAATGAGGGTCTAATATCCTCCGCGAGCTGGTGGCGCACAGCCTCCCATCTCCGCCAAGACGTATCCGGGGCCGCGGAAAGTTGTTTTTTCTGTACTGCCTTTCGGCGGCCGTGTCGGGACGGGCGCGTTCTCCCGTGCCACACACGGAGGCGCCTCCTCCCCGGCGGCGGTCGACCCAATCGAGGGCTCGTTCCACACACGCGTGTGCTCCATGGACAGGCGGTGGGACGCGCTCGGCGCGTCGCGCGCCGCGGTCGCGCACCCGGGCTTCGCCGCGGGCGCGATGGGTTCCGGCGCTGCGCTCGACGTCTCGAGAGCGTCCGCGCCCGCGGGGTGCTACCTGGGCGGGCGCGGACCGGCGTCCGCGCCGTTCGCCGCGCCGTCCGCGCAGGAGGGCGGCGGTGTGGTGGACCGCCTGTACGCGGTGGCGCTGGGATCGCGTCAGGCTGCCGCGGGGGGGCTCGCGGGCGTCATCGCGCGCACCGCGTCCGCGCCGCTGGACCGCATCAAGCTGCTTTTCCAGGTGCAGGCGATGGAGGGCGCGGGCGTGTCTGCGACGGCGTACACCGGCATCGGCCAGGCGTTTCTTAAGATCTACCGAGAAGAGGGCATCCTCGCGTTCTGGAGAGGCAACGGCGTGAACGTGATCCGGGTCGCGCCGTACGCGGCGGCGCAGCTCTCCTCCAACGACTTTTACAAGAAGATGCTCACCCCGGAGTCGGGTACGCTCGGATTGAAGGAGCGGCTCACCGCGGGCGCGCTCGCGGGCATGACCGGCACGGCTTTGACGCACCCGCTGGACACGATTCGGCTTCGTTTGGCGTTGCCCAACCACGGGTACACGGGCATCACCAACGCGTTCGTGACCGTGGCGCGCGTGGAGGGCGTCGGGGCGCTGTACAAGGGGCTCATCCCGACCCTCGCCGGCATCGCGCCGTACGCGGCGATCAACTTCGCGTCGTACGACATGGCCAAGAAGCTGTACTACGGCGAAAACGGAAAGCAGGACCCCGTTTCGAACCTGCTCGTGGGCGGCGCGAGCGGGACGTTCAGCGCGACGGTGTGCTACCCGCTGGACACCGTGCGCCGGCGCATGCAGATGAAGGGCAAGACGTACAACGGCATGGCGGACGCCTTCTCCACGATCGCGCGGAAGGAGGGCATGGGGGGATTCTTCAAGGGGTGGGCGGCGAACACGCTGAAGGTGGTGCCGCAGAACTCCATCCGCTTCGTGGCCTACGAGACACTCAAGACGCTGTTCGGGGTGGCGACCACCCCGATATAATAGCACATCTCCCGGGGGGGTGCCCGACGGCGCGAGACGAGTCGAGGACCGCGCGGCGGAACGCGACGCGTACGTATGACGTTCTTTCGTAACGTAAATATCGTAACGTAAATACATCATCTCCTTAGCTACGCTCTTCGCGCACTCACTCATCACGCGAACGGCCGAAACGCGACGTACTCGCCTCGGTCGGACCAGTCCTCCAGCATCTCGATGGGCGTGGGTATCAGCCGAAGCTCGTGCGTCTCCGCGTGCTTCGCCGCGCCGAGCCGCGCGCACGAAGCCGAGCAAAACGTCCCGCGGTCGTCGCGACACAAAACGCACCGTCGCAAAACGTTTCGGTCGTCGTTCGGCTTCGTCGCCGAAAAGGCGTCGCCTTCGACGCGCCCCCCCCCGCACCACGCGCACGACTTGAGCGGAATGACTGCTCGGTCGACTGCTCGGTTTCCTGTTTTGCCTGTTTTGCGTTTCCACACCGTGAGCTCGTGCGCGGTGTCCCCCCACTGCGGGAGCGCGGCGCGGCGCGCGAGGTAAAAGTGTTTCGTCAACAGACGCGCGAAGGCGCCGTCCGCGGTGTTCCCGTCCCACTCGCCGACCAGCGCGAGGACGTGGCCTGTCTCGTCGTTTTGTCGAATCGACGCGACGAACGCCTCCAGCGTCTCCGACGCCATGCGCGAGTCGAAGCCGGGGGGGGGGTAGCACATGAACACGGCGCGGCCGGCGAGGCCTTTTCCCCCGGCGCCGGGGGACGCCGCCTTCTCGCCCGCGGACCTCGCCGCGCCGGCGTCGCCGCGGACGACGGGGTGCCACGGCGCGCACGACCCGTGGTATGCGTTGTGCGTGCCCTCGCCGGGAGGGTCCACGTCCGCGGCGACGACGTCCATGCCGCTCCGGCGCATCTGCGCCGCCCAGTACCCCGCGCCGGCGCCCACCTCGAGCCACCGCGAGCCACCGCTTCGCTTCAACGCGCGCAGCGCCGCGTCGGTGGGCGCGGCGAAGGCGTACAGGCGGCACGGCCACGAGCGGCACGCGTCGCGCCACGCGCGTGTCAGAGGGGGACACGCGGGAACGGGAAGCGTGCTTCTCGTCGTGGAGCTCCGTTTCCGTTTTTCGTTCCCTTTTTTCGAGTTTTTCCAAACCGCCTCGGCGGCGGCGACCACGGCGCGCTCGCCGACGCCCTCCTCCGGAGGCACGACGTCGCGCGGGAAAAGCGTTTTGTTCTCCTCTTCCCGCGCGCGCGCGAACAGCCGCGCGCCCTCCCGGAGCCTCGAGTGGAGCACAGAGGCGAACGGGTTGGGGTCGGCGCGCGCCTTCTCGACGAGCGCGTGCCTGTCGAGCGCGGACGCGCGCCACGCGTTTTCGGCGGCGGCGAAGTACGCGGCGGAGGCGTCGCTCGCCGTTTTTCCCGATTCGCGAACCGACTCGGCGCGCGACCCGTACGCGTCCGAGGGGTCGCACCAGCCGCACGCGCGCGCGTGGTACGCCACCTGGAGCCACGCCTCGTCCAGCGCGGCCGCGAGCGCGATCGTGCAGCGGTGCGTGACGCGCGCATCGCCGCGTGCGGGCAAAAAGGGTTGCGATCCCCGCCCCGGGGCTTCGATCCCCGCCCCGGCGCCCATCGCCGCCGCGGCGCGCGCGAACGGATCGTCGGGTCGCGATTCCGAATCGATCGAATCGTGCGATGGGACGATCGCGCGTCCCAGCGCCGCGTCCTCGTCGAGCGCGCGCGCGGCGTCGCGCAGGGACCGCGCCACGCCGGCCGCCAGGTCGCCGGCGGCGGCTGCGGCGCGGCGCGAGACGTCGGAGGCGATTTTTTTGGAAACGCTTTTTGGAAACGCGGCGACGCGCGCGAGCGCCGCCGACGCCTCGACCAGCCCGGCTCGGCACCACCGCCGGTCGCGGCACGTGACGCCGCCCAGACGCGCGGCGCTCACGCCGCCGCACAGCCTCGCGATCGCGCGCGCGATCGGACGCGTCGCCTCCGCGTCGTTCGGATCGCGTGGCGCCATCGGCTTCAGACCGAACGCCTCGCGCGCGGTCCGTAGCCGTCGTCGCGCGAAAACGGTTTTCTTTTCGTTCGCGTCGGCGGCGAAAACATCCGCGTCGTCCGCGGACCCGTCGGACCCGTCGGACCCGTCGTCCGTCGCGGCGTCGTCCCGCGGAGCGCACAGGTCCAAGCACCGCGATGTCGGAACGAAAGCGCTCGAGTCCAGGGTTCCCTCCGAACCGAGCTCCGCCCCGCCCCGCGCGGACCGGTGGGTCCCGGCCACCCCGCGTCGAGGACGCAGGGTCCACCCGGACGCGAGGTGCGCGGCGAACACCTCGGTCGGGTCCCCCTCGACGCCGGTGTCGTGGTCGCGCACCGCCGCCGCCGCCGAGGTGGCGTCCCACACGCCGTCCCACGTGGCCGGCGACGGCTCGACCAAAAGCTCTCTCGGCTCGGAGGGCAGAGGAAGCCGCGGCTCATGAACGCGGCTGCGCACCACGAGGATGCCAGGGTCGGCGGGCGGACCGCCTCGCGGCGCGCGGCGCGGCACGAACACGTCCCCCGCGTGGCGATGACGTTTGCGCGAACCCAAACGGCGTGCCATCGCCCCGGCGAGGTCGACGCGTCCCCGACCGCGACGCGGCACGAAGACGTCATCCGGAAGGAGTTCCCACTCCGAGTCTCCATCTCCGCCGGCGAGCTTCTTCCCGCGCGGCATGCCGAGCCCGGAGACGAGCCCGGCGCCCGCGCGCGACGCAGTGCCGAAAAAGGCAAATTGAGCTGTGAGAGTCTTCCTCTCGCGTGTCAAGAAACGGCGTGTTTTCTAAAAAACGAAACTACTACAGCCTCGTCCCGACCGCCTCGTCCTCCACGCGCACTTCCCGTAGCCCCGCGAACGGGGCCTCGTCCGTCTCCGCCTCGTCGCGCTTCGCGCGCATCGCGCGGACCGCGGACGCGCGCGCCTCCGCCTCGTCGCGCTCGGTTTCGAACGACACGCGCCGCGGCGCGATTTCCAAACGCGACGCCTCCCGCGCGCGCCCTTTTTTTTTTGTGTGTGAAAAATCCGCCTCGCCCGAAAGCGCTTCCTCGCCCGCCTCGGCTTTTTCCTCCGTCTCCGCCGCCGCAAGCAGCGCGTCCCAGGAGGCCGCGCCCAGCGACTCCACCGTGGCGGCCAGGATGCCCGTGCACGCGACGTACGCGTGCCACGGCACCATCAGCGCGTTGGGCAGGAACATCTCCGTCTCGCCGGCGCGGAAGCGCTCGCGCATCGCCAGCGTGTGCAGGATGAACGCGCGCTCCAGCCGGCTCTGCGCGCGCGCCACGGAGGCGGCCGCCGCGCGGGAGGACCAGCGGCCCGACCCGGTGACGAGATCGTCCGCGGCGCGGCTCAGCCGCGATTTCACCGCCCGACGCAGCTCGGTGACGAACACGTCCGTGGGCGCCAGAAGGCTCGCGATGCGCGCGCGCGGGTCCGCGTCGCGCAGCTCGAACGTCTCGAACGTCTCGAACGTCGTACCGCTCCCGAACGTTTCGGGAGCGACACCGCCGCCGCCGTCCGCGGCGGCCATGGCGCGGAGCGCCTTGCGCATCAGCGCGAGCGCGCGCGACGTGTTCTCCAGGTCCGTGACCATCTGCTGGTGCGCGCGCAGCGGGAACGGCGGCGACCAGAGGTGCGGCTCGGCCGCCGCCTGCACCAGCAGCGTCTTCTGCGTCGCGAGGCACGCCCCGACGGCGTCCAGCGACGCGGATGCGTCCTCGGCGGCGCGCGCGCGGCACCGCGCGCAGTCGGCGACTTCGTCGCGCGCCGTCGCCGCGGCGTACACCGTCTCCGCGGCTGTTTTCGCCGCGAACACGGTGTGTCCCGCGGCGACGCGCGCGGCGTCGTGCGCGAAGACGGGGAACACCGCGAACTCGACGAGCACGAGCACGAGCAGACCGAGCAGATTCTGCTCGACGCGTTCGTGCGCGAAGGCGCGCGCCGCCGCGACGTCGGCGTCTTCGGGGACGCCGAGCGCGACGACGTACGCGGTGAAAGCGGCGACGACGCCGGCGTACGCGAACTCGGGGTTCAGACGCAGGAACGCGGTGAGAGTAGTGAACGCAGAGAGGAGTATGAGTCGACCGAGTGATGCGCCGAGGGTGACGTCGTTCCCGTCGTTCCCGCCGGTCACGACGATCGCGAGCGCGAAGGAGAACATCGCGCCGATCACCGTGCCCTGCATTCGCAACAGCGCGGCGTCGAAAGAGCCGCCAACCGCGCGGCCCTCCCTGGTGCCCACCATGGCGACGGTCACGGCGGCCCACAGCCCGCTCCCGCTGGTCGCCCAGCCGATCGCGCCCGCGACGGTCGCCGCACACGACAGCTTGGTCGCGTACGCCAGCTGCTTCGCGTCGAGCGCGAAGTCGCACCGAAGCAAAGCGCCGACGGTGTCCGCGCGGACGGCGTCGCCGGCGGCGTTCGCGGGGAACCGCGCGGACGAAACCCTCTCGGTTTTCGGGGAGGTATACGGCTTCGAAGCCGTCGGCGTGGACGGCGTGGCCAGCAGCGCCGGCGACGCGCGAGGAGCGCGGATGCCGTGTTCTCCGACGCCGTCTCTGCCGCCGGAAGAGAGCGTCTCTCTCGGTTCGTTCCCGGGAAAGAACCGAGAGATGTTTTTGTCCGCGGCGAAAGACGCCGGTAACGACGACGCGCGCTTCGGGCGTTTCGTCGTTCCCTTCGCGACGCGCTCTCGGCGCTCCTCGAGGTCGCCGCACGCCTCGCACAGCGTCTCATCCGTCGCGCACTTACGGTCGTTCGAATGAACGCCGTCTTTTTGAACGACGGAGGACGTTAGCACATCACTATCGCCGTCCAGGAAAGACGCCAGCGTCGTCGCGAGCGATTGGAAGTTGAACATCCACAGGTGGTTCGCCTGCAGCGCGCGCCTGGCGACGGATTCGCCCGCGTCGGACGCCCGCCCGCCCGGCGCGT
>Ga0181601_10004969_pt1 | contig 11076 bp, 6 predicted proteins | sample 041ome_8_FD_133020 | JGI IMG/M metagenome (GOLD analysis project Ga0181601, IMG submission 133020) | Coastal salt marsh microbial communities from the Groves Creek Marsh, Skidaway Island, Georgia - 041407BS metaG (megahit assembly) | ecosystem: Environmental > Aquatic > Marine > Intertidal zone... | reverse complement strand
GCGGAAGAGCGCAAAAGAAAATCGGCCGAACCTCTTCAAGTCCCCCCCTCGATGTCCTTGCGCGACGGTCTGCTGTGGCTGCGCGACCGGCTCGCGTCCATGCCCGTGACCCCCGGCGCGCGGCACGACATCGCCGCGGACCTGGTGCACGTGATCGCGCACACGAAACGGCGGTACAGAGCGAGCGTATCGGAGTCACACGCCGCGCTCAGGGGCGATCCCATTCCCGTTCGCGAAAACGAGGTGAACTCGTACGGCATCGGCGCGGAGGGCGCTACCGCGAAGATCGTCAAGAAGATGGACGTCACGTACAAGCCCCACGCCGCGACGTTCGCGTTGCTGATGTGGTACAAACAAGACGCGAGCGACCCCGGGCAGTACGTCAACTCCAACAGACGCGGATGCGTGACGCTCCCAGACGTGTGTTGCGCGTACTCGCCCCGACCGGAGGTGCCGGTTCAGCGCGCCGGCGGAAAGGAACGACGCGCGTGGCTAAAATTGCTGCGCGAAAACCCGGAGCAGCCTTGGCCTTTGGCGTCCGGTCCGTGGGGCGTGTCGAACGCGCAGCGACTGTTAGGATCGCCCGTGCTGGACGCGTTCGTGGACGCGCACGAAAACGGGTGGGGGACGCTGTACGGCGGCGCGCCCGTCGGCGACGCGGAAGTCGCGTCGACGGTTGCGGCGGAGCCGCCGCCGCCGCGCGTGAACGACGACGTGCTCGCGTGGCTCGAGACGAGACCGGCGGCGTTTTCGGAGTGAGTCTTTAGTCGAGTCTTTCATATACGTAACACGTAAAACGCGTGACTCTACACTACGAACGTACATCTCTCTCACCCCGAGTCTCTCATTCGTCTCCCGGGAGGTCGATCTCGTTAGCGTCTCGCGTCGGCGGCGGCGGCGGCAGATTTCGCGGCACGAGGGTTCCGAACGGCCCTTGCCGCGGCGGCAACGGGTACGTCTGGACGCTCCCGCCGTTTCCTCGCGGGTTCGAGTCCAGCTTGAAGTCTAAATCGAGCAGATCCATCAAAGAGACCGTCTGCGGGTTGCGCGGCACGACGCTCGGCGCGTCGCCCTGCCCGGGGCGACGACGGTCGCTCGGCGCGTGCGGGATCGCCGTCGGCGCGAACGGAAACGGCGGGTGCCGATTTTTATTTTTTTCGTCGCTCTTCTCCCGAAGCCGCGCGTCGACCCACAAACGGTGTTTCTCGCGATCGGCTGCATCGGCGACGCGCGCGTTGGCGTTCCGCGTCTCTACAATCGGGTGGTAACAGTGGTTCGCTTTTAAGATGCCGAGCCACTCCGGATCGAGCCAGAACCCGTCGTTCGCGCTCTTGTCCGGCAGATCGATGATCTGCATGAAGTCGCGCTTCGGAAGACACTTATCCAGCGCGAGGAACTTGGTGCTCCGCCCGTTCCCGTGGTCCACCAGCGCCGCGAACTTGACGTGCAAGTGCGCGGAGAACCAGTACGTCGGCTGGAGCGTTTGCAGCAAGTCCTCGCCCGGGGGAGAGCCCAGTGAGGAATCCTCGATCTCCGACTTCAAAAACGGTTTTTTGCGCGTCAAACTTTGAACGTCGCCGTACCTCGCGACGTTTTTAGGCCAGTCGTGCGACAAGAAGACGTCTAAAGGTTCCGTCACGGATTTAAGTTTTTTCACGTCGAACTCGCGAACGTGGTACGCGCTTTTGACTTGACCGTCTCTGTACGGCGGGCGCTCGTGCTGGCCCCTCTTGTAGTCTCCGCTCTTGTAGATGCCGCTAAGCCCCCCGACGCGCAGGTCGCCGAAATTGATAACCCCGGAGTGCCCGAGGTAGTACACGTTCGGACACACGAACCCGCCGTAGTACAGCTCCCACAGGTAGTTGGACGCTTCGTGGTTGCCCCCGATGAACAGCGTCGGGTACGGCGCGGTGGTTTCGCCGGAGTAGTACTTGTGAAACGTCCCCAGCTGCTTGTACTTGTTCGGCACGGACATGCACTCCAGGTCGTCGATGTTGCGCACCGCCTGGAAATCGCCGCAGCAGATGAGCAGGTCGATCTTTATGCCCTCGCGCTGCTCCAAGTGGCGCATCGCGGCGTATATCTTATCAAGCTCGCCGTGGCAACATCCCTCCACGGCGATCTTCATGACCCCGCCGTCCGACCCCGCGCGGGTCGTCCGACGCGCGTCACCGACAAATGCAAAGCGCCCCTTGTCCGAGAAAAGAAGAACGTCTCGGGACGCACGTCGAGAAATCGCGCACTTTTCCAGAAGCCGGCCGAGTGGAACGGGAGTCCGAAAAAGAGCGCGAGCTTCCGCTGATCGCCGCGTTTCGTTCCGCCAACTGGCCTCTCTTATCGGTTTTTTGCGACGTCATCCGCGCACACCTCACGCGCCATGTCCCTCGCCATGGCCTCCACGATCGGCGTCCCCTCGGTCGCGCCGCGCGTCCCTCCCCGCGCGCGCCGCGGCGCGCGGACGTCGCACGTCCTCCGCGCCTCCGAGCGCCGCGCGCAGACCGGCGACGACTCGGCCGAGTCCGGCGCCGACCGCGGCGACAAGCTGATGGGCCGCCGGGGCACGTTCCGCGAGGCGAAGGAGGACGACGAGGCGACCGCGCAGGTGAAGAAATCCGTCAAGCTGGACGGCGCGTTCGGCAAGCCCAGCGCCTCGAAGGAGACGTGGGAGCCGTTCCAGCGCACGGCGCGCGCCGGTCTCATCGAGGCGTGCCTCGGCGGCGCGGACGGCGCCGCGAAGCCCGCCTGCGAGGCGGATCTCGTCATGACCTCTCTGTACGTCGCCATGGAGGACGACGCGTTCAAGTCAAGAACCGCGGTGTGCTTACCCGTGGACGCGTACGTCAAGCGAGTGGACAAGCTCGTGAACGAGTTCATGCAACGGGACTTCCCGAAACTTCCCGTGAAAGAGGGGAGCGACGGCCCTTCCGCGGATGACGTCGTGGCCGCGCTCGAGGAGTACCTGTATTCGCAAAACGACTATCGAGTTCCCGGGGGTTGGCGCGAAGCGTACTCGCCCTACCGCACGTACTTCCACAACGTCGTCGCGCAGAAGGTGGGCATACCCGCGACGCTCGCGGCGCTGTACATCGGCTGTGTCGAACGGCTCAAAACCAAAGGCGCGTTGCGAGAAGAAGTGGACGTGATGATCGTGCAGAAAGCCAAAGGCGCGTCTGGGGCGTTTGGAGTCACCGCGCCCAAAGCGCCGTGGGGGAGCGTCCGCTCTTCCGCTCGCGATCGGCCCCGAGGCGCGGTGGTGTGCACGCCCAAGATGGCCATCACGCTGCAGCTGCAGGCGCTGAAGCGCGCGTTCTGGCCCTGGGAGTGGGACGACGCTAGGGACTCCGGCGTGCTTCTCGCGGTGGAGGCTGCCGCGTACGGGGGCAGCGACCGCATGAACACCGCCGCCGGCGTGGTGGGGATCATCCAGCCCACCGGCCGGCCGTTCGGCGATTTGCCGATGGCCATCTTGGCCACCGAGCGGCTCCTCGAGCTGGACGGCGGTAAAGGGTACGAGCAGAGAGACCTCGGGATCTTGAAGTTCCACGACGGCAAGAAAAAAGAAGCCCTGGAACACCTGGAAAAGTACGAAGCCTGGAAAGAAAGCGGAGAGGCGGATGCCGCGCCGCAGTTCGTCGGCGACGTCGTCAACCTCGGCGGGTCGGACGCCGTGTTAGCGGCGGAGTTGCAGGTGCGCGAGGACGAGGCGCTCGCGCGCGTGCTCCTGCAGCTGCGCAAAGACGCGCTCGAGGAAACAGTCGGAGACGGCGTCAAGAGCGGCGAGGTGTGATGCGTGTGACGAGACGGTCGTGATTCTATACCTGGTAGACTATTCACCCTCGCGACTATCTTCGTATCGCGAACGCCGTGGTCCTCGGCGCGCTCCACGCGCCGTCTCCGGGCGCGCTCGAACCTCCGCGCTCCGCGCTCCACGCCAACGTCCTTTCCACGACGACAGCCGCCTTCCCGTCGTGGCGCACGGCCACGACGGTGGAGCACCGCGTGCCGTACGCCACCGCGCGAGCTCCTGGCGCCGCGCCGGGGGCGACGAACGCCGACGCGCTCGTCGCCAACGCGGAGGATTCGCGTCGTTCGTTTTCCGACGCCGGACGCCACGTCCCGTCGTTCTGCAGCACCGTTTGTAACAACGTCTCCGCGAACGCCGACAGCGAGTCGTCCGACGCGTCGTCCGACAAAAGCGCCTCCGTAGTCGGTACACTCTCGTCACCATCTTCCGAAGGTGGTTGGTTCGATCCGCGCGCGTACGCCGCCACGGCGTCCGCGAGCCGCGCCGCGCCGGCGACGACTTTCGGCCACGGCGTTTTGAGCGTCGCGTTGCTGACGCCGAGCGCTACGCCGCGCGCGTAGTTCTCCGACTGAACGGACGTACACAAAACATCTTCCGTCCAAGCGTCTTGGTTTAAACACACGGGTGAGCCCTCCCCAGAGGCGTCCCCTCGATTTCCCACGTACGCGAACTCGTTCGTGACGCAGTCGCCGACGATGAGGTTGAATCCCGCGTACGCGTCGCGCGTTTGTTTCACAAACGCCGCGTACGCCGACGGCGTGCGAAGGTTCGCCTCTCTTCCGCCTTGGTTCGTCCCCCCCCGGAGGAAATCGGCCGCGAGCGCGCCTCGGGACGGGCGCGTTTGTTCCGCGGCGGAGGTGGGCCCTACCTCCGCCGGTTCCGCGTAGTTGGTCAGCACGGCGACCCGGCCCGTTCGGGAGATCCCGCACCAAGTGCCTCCGGCCTCGAGATCCCGCCCGGCGAACACCTCGGGCGCGTCCTCCCACCAGTGCGAGGGAAGCGTCGGGCGCCCGAACGCCTCGTCGCGGTTGACGCACAGGACGACCGCGGGCGCGCGCGACGCGTCGCCGCGCGCCTTGAGGAACAGGAAGGCGACGCACATGCGCCCCGTCCCGGACTCTCGCGACGCGAGGAGTGACGAGACGAAAAGGCGAGGCTCGGAAACGCCCGCAGCCCGTACGGCGCCTCGGCGCGTTTTTCGCCGGTGGCCGGTCCGTTCGCGTTGCCGCGAAAAATCTCTGCCCGTCCCAGCCGCGCGCCCAGAGTCGCCCGCGCCGGAGCCGTGTGGACCCCGACCCCGCCAACCGCCGCGATGGTCTCAGCGGTGCGTGTCTTCCCCGAATCGATCCCCCCCGCGTGTCTCGAGCCGCCGCGCGCGGCCTCCGCGGACCCCAATCTCGCGGGGGACCGTTGGGTGCCACGGTCCGCCTCGGAGACGGAATTGGCATCGCGGCCGAGCGCGCGAACGTCGTGAAAGGCCACCTTCACGTCACCGCCCCTCCCTCGCCGTCCGCTGACCCCGCGCCCCTTCGACCTCGCGCGCGCGCCGCCCTCGTTCCGCAGGCTGACCCGACCGAGAAGTTCGCGTTCATCGTGGAGTGGCTCGACCCGCACAGCGGGTTGACCCGTCGGTACCAGTTCCTGTATTGGCCCGCCACGCGCGACGTCGAGATGTTCGACCTCAAGAACCGCCGCGCGTTCCTCAAGAAGACTCCCATCCCGACCCTCGCCATGGAGGACCTGTTCCTCGGCGCGGTCGTCGCGGTGTACGCGCGCCAGCTCAAGGTGGTGGAGTTCGGCGACGCGTTCACCGAGGCGCGGTTCGCGACGACGCGCCAACGCGCGTACGCGGTTGTTTCTGAGAAATGCGCCAAACAAATCGGCAAGACGATCAACGCGTTCCAAAAGAGCGGCTTTTCCGTGGCGGACCTGAAGATGGTCGCCGGCAAAGGCACCGGCCTGGCGCTCGTCGCGGACGGCGCGGTCGAGAAACTGCGGTCGATGCTTCCCGAGCTCGAACAACACTTCGGCGCGGAGTGCGTTTCCGTGTCTAAAAGCGTCGAAGCCGCCGCGACGATGGAAGCGGAGTTTCAAACGGCGCCCGCGAGTTGTAAACTCGACGGCTCCACGACGCTTTGTTTAGTGAAACCGAGCGCGATGGAGCACCTCGGGCTGGTGATGGATAAGATCGTATCCGCCACCGATGGCGATGGGCAAGAGTTTGTTATCGTCGGCGCGAAGACGTTCGCGCTCGATCGCGTCGCGGCGTTGGAGTTTTACGAGGTGTACCGGGGCGTCGCGCCCGAGTTTTCGATGATGGTGGACGAGATCACCTCGGGCGCGTTCGTCGCGCTGGAGGTGGCGGGAGACGGAAACGTGGTGTCGCGATTCCGCGAGCTCGCGGGGCCGGTGGACCCGGAGATGGCGCGCGCCGTGCGCCCGAAGTCGCTGCGCGCCGCGTTTGGATTTGACAAGGTAAGAAACGCCGTGCACTGCACGGATCTCCCGGAGGACGGCGCGCTCGAGACGCACTACTTCTTCAAGATCCTGCAGGAAGCGTAGAGACGATGTGTAACTATCTGTACATACGACGGTAGTAGACGGGAGGTTATACACAAAGCCGTGGATGGATCGTCGGAAGTGCTTGACGCGTTTTATACGGTACGCTTCGTCGCGCTCATCAGTCACCATTCATCAGGCATAGCCAATTGTCGCGCTCGATCGAGCCGGTGGTCGGAAAACAGCGAAAACAGCACGCTCGGAAACACGCCGTGTACCGGGTACACGCTGTGGCGCACGACATTCCCGAGACTCCCGTCGACTCCCGGCGAAACCTCCGACGAAGCGAGTACGCGCTTACGTTCCGTCATTCAATCACAAACGCACGCAAAAAACACCCTCTCGACGCGCGACTCGAGTTCCTGCCGCGCGCGCCTAATGCGCGCGCGACGCCAAAGCTTCCGTCCCGGAAGCCGACGCGTCTGCACCCGCCAAACCGTCAACGCTCGCGTCGAAAAGAAGCGCAGCATCTGCGCTTCTCAAGTCGACGCGCGCGTTACGACGGTCCATTCGTCGTCCGTCACTCACTTCACTTGATCTGCTCGACGGACAGACCCGGGGGCAGGGACTGCTTGAGCTTGTTCGCCTTGTTGGCGTCGTCGACGCACAGCGTGTACAAGTACTTCGAGCAGCGCACCTTGAACTTGGTGCGCGTCCCGGTCTTCTTGATCTTCACGCTCTTCGCATCCTTGCGGCGCGCCGTGAGGAGGAAATCCTTGATCTCGTTGATCTGCTTAGGCTGTTGTTAGATGAACAAACGAAAGGGAGACACGAGGGTGGGTCAGGACCGGTGAGAGGGACGAAAAGCTCTTTCGAGCGCGCGACGGAGGCGCCGCGGAGCGTTTGTCGTGCGAATGAGAAACGCCGATGCGATGACGAGAAAACTCCGCGAAAATAGGGTTGGCAGACGCGCGCGGCTGGCGCGTCGCGGCGCCGCGATCGCCGGGGAGGACGCGCGCGACCGCCGGGCGGACGCCCGAGACCGTGCTCGAGGTGTTCCCGCCCGTTTCCCCCCGCTCGCGGGTCGCGACGCGGTCCCGACGCCGGAGATCCGGCGCGGTGCACGCTTCGCGCATCGCGCGATGCCGAGCCAAACCCTAAACGGCGTCGCGAGGCAACGCCTCCGCCGGGAGACGGGCGAAAGGCACCGACGGCGACGTCGGACGCGACGCGGGGACGGACGGCGATGGCGGACGTACCATCTTTTCTTCCCGGACCTAGCTCTGCTTGCTTGCGCGAGCTTAAAAGGGACGGCGCGCGTCCTCGGGCGCGGAGATGGGGCGCGACGGAAAACTCGTTCGCGGACTCGCAGAGCGACTGAGCGAGCTCGCAAGCTTGTTTCGCGTTTTCTGGTCGTATGCCGTTTCAGTCACCGATTTATCTCACGATTCTTTTGCGGACTGCTTATCGTGCCAGCGGATGGCAACTGGTGAAGACAAATCGTTCTCTCCCACGTCGGAAAAAACGACCGTAACAAACGATGCGCAGCGTCGGTTCGCTCGGTCGCGGACACCCGAGGCGCACGCCACCTCGCGTGCGTTCGGCGCGCGCGAGTCTCGCGCGCGTCCGGCGCTTCGATGGCGTCGGCGTCGGAGACGCGCGCGCGCGAGTACTACAACCCCAAGGGCGGGGGCGGCGCGCGATGCTGGGGCAGCGCCGTCGCGAAGGACGCCGAGCGTCAGTACTGGTGGTCGTGGCGGGGCATTCACGTCGACCCCAACGCGCCGTTGACGAACGAGGAGCTCGGGGAGCTCAAGGACACGCTCATGGGCAAGGACTGGAGCTGGCGTTTGACGGGGAACGACGCGACGAATACGACGAATGAGGGCGACGACGCCGCGCATATCGACGCGTCTTCGGCGGTCGTGAAAGACGCGTCCGAGGCTGACCGCTGGATCGACGCCGCCGCGACGGAGTGGGACGTGATGACCGCCCCTCCCGCCCCTCCATCGTCTGACTTGGGCATAAAGGAAACCACGGAAGCTTTAATCGAGGCGAAGAGTAAAAGAAACGACGGGGAAGAGACCGTCGCGGGCGCCGCCGTCGCGTCGCTGCTCGTGGTGTTGATGGCGACGCTCATCTTGGGCAGCTGGCTGAAGAAAAGAAAAGTTTTATGGCTGCACCAGGCGGGCGCGGCGCTTCTGCTCGGGGTCTGCGGGGGCGTGTACATGATCTCGCAGGCGATCGCGCAGGACATGCGCAGCAAGGACGGGCTGGGCGGGGAGAAGAACTGGATTTTGACGTACGGCGATTACCTCGTGTTCGACACGGAGTTTTTCTTCCTGTTTTTGTTGCCGCCCATCATCTTCGAATCCGGCTATAGCATCGACGCCGAGCCGTTTTTCCGCAACCTGGGGAAGATCTCGTACTTCGCGTTCATCGGTACGTTTCTTGGCAGCTTCGCGTTCGGTTTAGGGATGTACCTGCTGGGCGCGATCGGCGTGTCTCATTCGTTCAAATTCGTCGACGCGATGCTCTTCGGAAGCATCATGGGCGCGACGGACCCCGTGACCGTTTTGGCGATCTTCGCCGACTTAAGAGTAGACCCCGACTTGTTCGCGGTGGTGTTCGGCGAAAGCGTCCTGAACGACGCCGTCGCCGTGGTGTTGTACCGCGCGATTCGAACTTTGGAGGATGCGTTCACGCTTCAGAACGTGTTACACGCGGTCTGGGCGTTCGTGGGCGCGTTTTTAGGCTCCACCGCCGTCGGCGTGGGCGTCGCGCTTTTATCGGCGCTCCTCTTCAAGCGCGTCAAGCTCAGCGGCGACGGCGCGCACGTTTTACACCCGGAGGCGCCGAACCGATCGACCACGAGCTCCGTGGGAAACACGAAAGGTCAAACGCCTTCCGACGCGTCTGACTTGGAGCCGGGCGTGCCGGCGACTTCCGCGGACGAACACTTCGCGGAGAACGTGTATCGCGCGAGCCATTCGTCTTCGTCGTTCGACGCGAAGATTAAAGGCGCCACGCTCGAGGCTTCCGTCGTAGCGTTGTTCCCCTGGATCGCGTACATGCTCGCGGAGGCGCTGGAGCTGGTGGGGATCGTCTCCATCTTGTTTTGCGGGATCGTCATGGGGCACTACACCAAGCGCAATTTAAGCGAGGGGGGGCGCGCGCTGTCGTCGGGCGCGTTTGCGCTCACCGCGCAACTGAGCGAGACGTTCGTGTTCATCTACTGCGGCGCGTCCGTTTTTTTGGCGCAGCCTCGGTTTTTCGTCACCGCGGGCTGGACCGTGGTTTTGTGTTTACTTTCCCGAGCGCTCGTCGTGTTCCCGGGCGTGTCCATGATCAACCGCGGCGGGCGCCGCGGGGCGAGTTCTGTTTCGCGCGAGCGCCTTGAGAACGAAGCGAACGCGGCGGACGGACAACGAAGCGAGACGTCTTGGTTTTTCAAGAAAGGCGACGAGAAGAGCGGAGGGGTCTGGGACGCCTCCGAGACGACCACTCTGAGTGGTCACGCTTCTTCCGTGAAGAGCGCTTTCACGCGTCTTCGAGGGAGTCTCTTCGGTTTCTTCGGTGGGTCATCGAAAACGCTCAAGTGCTTTCGATTCGCGCGAGTCGGGTGCGCGGATGCCGTGTTTACGCTCTTCGGCGGCGGCGCGCCCATCCCCGAGAGCCACGCGTCGATGCTGTGGTTCTCCGGCTTGCGCGGCGCGATGGCGTTCGCGCTCGCGATGGAGGCTGCGGCGACGCGCGGCGAGGACGGAAGAGCGATGCTCACCAGCACCTTAGGCGCGGTGCTGTTCACCGTGCTCGTCGTCGGGGGACTCACCTCCGCGGCGCTGAGACGCCTGGGCGTCGAGTGCGACGTCGATTTTTCGCAAAGAAGCGTCGATCAAAAACCGCGACGCGGGAGAGGAGGTCTGTTCACCGCGCGGGGCGGAAGTACGAACGGTGGTACCGGCGTCGTCGTCGGAGCCGGTCTCGGCGGCGGACCCTCCGACGAATCTAAACCGAACGACGCCGACCGCGACGACGCGGACGCGACGGCGGTTCTCGTGCGCTCGGAGAAGGATGACGGTCCGGCGGCGAAGCGCGGCGCGCGGCGCGACCGGCGCGACGGGGGTGGGAACAAGACGTTCGGTTCGTTCGACGAGGACGACGCGACTTTAGGGCCGTACGGCATCGACGTGCGCGAGACGTTCAAGTTCGTGGACAGGCAGTACATCACGCCCATGTTCACGCTGGAGGAGGGCAGCCGGGACGCGGGGAACGCCGCCGAACGTCACGACGGAGGCGAACGCGGGTGAAGAAAAAACGCGTTCGCGTTTTTGTTTTTTACGTCAAGATGAAGTCGTCGGCGCTTACGGCGGCGCTTTCGAGAACCGACGTCGCGTGTAAGAATATTTGACATACTATGTCGTTGAGATATGCGTACAACAACGCGCTGTGTCGCTAAAAAAATACCGCGTTGGCTATGTGGCGTGATTCCGGCGACTCGGCGAGTCCTCCCCCCCTAAACCCGAGGCCCACGTGACGTTCTTCGCGCCGCCCGACCACTCGAAACGCGCGGCGGTGTCCGCCGGCTTAGACGCGTGACTGGTCGGCAGTCGGCGCTCGTTTTCGTCGTCGCGCACCCACTTGCCTAACCCGACGCATCGCAGGAACCACGCGCCCACGGGCGAGTACAACGACCCTCCGGCAATGGCGACGAGTAACCCACTGAGTGATTGCGGCGTGTACAGCGACTCGAAGATCAGCCCGCTGACTAG
>Ga0181601_10004963_pt1 | contig 11084 bp, 12 predicted proteins | sample 041ome_8_FD_133020 | JGI IMG/M metagenome (GOLD analysis project Ga0181601, IMG submission 133020) | Coastal salt marsh microbial communities from the Groves Creek Marsh, Skidaway Island, Georgia - 041407BS metaG (megahit assembly) | ecosystem: Environmental > Aquatic > Marine > Intertidal zone... | reverse complement strand
CTCTGGCAGTTTTCAAGCTCCAACAGGGTCAAACGCAGACGGTGGTCATGTATTGCCCAAAATCTATGACAATGAAACAACATCATTAGAACAACTTGCTGACGCTGGATTAAATGTATCAATTCACCGAGGAGCCGGACGTGATAACATGAACCAAGGTCCTTTACCAACAGGTGCAGCCAATCCAAGGAATCCAGCCAATCAGGCTGATTTTTTGTACTCAGTTTTCCAAGAAAAAACTAAGAATGGAACTGATCTTCCCGATGCAATCGGAATTTTTGTTGATAATTCAGGCTCCCTTAGATTTCCGAATGTAAACCAAGGCTTGTTCCTTTTTATCGATAGAGTTCGCTCAGAATACCCAAGTATTATTTTGCCCTCTTCAGATATCACTCAGGTTACCCGGGGTCCTCTCTCAAGCAGTGGTGCCCCTGTTGATGTAATAAATTTCCCTGATGGGGAAGATATCGAGCGCTCAGATATTGGGATATATCAAGGTATCTCTCTGGCTGGTAAAGAGGACTGGATAAACCAAAGCAAAATAGCACTCCAAAATTTAATTGCTTCCGACCCAGGGTTTCAGGAAGCCCTAGCCCCTGAAGAGATCGTAGAAGACCCTACCTACGACCTGAGTTCATATTCCATAAGTGATCTTAACGGTTTTTTAGACAGTTTAATTGAAGCGAGAGCGGAAAATGCTTCTGAGCAGCAACGTATCCGTTCAGAAATGGGGGAACTCCAACACAAACAGGTTGGGTTGGAAGAAGCAGTTGGTACTTCGGAGGACCTTGATGTATCCGCTGCCATGGGAGTTTTTCATAGGACAAAAGATCAAGTCGATCTCAACGCCCAACTGGTATCCGCCGCCAAAGAGATGGAAAACATCCTCTACACCGACTTTCTTTAACTACTGAAACTGGCACTGGCGAAAGTTTTAAAATCGCCAGCCTAATGATTTTGTTTATTGCTAATAATCATGGTCAGCTGACCATAGATTAAAATGACAACAAGCTTATAATAAATTCAATTATATATGAATGAGGTGACGATAAAAGGGGAAGTAAAATTTGTGGATGAAGTCCGTGAATACGGGGCAAATGGCTTCAAAAAGCACCAGGTGGTGGTGGAGACAGGCGACGGCAGGTGGGACAACCCCATACCTGCCGAATTTATCAAAGACACCATCCAAAAAAGTAAAGACCTTGAGGTGGGAAATAAAGTAACCATTGAAGCCCGAATCAATGGCCGTGAATGGCAGGGGAAAGATGGCGTAACCAAATGGTTTACCTCCATAAGCGGATACAAGGTGGAAGTGGAAGGTTCCACATCTTCTGTCCCCCAAGCTGATAGTTCATCCTATGACACCTTCGACGAATACGATGACGGGGTGGAAGATGATGTTTTCTGATTTTAGGTTTTAAAGGATCTCGTACGATCCATGTAGCCTGCTGGGCTTACTCCCCTGCTCTTCCAATATTTTCTTTCAGCCAGCCATTAAAATTCAATCTTTGCCTGGTCCAAAAGCTTTTGAATTTCCCGGGTCATTTTTTTCTGCAAAATTCCCTGTCTTACCTGCGATTGCAATTGTTCAAGTGATGGAGGTTTAAGTTTCCTTACACCTTCCACCTTCACGATATGCCATCCGGCTTGCGTTCTTATAGGCGAATCCAGCACTTCGCCCTCCTTGGCCTTAGGAATCAAATCCCCCAAAGGAGGAAGTAATAAACTGGGGCTCACCCACGGCAAAAGTCCCTTACTTTTCTTTCCTCCTGACTCGATGGTGTACTTACTTGCTAATTCACCCAGGCTTTTCCCTGCCTCCATTTGATCCACAATCAGAAAAGCTGCAGTTTCATCCGCCACCACGACCTGTCGCAGTTGATACTCCGTGTTTCCTAATCTTTTAACCGTGGCATTATATTCTTTTTGAATTTCCTGTTCAGTCACTGGGTTTTCACGGGCCCAATTCTGGCGCCATGCCTGGGACAGAATCGTACGGCGAGCAGAATCAAAGGCCAGTTCTACCTCTTTGGACTGATCCAAGCCTTCTTCCATGGCCAATTGACTGAGCAAAGTCTGTATAACCAGTTCATCTCTTATATTTTTACGAAGGTCGACACTATCACGGGTCCCGCTTCTCAACTGCTCAAGGAGCAATGTTTCAAATGCAAAAGCACCAATGGGTTGCCCATTCACCGCAGCAACCGCACGGGGCTTGGCCTCTTCGGTTGGTTTATTCCCTTGGGAATTCCTTGGCTCCGCTTCTTCTGTTGCCTGAACCTCAGGCTTTGGACTCTCAGCTACATTGCGATCTTTTTCCATTGGTTTTGAAGCCGCTTTCGGGATACTCTCCACTGCTGGTTTTGTTTTTGGCAAAACCTTGGGCTTGGCCACTTCGACTTTCTTTGCCTGAGGCTCAGCTTTTTTAGGGGCAGCCACTTTTACGGAAGCTTGTTCCTTTTTCTGTGGTTTTGAGATGGGGGGGGGAACCACATCGGCAACTGGAGTTTTTTTGATTTCTTGAACCGGAGGTTTTTTTCCGGGCTTTGCTTTCGCAGGCTTGGCTTTCGCTGGTTTATTTTTTTCAGCGGGTTTTGCCTCGGTAACATTAGAATCTACTGACTTTTTTGGGCTTGTTGCATGAAGATGAAAACCAACAGAGAGGGCTGCAAGCGTGACAGTAGGAAGAATGAAGAATAACTTTTTCATAGGACAAGAGGGGCAGTAGAAAAGATTTTTAGTAAACTCAAAATCTAAATTGTGAACTTATTCAGGTAAAAATCAACCCTTGAAGCTTAGGCCTGTTCTCATTGGTTTTCTTGCAACTTCTAAGTGAATCCATATTATTAAAAACACATGAAAATTTCTGAATTTAAATCTTACTTATCCACCGTACAGGATATTACCTTTGTATTACCCAACGGGTCCTATGTGCCGCCCCACTTCCATCTTACAGAAGTGGGTATGATCACCAAAAAATTCATCGACTGCGGAGGCACCGTACGGGAGGAGTCCAAGGTAAACTTCCAGCTTTGGAAAGCGGACGACTTTGACCATCGCCTCGCCCCTGACAAGGCAATTGCTATCATTGAGGACGCCGAAGAAAAACTTTGCCTTCAGGATCTGGAAATCGAAGTCGAGTATCAGTCTGAAACGATTGGGAAGTACAGTGTCTCTTCTTCCAATGGACAGTTTTTACTGCTTGCCACCGAAACCGATTGCCTTGCCAAGGAAAAATGTGGCATCCCGGAGCCTGACAGCATTGCCTTTGCCTCCTCCTGTTGCAGCCCAGGTTCTGGTTGCTGTTAAAATGGTAATTTTTTGAAAGCAACCTCACTGGTTGACTCAAACAAAAAATGCCTTATGGACCGGCTCAATCCGTAAGATATTTCCGCAAAGAGCTGTCTATTTTTTAAATTTCTTGAAATTCTTTCGGTCCAAACCGTATGGTTTCGACCTTCTTCGTTTTGCCTGTCCGGGCTTGCTAGCCTGTCCCTTTGCAGGGCCACGACCGCCGCCTTTACTCGGTGCCGGATTATTTGGTAACGGGGTGCACACAAATCCTTTGGCCCGGCGTCGAATGATCGACTTCTTCATAAACCTTTCCAGGGATCGCAGGGGGTTGCGGTCATCTTCAGTGATAAAACTGATCGCCACACCCTCGGATTTTGCCCGCCCCGTTCGGCCAATTCGATGGATATAATCCTCGGGAGTGGGGGGGAAATCCAGGTTTACCACATGAGTGATCCCTTCGACATCGATCCCACGGGCAGCGATATCTGTAGCCACTAAGACACGAATCTTGCCGGCTTTAAAGTCACTCAAGGCACGGGCCCGTTGGTTTTGGGTACGATTGGAATGAATGGCTCCGGTATGAATACCCGATCGGCCCAACTGCTTGGCCACCCGGTCAGCCCCATACTTAGTACGGGTAAAAACAAGCACCATGTAGAGTTCATTGTTTTCCAATAGATGCTGGAGAAGCCCAATTTTTTGGGCCTTGGTCACCTCATATAAAAATTGCTCGACGGTATCGGCGGGGTTGGTTCTTTTTCCAATCTCTACAAACTTGGGAGCCTTTTGAAATTCTCGGGTTAGTTTTTCAATTTCCTTGGAAAGGGTTGCCGAAAATAGAAGGGTTTGCCTATTCTTCGGTAAGGAAGAAACAATTTTTCGGACATTGGGCAAGAAACCCATGTCAAGCATACGGTCCGCTTCATCCAGTACAAAAAATTCACATTCCGAAAAATCAGCACATCCCTGTTGCATCAGATCCATTAAACGACCTGGTGTCGCAATAATTAAGTCCACCCCACTCTTCAGGGCTTTTTTCTGGGGAGTCTCCCCCACCCCGCCATACACCGTGGCCACCCGCAAAGGAACATGCTTGGCATAGGTTTTTACATTCTGCTCAATCTGTACAACAAGCTCTCGGGTGGGAGATAAAACAAGGGCCCGGGTGCCCCGGCCTTTTCTTTGCCCTGCGCTTTGCACCAGCTTTTCAAGCATGGGAAGAGTGAAGGCCGCTGTTTTACCTGTGCCCGTCTGGGCAATCCCAATCAGGTCTTTACCTTCAAGAATTAAGGGGATTGCTGTGCTTTGAATAGGAGTGGGTTCGGTGTACCCTGTTTCCTGAATAGCTTGTAAAATTTCAGGTCTAAGCCCGAGGGAATCAAATGACATCCTTCCACTCTATTTCAATTCCCTTCAATAGCGACCTTATTCGGGAGCCAAAACCGTTGAAATCCACTCTCCCCGCCAGGTAAATAATCCCATTGCTATCTTCCACAAAAAATTCAGGGTAAGTATATATGGAAGAACAAATCAAAAAGATGGAACAGGAAGAGAATCAGGAAGATGCTCAACTGGCATCACGCGGGAGGCGCTTAGCTGCGACGATTATTGATATCATCATTTTCCTACCCCTTGTTATTATCATTGCCAGTCCTCTTGGCTTAATCGAAACGGAAGTTGCGGAGGAGCCCCCACCCTTTGACCTCGAACAAACCCTGCAATTATTTATTATCGGACAGGTTCTCTTTCTTCTCGTCCAAGGATACTTACTCCACTCCCGAAGCCAGACTATAGGAAAAATTCTTTTAAAAATTCAAATTGTGGCAACGAATGGGGACATGTTAGGGCTGGGAAAACTTTACTTTGTACGCTACTTTGTCTTTAGCTTATTGGCACAAATCCCCGTAATTGGGGCAGTCATTGCCCTGGCCAATATTCTCTTTATTTTCGGGAAAGAAAAAAAGTGTCTGCATGACCGACTTGCTGGCACCAAGGTCATCGATCTGGCAAACGCCTAGGGGATTTCCTTTTCAGATCGTCGTACTTACTCGCACTTCCCCTGGCGAGGTCCACGGGGTATTTAGCGGCATTTTTTTCGATTTTATCTTTTACAATCTCGGGGATATCAAATCCGTAATGACCGGCGAGCATAATGCCATAGGCAAACACGTCCGCCAGTTCATCCTTTAGTTTCCCCTCGTCCACCTGGCTTAAATCGCTTTCCTTTTTCCAGAGAAAAAGCTCATTTAACTCAGCGGCTTCGATGGAAAGAGCCAGAGCTAAGTTTTTGGGATCATGAAACTGCCCCCAGTCCCGTTCGTCCCGAAATGTGCGAAGGCGGGCCAGAAGATCTTGTATTTCACTCATCGAAAAAAATGAGTTACAAAGAAACAGTCACCGCCGAACTTACCCGGTTCGCCTTGTCCCGGGCTTCAAGAATTGATTCTCCCCGTCCCAGGGCCACCCCCATTCTCCGCTGTCCTTTCACCGCAGGCTTTCCAAAAAGACGAAGCTGGGTATCTGGGGTACTCAAGGCATTATTGAGGTTACCAAAGCATACCCTTTCTGAGTTTCCTTCCACCAGGATAACACTGGATGCCGAGGGCCCCAACTGCCGAACCTCTGGAATTGGCAGGCCAAGGATAGCCCGGGCATGTAATGCGAATTGGGAAAGGTCCTGAGAGATCATGGTGACCATTCCGGTATCATGAGGCCGAGGGGAAACCTCACTGAATAATACATCGTCCCCGCAAATAAATAATTCCACCCCAAATACACCCCAGCCGCCCAGGGCATCGGTGATGGCTTGGGCGTATTTCCTCGCCTCTCCCTGTGCCTTTTCCGACATGGCCTGGGGTTGCCAGGACTCCCGGTAATCGCCTGAGACCTGGACATGCCCAATGGGGTCACAAAAAGATGTTCCCCCACAGTGTCGTACCGTAAGCTGGGTAATTTCATAATCGAAGGTCACAAAGCCCTCCACAATCACCTTCCCTTTCCCGGCACGGCCCCCTTCCTGGGCATAGGCCCATGCCTTGCTAATATCTTCATCTGATCGGATGGTACTCTGCCCCTTGCCCGAAGAACTCATGATCGGCTTCACCACACAGGGCATCCCAATTTCCTGAACCGCCTGCTCAAATTCAAATTCTGTTTCTGCAAAAGCATAGGGTGATGTCTTCAGTCCAAGTTCTTCGGCGGCCAACCTGCGTATACCCTCCCGGTTCATAGTCAACTGGGTCGCCCGGGCAGTCGGAATAATCATGCATTCCTTGGCTTCCTCAAACTCAGCGAGTACATCGGTGGCAATGGCCTCCACCTCGGGTACCACCAAGTCAGGCTTTTCCAGTTTGATTATTTTCCGCAGTTCCTCTGCATCCAGCATCGAGACAATATGGGCCCGGTCGGCAACCTGCATCGCGGGGGCATCCGCATAGGCATCCAAGGCAATGACCTCCACGCCATATCTCTGAAGTTCGATCACCACCTCTTTGCCCAACTCACCGGAACCACAAAGGAGAACTTTTTTTGCTGTATCTGTAAAAGGAGTACCTATGGAAACTGACATCCGACTATGAAGAAATCTTAAAGCCCCACAGGTCGAGCAAAAAGATCGAAATCAGGACACATCCTGTTGTTCGTCATACAATTCAGCCCCCTTGATCAATCGGCAGAATTCTTTTTTGGAGACTTCCTCAAGCCTTTCCTCGGCCCCATTTAATGAAAAGGACAATTTGTATTTTATCGTCAAACGCGACCATTCAGTTATCCGAAAGTATTGATTTTTTTTTACCCAGATCTGTCCCTGTTTTAATCGCATCCCTTGATTAATACCTCAGCCCACCGGTTCAAACGAGCCTTAAATCGACAGCAGAAAAGTTAAGGGCAGGTTTCTTCCTTAGTCCCTCGGTACTCCTTGGGCATTTCATCTTCCGCAAAGCAAAAATACAACCCCAGCCACAAGGACTGGCAGTAGCGGTATGAAACAACCGGCCAGGCAAACGCACCACCGAGGCAGAGCCCGACAAACCAATCCGTGGGCACCCAGTTCAAAAACCAAAGTACCAGCAAAGGTACGATCCATAGCCCACAGATCAGGCCATAACTTATAGGGATCCCTCCGATAAAAAAGCCATGTTCCCGGTTAAATTCAAACCCACACACTTCACAATGCTCGTGCCTGTAGAAAAGATTTTTCAACACCGGCCCCTTCCCGCAAGCAGGGCAACGGTTCAAACTGGTTCGTACAAGGTAGGACAAGTTCATGAAGATAATTTCACAATACCCGATAAGACCAATAATTCAACACTATGAAAAAAAGTGGTGCGGGTGCGGGGAATCGAACCCCGCCCCCAAGCTTGGGAAGCTTATGTACTACCGATATACTACACCCGCGTTGTCGTACCCCTACTGCTACTATTTATCTTCCGGCCAAGCAAGCAATATAGAAAACTGGATAGGTGCACGACTCGGGGGCCAGCTTTACTCCCTTTGTCGGCTATTATGCTTTACACCCAAATTCTTCTCAACAAAGCTCGGGGTACTGCATGGTCTTAAAACATTCTAAAAAATGAATTCTTCCCCTACCCCAAACCCTCTCGCCCGCATTTTTAAAATGCTTGGTTTTTCCTTCCTCTTTCTCGGGTTGATTTTTACCATTTTGGGCGGGTATGAGACTTATAAGGGGGTGCGTACCAAAAGCTGGCCTGCGGTGGAGGGTAAGATCACCCATTCGAAGGTCGAATCACGCCAGGAGAAAAAAGGCACGAAAACGGGAGACTACAAGAAAAGGTATTTTATCGATGTCGAGTATACCTATATGATCGGAAACTTTATGCATAGGGGGGACGACCTGGGCTACGGAGATGAGCGCTATAAGAGCCGATACGAGGCAAACCAGGCCCAGAGGCCCTGGCTCAAGGGAAAAAAGGTCAAGGTTTTCTACGATCCTGAAAACCCCAAGGTCAGTGTATTAAAAACGGGAATGGGATTATCCTGGCTGGCGGTTGGCTTTGGGATGGTTTTTGTCATCCTTGGGCTGTATTTAATGAGGATGGGAAAAAAACCTACCCATGGGCGGAAATAAAATATTACTTAGGCAAACCACCCTTTCCCTACACCCTGAAAATTCTTTAAATTTGCCTTTCTCCGGTTTCAAGGCTTGATAACAATCCTATGGCCTTGGAAGATATAATTCCGCTGGATGCATTCTTCGGAAAGAAGGATGGAGACACCCCGGGTGGTAAGAAAAAGAAAAAAGTGGATAAGGAAGCTTTGGCTTCCCCGATGATGCGTATTCCCCGCATGGATGTACGCGTGGCCCGTGACCTGATTGATCTGGGAGTGAAAGAACTGTACGAACTGGAGGGAAGGTCAGCGGAGACTATTTTTGAAGAGATCCAAAAGAAAAAGCCGGACTTACCGGATTGGACCCTGCCCTACCTCAAGATGGCAATATACTTTGCCGAAAATGAGGAACCCGACCAAAAACTACTCCACCCCCAGGAGTGGATGGATTGAGTTCGGATCACAAAGTGTTACGGTCAAGTTTTTCCCGGGCCCGTTTCGCCTGCCAGACCATAAAGCACCCATAGCCAAAAAAGAGAAAGCCGTTGAGCATAACCATCGGGTTTTGACCCTCTTTAACTCCCACGCCAAAAAGAACCGCACCGACGATGGCAAATATCCACCCAAACCAGGAACGATATTTTATGATCCTCCGAAAGTGAGTGACTTTTTTTGCTTTTTGCTCGTCAGTTAAGGCAGCCATCGAGGGTTTAGTATGAGAAAGAATTAATTGGAGTCGATCTCATCCTGTCCTTTTTCTCCCAGGGTCTGGTTAAAAAAAGAAAGTTTCTCATTTTCGGCATGGAGAATATGAAGGAGGCAGGAAGCACGGTCATGTAAAGACGCAGCCTCGAGCATCTTCTGCTTATCATCCGGGTCCCGACAAACATGGTGAGCGGCGAGGTCAACAAACACGCTGGTGTCCTCCAGGGGCGTGAGCATTTCCAGAATTTCATCCGATACCAGCCCACCCAGCTTTACATTATGCTTCAGACTATCCACAATTAGCTCCCGTACCTCGGGGACGGTTTCCTCCACCACCGTATCCACCGGCTCGATTTCTAAAATCCGGTATGGGTCTTCCTGTAAAATAGACTTGATACGCACACGGTGCAGACCCTGGAGGAGAACAAAAGAGGTGCCATCATCATGCTTTTTGGAAATACGAACGAGGCCAACCGTGGCCACTTCGTAGGGCAGTTCCATATCCGCTTGGTCCGAAGTGACATCTTCCCGTTCCCGGACAATGGCAAACATACGGTCCTGCCCGAGCACATCGTCAAGCATTTGGCGGTATCGTTCCTCAAAAATTCGCAGGGGCATCATCGCACTGGGGAAGAGAACAACCCCACGCAGAGTCATCACGGGAATTCTTGTGGGGATTTCAATATTATTTTCTGACATCTGATCCTTAAGTTTGTAGACTTATGGGAAAAGGTCAAATAACCGAGCCAGTTCCAGGAAACAAGCCCGAACACTATTGAAAGAACAAACCGGCAATGGTCGCCGAAAGTAAACTGGCGAGAGTACCCCCGATCAATGCCTTGAGGCCAAGAGATGCAAGGTCGGACCTTCTCTCCGGAGCCAGAGCCCCGATACCCCCGATTTGGATACCAATGGACATAAAGTTCGCAAAGCCACAGAGGGCAAAGGTGGAAAGAAACACCGATTTCCGTGATAGCCCCTCAGCTTGCAAGGTGGCGAGTTCCATGTAGGCAAAAAACTCGGTGGCAAAGGTCTTGGTTCCGATGAGCTGGCCCACGGCGAGGGCTTCCCCGCTGCCCACACCCACAAGCCAGGCAAGAGGGGCGAAGACAAAGCCAAAAATAGCCTGCAGGCTCAGGGTATCAAATTGCTTATCACTCCATTGCAAAACCCACAGGTTAAGAGATATCCCATCACCCCAGGAAACAGCACCGACCCAGCCCAGGATGTGATTGGCGAGCATAATGACCGCATAGAAAGCAATAAGCATGGCTCCCACATTGAGGGCTAGTTGAAGGCCTTGCGTGGTGCCATTGGCCAGGGCATCGATCGGGTTGCGCCCGATCGATTGCTTGGAGACTTTGATATTGGTGCTCACCTCCCCTTCCTGTGGGATGATGATTTTTGCGATCAATAAAGCCGCCGGGGCATTCATAACCGAGGCACAGAGCAGGAGTTTTCCAAAGGCAAGGCGGGATGCTTGATCCTCTCCACCAAGCATCCCCATGTAAATCGCAAAGACTGAACCGGCAATTGTCGCCATGCCCCCGACCATAAGGGCAAGTAATTCGGATCGGGTCATGGATGACACATAGGGCTTCACCAAAAGCGGGGCTTCGGTTTGCCCGACAAATACATTGGCGGCGGCGGCAAGGCTTTCCGCTCCTGATAATTTCATAACCCGGCTCATCACCCAAGCCATAGCACGCACCACTGCCTGTAAAACCCCAAAATAATAAAGCAGGGAGGATAAGGCGGAAAAAAACAAGATGCTGGGCAGGGCCATGAAGGCAAAAACAAAGCCCTGACCGGCAAAGGCATCATTCATTAAATCGATATTCGACAAAGGCCCAAAGACAAAGCCTGCCGCATCCGCTGATATTTCAAGGGCGATGGAAAACATCTTTGCCACTCCACCAAAAAAATCCTCGACCCACGCCACCCTCAAAACACCATAGGCGATGGCAAATTGTAAAGCCAACCCACCGAAAATAACCCGGGGGTTAATTTTCTTCCGG
>Ga0181601_10004949_pt1 | contig 11103 bp, 4 predicted proteins | sample 041ome_8_FD_133020 | JGI IMG/M metagenome (GOLD analysis project Ga0181601, IMG submission 133020) | Coastal salt marsh microbial communities from the Groves Creek Marsh, Skidaway Island, Georgia - 041407BS metaG (megahit assembly) | ecosystem: Environmental > Aquatic > Marine > Intertidal zone... | reverse complement strand
GCGACGATTACGTGTCGACAGCGATGCTCTGGCGAGCGCACGCACACGCACGCGCGACGACTCGACGTCGTGTGCGTGCACGGGAGGTATTGCGACACGGAGATTGACGGTGAAAACACGGAGCAGTACCCCGAATCATCGGTGGATTACCCGTCGTCGTCGTCGTCGTCGTCGTATCCTTCCTCACATTATCCGTCGTCGTCGTACCCGGCGACGAATCGGGCGTAGTCAGTAACGCGCTCGTTGTAATTTCAACCACATTCTCACCACACTCTTCTCGCGAGACGTGAACGAAAACGAGAGAGACGCGAACGAAAACGAGAGCCGACGCGCGTCGTCCGTCGACGCGCCGTCCATCGACGCGTCGTCCATCGACGCGTCGTCCATCCGTCGGCGTCGTCATCACACACATACATATATGAGTAAACAGTATGTAGGGTTTACACACCGAACCCACCAGCGGCGCGTCACGTCGCGCATCGCATCGCGTCACGTCGCGACGCGGTCGAACGGAGCGCGCCGCCGCCGACGCCGCCGAAGAAGACGAAGACAAAGACGCGCGTCGATAGACTCGATTCATCCGCCGACCGACCGACCGCGAAGGACGCGTCGTCGTCGTCGTTCGAAACCGCGCGTGAAATCGACGCGCCGCCGCCGCCACTAACGACGCCGACGCGATGCGCGCGCGCGCGAACGTCCCGGGACGCCGACGCCGCCGACGACACCGACGACGAGACGGTGATGAGCGATGAGGACGCGTACGAGGACCCGCCGTCGGATTTCGACGACGAGGAGATCGACGAGGACGAGGCGTTTAACGAGGATGACGAGGAGAGGTACGGGGAGTTGTTCGACGGTGAAGGCGACGAAGACGAAGAGACGTTCGACGACGACGACGACGACGACGATGGAGAAGAAGAATCCGATGACGATGATTTGAACGCATTGATGGATAGCGACGCCGACGACGACGACGAAACCAATGGGAAGACGAAACCAACGTCTCCGCGCGGAACCGTCGGACGACGGGTCACAGACGAAGAAGACGCTCGAGCGACGCTTTCGAGCGAAGACGAACGCGACGACGACGAAACCCGCGAGCGCGTCCTGGATGAACTCGTCGGGAAGAACCGAAGCCGCGGGGAAAAGCTCGACGCGCGGTATAAACCGATACGCACGGAGAGCGTGCCAGAGAGCCCGTTCGCGATGCCGAGCGCGCGGGTTTCGGATGAGGACGCTGAGATGACGCTCGCCGACGTCATGGCGACGCTCGGTGGTGAAGCCGTGTTCGATGCGCACACGATGAAGCGGTTGCGGAAGATTTCGAAACAAAAAGCCCCAGACGTGCCGCTGGCGAGACAGATTCAGGAGAGACTCGATCGGCGAGCGGCGTACGAAGAGACGAGCAAGGATGTGACAAAGTACCAAGCGCACGTCAAGGAAAACCGGGAAAAGCGAACGCTCGAGTTTAAACCGGCGCGGGATGACATGCAGCGCAAGGATACCCTCGGTGCGCTCGTCGCGGATTTCACGCCGAAGACTGAGATTGAGATTGAAATCGCCAAGGCGCTCAAGGAGTCTGGACACGCGACGGCGAAGGAGATTGCGCACGGGGAAATGTTGGCGATGAATCACTTGGACGTGGAGGATATCAAGGCGCGTCAAGCGAAGCTCGCGAAAATGCGAGCGGTGCTCTTTTATCACGAGCAAAAGGCGAAAAGACTCAAGGCGATCAAATCCAAGGCGTATCACAGGCATAATCGTAAGGGTGAGCTCAAGGTGATTGATGGCGACGAAGACGACGAAGACGGCGCCGAGGGCGATACGCCAGAGGAGCGTCGCGAGTACTTGCGAGCGCAAGAGAGAATGCTCTTGCGACACAAAAACACCTCGCGGTGGGCGCAACGCGCGATTAAAAAGGGCATCGCACACCTCGCGGGGACGAGGGAAAAGTTACAAGAGCAATTACGCATCGGTCAACAATTGAAGGAGAAGATTGAAGGCGCGCGGACGACGACTACGGAACTCGGCGACGAGAGCACGGATGCCGAGGATTCTGACGACGACGACGGCGACTACGGTACCGGTAACGTCGCCGGGGATGATCCAGCGGCGGAGCGTAAGCGTCTTCTCAAGGCAAAGGCTGCCGCACTCAAGGCTATCGAGGATGGAGAAGAGCTCGAAGGCGCGAATGAAAGCTTGTTCAAGTTGCCGTTTATGGCGCGCGCCATGGAGAAGCGCAAAGAGGCGAACAGAGCGGAAGCGCGAGAGTTGTTGGAAGAAATCGATCGCATGGATGGCGACGAGGACGATGATGACGGTGATATCTCTAGCGATAGCGATGAAGAAGAGTGGGAAGCGATGACGGCTCAAGCAAAGCGCGCCGCGGATGCCGACCACGCGTCCACGGCGAAACGGGCTCGATTGGACGCCGCCAAAGAAGCGGCAGAGGCAACCACGACGACGACGACGTTGAAGCGACAGAAGAAATCCTCAAAGGCGAAACCGGTCGAAGAGTTATCCAACGCCGCGAGAAACATGCGCGCAAAGGCGGCGGCGCGCGTCACCGTTGCCAAACTCAAGGAGGACGACGCGTCTGATTCGGATGACGCCGCCGAAAAGCCGACGGTGATGCTCGAGGAAGAGCGCGCCGAAGGCATGTCAAACCAGGATTTAATGCGCCGAGCGTTTGAAAACGACGACATCGAGGCTGAGTTTGAAAAGGAAAAACTCGCAGACGTCAACGCCGAGCTTCCTGACGTTGACATGCCGAAAAATTTACCCGGATGGGGCACGTGGGCTGGCGATCAAAGGACGCCGAAATGGATGAAGGACGCGGAGAAGAAGGCCAAGGCGGAAAAAGCCAAGGCGCTCAAGAGCCGTCGCGACGCCAAGCTCAAACACGTCGTCATCAGCGAAAAGTTTGATAAAAAGGCGGCGCAGTTCAACGTTGAATCGTTACCGCACGGTTTCGCGAGCAAGGCGACTTACGAAGGTACGATGCGTCAACCGCTCGGCCTCGATTCCAACACGCACGGCATGTTCAAAAAGTTGAACCAGCCCAAGGTGCTCAAGGCGACGGGGAGCATCATCAAACCGTTCAAAATGCCGAAACACAAACAGAAAAAATCAACCAAGGGTCGTTGAAGACGAACAACAACGATATTATTGTAACACTCCTCTTCGTCGCGTTGTAATTGAATTCCAGATTTCTTCTAAAAGTCACGTCTCGCTATCGCTATCGCTATCGCTAATTTCTGTCGCTATTTCTTCTATGCACGCGCTCGATCGCTCGCGCTCCAACTTGACGCTCGCCCGCTTCGCCGCGTCCCGCCATCGTATGGCGAACGGCAAACACTTCCCTCCGAATGACACCAACAAATTCCACGAGAGGTGTATGACCGCTGTCACGAGCAGAGCAATCCAAATCCCGTCGAGGCCGAGCCGAGGTCGACCGAGCGCTAAAAACGCCCCGAGGGGAAGGCCGATGACCCAGTACGCGACGACGAGCACGGGCGTCATCACCGATTGGTATCCCGCGCCGACGATGACGCCAGTCACGGAGACTTGCATGTGGTCCAGAAGGATGAATGCGTTTACCAATGGGATGAGTGCGTCGAGCCGACGCGCCACCGTTTCGTCATCAGTAAACATGGCGAAGACGGCATCCGCGGCGAATGAAAACCCAATCACACAGAAAACGCCGCAAACGAAAGAGAGCGTCAACGTCGCGAGTGAAAGCGTTCTGCTATCTTTGAGCTTGCCCGCTCCGACGGCGTTGCCGATGGAGCTCGAAGCGCCTCGTTGCCAAACGCACGCGATGGAATAAAAGACAAAGTACGTGTTCGACAACAGCGTCTGACTCTCGAGTTCCATCGTCGCATCCGCGCACATGCCGGCAATCAACGAGTTGACGTCCCAGGACCACCACTCTATGGCGCTCATCGCTAAACCGGGCACCGCGAGACTAAGATAACCGCGCCATCCCTCAAACGCGTTTCTAATCCTCACCCCTCGCAAAGCTTTCCTCACCTCGTCACACGTGAGAAACCCAATGAAATAACACAACATGGTTGACATGTCGATCGCCGTGAGCGCCATCGCCGCGCCCGTCACCGTACCCATGCCGAAGACTTTCAAGAAGAGCCACGGGAGCACAAATTTAAAGGGCGTCGTCACGACGGACAGCACGCCCACTCTCTTGCTTTTCTTCATCGCCATCATCGTCTTCATCGAACAACACGTCACGGTTTGCGCCCATAAACTCGGCGCTCGAAGCAACGCGAACCGTCCAGCCAACGCAGCGACGTCTTTCTCTTGTCCCAACGCTTCCAACGCGACGCGCGCGTTAGCCCACGCCAACGTCCCCGGCGCCGCCGCGCAAATCCAAAGGATCGCCACCGCCCGCGCGAACACCCGCCCGATAGCGTCCAACTCCCCGGCGCCGTACGCTTGCGAGCTAAGCGTATCCACTCCGCTCCCGAGACCCCAAAGCACCGCGTGACCCGTCATGCTACACAGAACGTTTCCGAGACCAAACGCCGCGACGTGCGTCGCCCCGTCCGCGCCCGCCGTTCTGCTCAACAGCGCGAGCTGAAACGTCATCGACGCGCACGTGGAGAGGTATTGCAACGCCAACGGAGATCCCAGCGTCGCGACCGACGCGCACGCGGTTCCGAGCGTGAGTTTTCCATCGGCATCATCGACGGCGGCATCACTCACGCCTGTCGTCGTCGAACGCGGCGCATCGCCGATCCCCTCGTCGCTCGACGACGCGTCGAGGAGCGGTACAGTCGCGGAGTCATCGCCGACCCGCTCGACGTCCGCGTCGTCGTCGTCGGGCATTCGTTGAACGAGTGCGCGCGCGTGAGTGCGAGCACCTCACTTTGAGGCGCCGCAGAGGATCCGAGATGAGTTTCTTCGACGCGTCGGCGTACGACAATCTCTCGTCGTCGAGCGATGCGACGGATGACGACGAGACCGTCGAGGCGTCACCGTTCGGCGTCGACGCGTCGGCGGCGGGGAGAGACGCTGAAAAGGATGACGCCTCGCGAGTGTCGTCGTTGAAGGGTGAAGAGAAACCGACGCCGGTCCCGACGCTCCCGAGCGCGGCGGACGTCGTGCGCGCGCTGGATGGATCGAACGCGCGCGGGGAGATTTCTGAACTCGTCGCGTCGCACGCGATGCGTCCGACGATGCGAGAGGTGGCGAAGGATTCCATGGCGGGCGGAAGCGCGTCGGTTTCGTATTACTCGACGGGCGGACGGAAACCGACGACGACGGATGACGACGACGACGAAAAACGCGCGGCGACGATTGGTATAGGTGTACACAGAGTGATGTTTTTGGAACACCGCGTCGCGGTGAGGCTGACGACGAGCGAAGGGAACGGGATGGGGGACGTCGTAAAGTCGACGGGCGCGCGGGTGACGTTGGATGAATTCGTGAGCGACGAAGACGAAGACGACGAGGAGATTGATGAAAAGATGAAGCGGCGCGTCACCATCACGGGAAGCGCCGCGGATGTCGCCAAGTGTGAGAGGTTTATCGAAAATCTCGTTCGGGAGTACGAAAACCGGGCGATGAAGAGGTTTTATTGTCCAAAGATTGTCCTCGGTGCCTTCATCGGAAGAGGGTACGGACACGTGAAGAAGATTGAAGGGATTTCAAAGTGTAAAATTGTCATATCTGACGTCGACAAGGTGCACGAAGGGTCTACGCATGAAGTCGTGCGAGCGATTGAAGTCACCGGTACGCCCGCGCAGGTGAGTCTTGGGTACAAGTTGGCTTTGCAACAACTCGACGAGGCGATGCAGACGGCGCCAGACGCGGATGAAATGAAGGCGGATTTGCGTCGGAACGGTTTCGACATTGACGAGGAACGCAAAAAGAAACCGAAAAGAAAGTAAAGGCGAACGAGTTACTGTAGCGCTAGTCTAGTAAATTTAAATGTTACATCGTTTGGAGTCCTAGTGCATCAACGGGTGTCCCAAATGCCTGTTCTCTCCGCGCGCCATTTCTTCGCGTTGTCATCCATATCCCAATTGCGCGTCGGCACGCTTTGTTGCTGGTTTGAAATTCCTGGCACGGCGTCGTTGTACTCAATGTCGACAAAGTCACGCTGGGCGCCGCTCGACATTGGTTCGTCGGCAATCTTCGTTGGCTCGATGGCCATCGCGCGCGACACCATCGGCGCGTCCCGATTGACGCGCGTGCTCTTTGCGCTCAAATCGGCGACGTCAAATTCTTCAAACTCCACCACACGCGTGCTCGGCACCGAGTTTTCATCGTGCGAAATTCTCGTTTCATCCCCGCTCGAAACCTCGGATTTTGCGTCGTTGATTTCATCGTCATCGCCGTCGTCGAGAGGCCAGTATACGCCGAGAATGTCCACCGAACCGAATGACGGATCAATGACAAAGTACCCATCCTTGATGGCATTTTCCAAGTTTTGCACAATGATGCGAAGCGGTGGACCTTGATCGGAACCATCCTTCTTTTCGGAGATTCGAATGGTGATTGTCTCGCTCGAGTCGAGTATCGTCTTGACCCTCACGCGATTCTCATCGATGCCAAGTTCGAGCGACACTTCTTTACAGAAGAAGAGCTGTGTCACGTGATTTCTAAACTTTGCGACGGGCATATCCGTCAGCATCTCGATATCCACCGTGCGAACGGCTGATTGAGACGAGTACACCACTCGTTGCTTTCGTCGAGACGCCACTGAAGACTTTTGCACCGGTGCCGGTAGGGCTGGCGGAGGATCGATACTCGGCGCCTTCGCAGCGGTTCTCTGGTGTTGCGAAAGCATCACCGCCGCTCTGCTCGCCGCTCGCCATGACATTTTCGAAGCTTCGTTCGCCGACGCCTCAATCGCCAGAGCCCCGTCGGCTGACTCGACTATTTTGTGTCGAGGAAGCTCTTCCGGTAGCGCTGCCCAATCCTTAAGTTTCAACATGTCAAAGTATTGCCCGCACGCTTCAGTTCCACCCGCAGCGGCGCCCGCCGTACTCTGCATTTGCTCTCGCGTGAGCGTGTACGTCTCGATTGATTCCATCTTGTTTGAACACGACACTTCGCACTCGAAGCTGTACTCGTACTTGATCATGCGTAAAAGCTTGACGTTCACCTCTCTCGTGTAATCCAAGGTGAGAAAGTCGAGTCGCTTCCCCTTCCATTGCTGCGTCCCGAGCAAATCGTGCACGCCGGTTAAAAAGGAAGCGACGTCACCCTTTTGCATCACAGTGTCGTAATTCATGACGACCTCGTCTCCGAGGCAAACGCCTCCGGCGATTGTCGGAGCGATGATTGCCACGCGATCGACGGGTTGAAGACCGGTCGCGTTTGAAAGCTTTTCTCTAGCTCTGGATATCAGCTTGCCACACAACGCGATGCTGTTCATGTCGTGTTCGTACATGACCACGCACGCGTCGTCGAGCGCGCAATTTTCGAGACGTTCGGCGAATTTGACCGCGTCAGAGATGAAAATCAGCGACGAGTACACCCTTTGAGTGTTCGATTCCGCCTTTCGTATCGGTTCCACGTGGATCGACGGCACAACTGCCAGATCCTTGGCGACAGCCTTTGTCGCGTCGGTAGCCTTCGTCGTCGCGTCGTTGGCGGCGTCGTTGTCCTCCCGCGCTACCTTCGCGAGAGCAATCTTCATGAATCGGCTCTCCGTCGCAGTTGGAGTGACTTCTTCGGGTACCTCGCGTTCGTCGATTTCGTCCAGCTCGGCGAGCGCCATGCCCAGATTGAATATCTGCACCCTCGCCAGAGGAGAGTCATCCATGACGGCTTTTGCGCGATTGTAGTACCTCAGGCACTCTTCTACACGACCTTGCGAGAGACGCGTGAGCGCCAAGTTGTACAACGCAGGGTAATAATCTGGATCTATGGTGAGCGCCAGGCGAAGCTGCGCGTTGCAGGACGTCGCAGAACCTCTGCACCAGTCCAATAGCGCCAAGTTTGTCAGCGCTTCGACGTGTCCGGGGTCGTAATCGAGCACCGTCAAATAGTAAGCACCCGCGCGTTCGAAATCGGTCCTCCTAAAGGCGAGATTGCCAAGTTTCGCGTACGCGTCCGGGTGCTTCGGACGGACTTTTATGAGATCCAACAACGTCGCCTCAGCCTTTGCCCACTGACCAAGTTTGATGTAAATCAATCCCATGGCGTGGAGCGCCCGGGCGTCGTGCGGGCGCACATCCACGGCTCGCTTCATCCACTCTTTCGCTTCCACAATGGCGCCAGTGGAATCCATCAAAAGCCCGAGGTTGTGTAAGGCTTTGAAATACCGTGGTTCGCGATCGATCGCCGCCATGTAACTCGTGCGAGCGCTGACGGCGTCGCCGAGCATGAAGTGTGCGTTGCCAATATTGTAGTGGCCGACCGCGCTCATCGGGTCGCGCCTGATTGCCAACGCGTACGAACTGCTCGCGTTAGGTACCTTGCCTTCCGCGAGCCATATGTTTGCCAACGTTATGCGACGCTTAGACGTCATCTCGACGGCGCAGCTTCTTTTCGCAAACGCGAATGCGTACTCCAAGTCGCCCAAAAAGGCGTGCGACACGGCCAACCCGTGCAACGCATCGGCGTGATTCGGTTTGCGATCGACTATGCGCCTATAGATGCCCGCAGCTTCTTCAATCTTACCGTTTCGCAAACATCCAACGGCAAAGGCTAAATCTTCCGCCTCAAACTCTTTCAGACTCCCTTTCGGCAAGATGTTTTCCTGAGAAGGAGCCATGGCGTCGAGAAAGGTGTCGAGCTCGGCGAATCGCAAGTTGAGCTTCTCCTGGTTCCATATATCGTACGAAATTCGCGTGAGCGCGAGCAAAAAAAGCACCAGAGAGAGCAATCCAATCTTCCATGAAGTCGCGTCAGCCTCGCGAACGCTCAGCGCCGCGGGCGGTGCTGGTGGTAATTGATACGAACCATCTGGAATGCACCGAATGCTGTCGAGCGCCTCTTGCACCTCGACACTCAATTGACCGTCCGCTCGCATTCGAGGCGTCTCACCGACCCACGCCGGGTCACCGCTCACGAAACCTGATGGGCACGGTTGACACTGTAACGAACCGAAACTCCCGGCAAAGTAATTTTCGGCGCATGCGTCGCACGTCGTCTGCCCACCTTGCGGCTGAAACATGCCTCGCGGACACAACGCGCAAATAGCAGTTCCGGCATTCGGTGCAACGCTTCCAGGATCGCAGTCGTGACACGATACGTCCCCACGCGCGTTTGACGCCTTACCCGCGCTACAGGGTGTGCACTGCGCGGCGTTGACGGCAATGGAATACGTTCCCGCCGCGCACAGCGCACAGACATTTACACCACCAGACGACGAGGAAACGTACGAACCCGGGGCGCAATTCACCGTCGGTCCTGAAAGCGGCGTCGCGCCGACATTCAACGTGTTTCCGCTCACTGCGTTCGATATCGTGTTCACCGCCGAAATAAAGTACGCCTGATTCCAGTTAGCCCCGGCGCTTGGAATCATTTGTTGAGACGTGATTTGGAACGCAACCACCACCGAACCCTGAGTCACGCTCGTGATGACAATCTCGTCGACGGTCGTCCCGTCGGCGAGCGCGCTCACTATCCCCGCCTTGAAGGCTGTCTCGTTCGCCGCTCGCCAATCAGATAGACTCCCTTGCAACCTCAATAATATTTCCGGTGGATTTATAGTCTCCGCTAACGGAGGTGGAGCGGGAGGCGCCGGTGCGGGTGGAGGCGGATGAGGTGCAGGAGGCGCCGTCGGCGCGGGTGGTGCGCCACCGCACACAGTCTGCCCAGTCAGACCGTACGTGCTCGTATCGCCCGCGCACGGCGTCGGGATCGTGCTGCCAGCCACTGGACAATACGTATCCTCCGGACAAAAGGCACACGCGGCGAGCGCGCCAGCGCCCTCTACATTGCTATACGTGCCCGCCGGACATTTCGCACACGAATTGTCCTCTGTAAATGCACCTTCGCTCGGATTAGTGCCGTATGTACCCGCTGGACACAGCGTGCACTCGTCCTGGGTACCGCCGCTGTAACTTCCAGATGCGCAAGGATACTCAGCCAAAGTGGCTGTGTCGTTGCAAAAGTGCCCCGGCGAACAGAGCGTGCAATACGTCTGACTTCCCGTGCTGTAGGTTCCGCTCGCACACGCGGCGTTTTGCGATCCGTCTACACTAGGGCATTCGTACCCAGCCTCGCACGCGGTGCACGCGGTCACGGCACCTCCCAGGCTGTATTGACCTCCGTCACAAAGTCGCGTAATGTCCCTCGTCGTATCCGGGCAGTAGTACCCAGCCGGACACGGGGTGCACGACGCCTGCGAACCGGTGCTGTACGTCCCGTCAGCGCAGGACGATTCTGTAAGTGGATTTGGACAGTATTTTCCAGCCGGACACGGGGTGCACGTCGTCTGACCAGCCTCAGATGTCGTGCCAGTCGGACACAGCTCGATCGAGTCACCAGTGGCGCACTTGTACCCGGCTGGACACGTCTGACAACCAGCAGCCGTGCCAGACGTCGGCTGAATAGTTGAATCTGTGTGATCGTACGGCAAGTTGAATGCGTTTGCGTTCAAGACGTATCCGCTGTATTGGCCCGGATCACACGACGAGTACGTCGTGAGACCGGTGTCCGCGCACGATTTCCCATCTGGACAATCGAGACACGCCGCTTGGCCCCGGTCTGGCTGATACGTTCCCACTGCGCACTCATAGCAGGTTGCAGACCCAGTCGGGGCGTAGTGACCCGCTTCACAAATATCTGGATCCACCGTACCTGTTCCGCTACAGAAGTAACCAGCTGTGCAGTCCGTACACGTCGCCGATTTAGTCGTGTTTGCGAACGTACCTTCGGCGCAAACTGTACACGAGGCTGAGCCACTCGAAGACGAAGTACCCGTGGGACAGTCGTCACACGCAGTCAACGCGCCGTTTGATTTCGTCCCCGCATCGCAAGGCGTGCACGAGGCCGACGCAACGGACGCGGCGATCGTCCCCGCGGCACAATCTGAGCAATACTCTGAACCTTCAGCGGCGGTTTCGCCCGCCTCACAGTCAATCGCGGCGGTCATTCCCTCTTCGGGACACTCCTTACCCGCCG
>Ga0181601_10004947_pt1 | contig 11106 bp, 17 predicted proteins | sample 041ome_8_FD_133020 | JGI IMG/M metagenome (GOLD analysis project Ga0181601, IMG submission 133020) | Coastal salt marsh microbial communities from the Groves Creek Marsh, Skidaway Island, Georgia - 041407BS metaG (megahit assembly) | ecosystem: Environmental > Aquatic > Marine > Intertidal zone... | reverse complement strand
TTTAATGATGGATTTTTAATTTTATTAATTTTGTTTTTTGCTTTAACTAAATATTTAAATTTCTTAACAGTACATATTAATTTTTTAGTATCAATAATTTCAATTAAATCTAATTTATTTCTTCTATATAATTCACTTTTTATTACATTAACATCAAAATTAATATTATGTGCTATAATATATTCACATTTACCTAAAGTTTCAATAAAATTATTAATTGCTACATCAAAATTATATCCATTGTCTGATATTTCATTAGTAATACCATGAAATTCAAAATTGTCTATAGTAAAATTTTCTCGTTTAATTACAAAATCGTGTAGTTCCTTTTCTTCTAAATTCTCATCACATAACATATAACTAATTTGAATAATTCTTGCTTTACTATATTTATCTAATAATTTATAATTTGGATAAAAACCATATGGTATATCTTTACAATCTGGTAGTCCATTTGTTTCAGTGTCAATAATAAGATACATTATAATAAATAAAAATAAAAATAATAATCATTTTTTATATTATAGATATCTTAACATAAATATAAATTTTAATAAAATAAATATTATACTAGGATAATTATTTATTTTTAATAATCTGATATTTACTATCAAAATTATTAAAAAGAAAAATCCAACATAAAATAATGAAGCAATAAATAACCATTTATTATTGATAAATGTATCATATATATTTTCTAATTCTTCATTTTTAATATTATTATATATATAAGGAGAATTATAATCAATTACATCGATATAATCAATATAATTATTTGTTAAAAAAATATATTCTTTTGGATATATATAATCATTTCTAATATATTCATTTGGTGATATTATATCATAATTTAAAATAAACATTTATTTATTACTATTATATATATAAATATATTTAAATATTTTCACGCCATATATGCCCACAATGATCGCATACATACAAATATTTCATATTTTTATTATCATATTTAATATATAATATTTGTTGATTTTCTTTTTCAATATTACAATCATTATTTGGACAATTAATATTTTCATCTTTAATACGTCTTAGAGTAGGATCATGTCTTAAATATTTATTTATATTTTGATGATATAATAGATCATCATATGAATATAATGTATCAGATACTTTGATACATTTTTTCTCTGTTTCTTCCTTTTTGAAATTACAATGCTTACAATATTTAACTAAATTATTATCGTCATTGCTACTAATATATAACATATTATTACAATTATCACAAAATTCCATAATTATTTAAGTATTATCTATTATATAATAATATTCATTTTTTATATAATTCTTTATAATTAACTCTTGGTAAATTTTTAATTCTTTCTGATCTACGTAACCCCTTTTTATTTTCTTCAATATTATTATCAGAATTAGGTAATACTGATTGAACATTTAATGTACTAACTGGTGAAGGAGATTTAGATTTAATAGAAGTAACTGGTGAAGGAGATTTAGATTTAATAGAAGTAACTGGTGAAGGAGATTTAGATTTAATTGAAGTAACTGGTGAAGAAGATTTAATAGAAGTAACTGGTGAAGGAGATTTAGATTTAATTGAAGTAACTGGTGAAGGAGATTTAAATTTAAATGGAGTATCTGGTAAAAGAGATTTAGATTTAATCCGGGTAACTGGTGAAAGAGATTTAGATTTAATCTGAGTAATTGGTAAACGAGAATTAGATTTAATCCGAGTAACTGGTGAAAGAGATTTAGATTTAATCCAGGTAACTGGTGAAAGAGATTTAGATTTAAATGGAGTATCTGGTGAAGGAGATTTAGATTTAATAGGAGACATTTTAAATGTTGTTTCACTTAATTCACATTTTTTATTAATATCATATAATGATATGGCTTTGACACCTTCTTTATAATTATTTTCAAAACTATCAAATATATTTTTATTAGTAACGGTTCTATTATCAAATATCAAAAGTCTTAATTTCGATAAAGATTGATGTCCATAATATTCTAATAATTGTTTAAAAGTTTCAATTATTTTTATTAAATTTCTTTTATAATTTTTATGTCTTATATCTGGTATACGCGGAATATCTTGAAAATTATCAATAAACAATTTATATTTATTATAAGCTCTTAATTTATTACGTTTATATAATTGACATATATCTACAATTGACCATGCTATTACTATATTGTAATCATTTAATTCTTTGGGATAATCATTAAATACCCAAAATGGAAACGTAATTCCTTGTGTTTCAAATATAATATTTTTTTTATTATTTAAATCTTCATTTAATTTATTAGCTAATAATTTACTACAAGAACCAGGCTCTTTTTTTTTAACATTTATAGTTCTTCCTGTTTCACAATTTGTTTCTTTTCTTGCTTTCCAATATAATTTATTAAAAAAAATTATAGTTTTAAGAGATGGATAATTAAATTCATTTTGAATATCTATATTTTTTTTACTTTTAAAATGTAATTTAAAGTAATTATCTACCCCTTTTATAAAATATGGATTTTTTTCAACATAATCGTCTATTGATAATTCTGTTGTATTACTTATATTAATATTATTTTCAATTTTTAAATATGATATTATTTTATCTTTTAAAGAACCTTTACCAGAAGCTGTTGGTCCAGCAGTAATAATAAAATAAGGTTTAGATTCAGATACAGATTCAGATACAGATTCAGATACAGATTCAGATTTAGATTTAGATTTAGATTTTGATTTTGATTTTGATTTAGATTTAGATTTAGATTTAGATTTAGATTTAGATTTAGATTTTGATTTAGTTTTTTTATATCCAAATAATATTTTCGCGAATTCTTTACCTAATTTTTCTCCAGGTATATGTGTATAAGAATTATTACCACCTTTTATTTTTTTCATTTCTATAATTATAATAATATATAAAATAGATTTTTAAATTAGAATAATATAAAAAAAAATGATTATTTACATAATATTAATATATACATATTATAATGTCTAATACTAAATTAATCATTGATAAATTCAATAGTCTCGTTGATATTAATAAAGAATATACAAAAAATGAACTATGTGCGATTTTAAATGAAGCTTATAAAGAGGTGAATAAAAAAAAAGAAACGAAAACAAAAAGACAACCTAGTAAATATAATTTATTTGTATCTGAGAATATTACTAAATTAAAAGAAGAAAATCCTGAATTAAATAGACAAGATTTAATGAAAAAAGTAGGTGAAATGTGGAAAAAACAAAAAGATAACACAGAATAAGTAAATAAATAAAAATTGATAAATATTTTTATCATATATTATCAAATGACAACAGATATTGAAGATTTAGATTTATTAATTAATAAACTTCACAAAGAGGCTTGTGATAATTCACAGAATAGTTATATAGATCCAGTAACAGGTTATAGTGTATTAACATCATATTTTTTATCAAAACGTAAATGTTGTGGTAATAAATGTCGCCATTGTCCTTGGAATCATGTTAATGTTAAAATATGAAATTCTAAAATATTATTATCTTTACTAAATTTTTTTGTAATACTTGTATTTTTATTTATTAAAATTTTACAATTATTTTTTTCTTTAAATATAAAATTAATAAATTCTTTTATAGTTTTATTTGTAATATTTATTTTTATTTTTTTGAAATATAAATAACAAATATTAAAATATTTAAATGACTTGATTTCATTATTAGTATAATTAGCTTTATTATCTATTATTTTATTTATTAAATTATCAATAATTAATTTATCTATAATTTCATTTGAATTTTCTAAATAATCTTTTAAATCAAAAAAATTATCTGTTACATTTTTGTCATTATTTAAATCTATTAAACTTTTTCTAACATTATCTCTAATTTTACCACGCATAGACCATTTAGGAGTACTATCATTTAAATAAGGTATATTATAATCTATAGCAAGATTGATTATATCATTTTTTGTAATATCTAATAATGGTCTCCATAAATATATTTTTTCTATTTTTGTAAATTTCTTCATACCAGATAAATTTTCATAATTTTTTTTATTTATAATATTTGTTATTATATTTTCAAAACAATCATCTTTATTATGTCCTAATAAAACATATACGTCCTTACTGTAATTAAGAGCATAATTATACATATCAAATCTAATTTTTTTAGTAATATCTTCGTAAATACTCCTTAAAGTTCTGCTATTAATACATTGATTTCTGTTAATTTCAGTTATATTTCTATATATAAGTTTGATGTTATTTAAATAACAATAATATTTGACAAAATATAATTCTTCATTTGAATTAAATTTATTATTATAATTAATATGAACTGCTATCAATTTAATTTTTTTATATTCAAAATTTTTATTAACAATATTTGCTATAAATAAACAAACATTACTATCAACTCCTCCAGAAATAGATATAACTACACAAGAATTATAATTTAAACGTAAAAACTCGTCATAAATTATTTTATAAATATATGTATTGTAAATTGATGAATTATAATTTTTAAAATTAAAATTTTTATTATTCAATATACTATCACTAAAATCATATATATTATTGTCATTATTTATAATAGATATTTTATTAATATATTTATAACTATTATTTAATGTATTGTATAAAAACTTTTTTGTTCTATATTTAACATAACTATCTCTTGTATTTTTATAAATAATAATAAACAAATTTATTATTTCTTTAATTTTTTCAACATCATTAATATGTCTGTATGGTAAATAAATAAAACATAATTCATCTATTGTAAGTGTAGTAATATCAAATAATTTTAATAATAAATCAGAATAATAGGTTGCTTTTTTTGAAAATAAATTAACATTTATATTTTGTTTATAAAAACGATTGTAATGTCTTGGTATTTGGTCTAATAAAATTATAGAACCAATTAATTCTTGTTTAGTAAAATTATCAATATAACATTTATTACAATAACTATAATATTTATCACTTAAATATTTATCATAATCTAAATTTTTATCAAACCAAAATTTAGAATTATCGAACCATTCATAATATAATTTACAATATATGTAATTATCCATATAGTTTATACATTTATATTAATGTGTATTTTTTTTATATATATATATATTAAATATAATATGAAAGATTCGGGTAATATATTTCACATATATGCTTTTAGTTTTCAAACATTATTAATAATATTTTTAGTAACCTTTATTTTAAATTTTATTTATGTTTATTCTACTAAATTTAAAAAAACTATAACTATTGATGAAAAATATACATATGGTTCAAATAATTCAAAAGGTAATCAAAGTATTTCAGATACTAATAATAATATTTATATAGTTAAAAATTCTTTATATTTATTACACTGGACAAGTGTTGAATTATTTAATAAAATGGATGTAGGGAAAACTTATGAAATAGAAGGTTATGGTTATAGAATACCATTTTTAGGATTTTTTCCAAATATAGTTAAGGTTAAAGAAATATAATTTAACTTATATAAAAAAAACATAGATAACTTTAAATAAATATGAGTAAATTAAATATATTTATTATATATACAAAAAGTCTTAATAATAGGAATAATTATATAAATAGTTCCATTTCATTTATCAAAAATTTATGCGATAAAAATAATATTGAAACTGATATAATAGCTATAAATACGCCAGAAATAGAAGATATCAATAATAATAAAGAATTATATGAAAAAAAAATAAATTTAGAAAAAATAGATAATTGTAAATATAATGATAATATTATTAAATTAAATTATAATCAAATTTCAAATATTGAAAAACATAGAACTGCTTTAAACCAAATTAGAGATAATGAATATAATATAATATTTGAAGATGATGTAATTATAAGTAAAGATTTTATCAAAAATATAGAAGAATTATTTGCCGATTTGAGCATTTTAAATGATATTGATATGTTATGTACTTGTGATTTTGTATATGATGGTGATGATAAATTAAAATTAAAGTCATTTAGTGATTATAATAAAATCTTAGTATCTAAATCATCATATTTTATAAATAAAAATATGGCTAAAAAATTATACGATTATTTAGATAATTACAAATACGATATGAAGACAACAATAACAAAATTTATAGAAACTAATAATTTCAATGTTAAATTTTTAAATAAATGTTTATTTCTTGAAGGAAGTAAAGTAGGTATTTTTACGAGTTCAATAAAAAATAAAAATTTTTTGTCACAAAATACAAATTATATAGAATTAGTTAAGATTGGAAGTAATACTACAATTACAGATGAAAATTTAAAGATGGCAACTAATATATATAATATGATAGAAAACTTAAAGAATCCAGAAATATATCATTTATATGGTTTAATTTATTATAAAAAAGGAGATATTGATAATGCTAAAAAATATTTAACTATGGCAGCAAATAATATTAAAGAATCTAAAGCATATTATGATAAAAATAATGAGATAATAAATAATTGTATAAATATATATAAAACAAGTCAAATAGATATAGATGATTTTATGAAACATAAATCAATATATAATTAAACATTCGGAGAAGACATGCTATTTAATTTTTTAGTTAATAAATTAATTGTATCGTTCATTTTTTTAAAATTTTGTTCCAAATTACCTATTTTGCTAGTATAAATATCTTGTAAGCTTTTAACATCTTTTTCTAATTTATCTATTCTTGTTAAATCTATTTTATTTACTTTATTTACACAATCATTAGTTTTAGCATCTTGTAATTGTAAATTTTTAATAATATTATCATTATTAGTTTTAGTAACATTAACTATTTCCGTTAATTTATTTTCTACAGATGTAACTTTATTTGTTAAATCTGTTTTTAAATTTTCTATTTCTTGATTGTCTATAGTATTATTATTATTTTTTTTTAATTCAGACATAGATTTTTCTAAAAATTCAATTTTATTTTTAAGATATCCTGAACTCATTTAATAATCTAATATATATTAATATTATTTTTTTATATATAAAAAAAATGATTTAAATTATATATATTTATATACTATTAAGTTAGATATAATGATACAACCTATTAGATGTTTTACTTGTGGTAAAGTAATTGCCGATCAAATTGACTATTATAATAATGAAAAGAAAAAAAAAGAACAAGAAATTAAAACAAAAAAAGATGATGATGTAATAGAACATTTTGATAAATTACACACCAAAGATATTTTAGATAATTTAGGAATAACACGATATTGTTGTAGAAGAATGTTTATTACTGATATTGATTTAATGAATATTATTTAATATTATTTTTCTGTGTATTTTTTAAGAATGGATATAAATCAATTTTTTGATTATAGTTATGTTAATAGATATATTGAAGAAAAAATTGAAGATAAATTTAATATTTTAGAAGAAATAGAAAGTTCTACAAATAATGCTAATGAAAAAAAAGTATATGAATTAAGTGTTCATGAATTATATCAAAATACTATGAAATATTTAGTAAATGTTATAGATGATATTAGTGATTTTTTAAGTATTAATCACAATAATTTAAGTAATCACGAATATCGTAATAAAATATACGGAATATTTTTTAATAGTGATAGAATTTTATATACAGGTATTATTTTAATATTTATTTCATTTATTATTTATTTTCTAGATAATTCAAATGTATAAAAATATAATTTAATTTATTAAGATGAGTGATAAATATAATTATCTATATATATATATATTATTGTTAGCATTAATATATAATATTATAAATAATTTTGATATTAAAACTCTTGTTTCTATTATAATAATCTTTATAGTAGCTTATGTATTTTATATGAAAATTATAAATGATAAAAATAAAAATAAAGCAGAAAAAGAAAATATTGAAAATAATTTAAATAGTAATATAAATAATTTTAATAAAAATAATTCTTTAAATTTAACTTTAAGTAAAATTCCAAATGAATTTAAATATTTATTAAAAGACGAAATACTTACTAAATTAGTATTAGACATACAGTTTATAAAAAAATTTAATAAAAGTTTATATTTAGATATTTTAATACAAATAAATAAAATAATGAAATTTTATATTTACATATTATCTGATATATATGATCCTAAAATATATATCAAAAATATTATGGATTTAAAAAAATCTGTTGTTGAATTATTAGAATCCTCTAAATTAATAATACCACTTAAATACAAACATTTATTAAATCTTAATATGTCCAAAATAATAGATAATACTATAGAATTATTTAAAATTAGAATTACTGATATGTTATCAATTATTACTAATTATTCTAAACATTACAAAAAAGATTATTATATTCAAGATAATATTTATATAGATACATATAACAATGTATCTAATAAAAATGATAACGTGATATTTATTAATTAAATATATGAACTTGTACTATATTTAACACAATCGGGTAAGGGCATATTTTTAAATTCATTAAGTTTTCCTGGATGAGTTAATGGAATACCTAAATCATTATAATTGATATCACTAAACCCTTCTTTTTTAATTTTATTAAAAACAAAAATAATTAATATTAAAAGAATAATAAATATTATGATATTATACTTCATTTCTATATTTTAAGTAAGATATCTATTATTAATATAATCATTATTATAAATAATCCAATAAATACACTTCTTTTTATTTTATCAATATTAGTAGGTATTACATAATTGATATATATAATTATTAATAATAATATAAAATATTTTAGTAATATTTCAATAAATTTACTATTATCTATCATTAATATTCTAAAACTATATAAGATTTTAATATTTAATTTATATATAATGACAACAGTATCGACAAAAGAATGCGATTATTTAGATGAAGATAAACCTATTAAAAATCAAAATTATTGTTTACTTTCTTTCGTAAGTCCTGAAGAAATTTTAGTAAATAAAGAAGCATATTATTTAAAATATTTTTTTGATAAATTTTCAAAAGATATGGATACATTATTTAATGGTCTTAAAACTGTTTTTCCAGATAAAACAGATATGATTGATAACATTAGAGAAGATCATAAATATTTATTTGATTTAAAAGCTCTTGATGAACAATATAAATTTTCAAAATCTGTTAATAATTCAGATGTTGAAAAAGAATTTCATAAGGATAATAATTTTCAAACTACTATTCGTGGTATTAAAGTAAGAGGTGTTTTTGATACTATTGAAGAAGCAAGAAATCGTAGTGAGTTTCTTAAAAAACAAGATAAGGCTCATAATATTTTCATTGGTCAAGTAGGTTGTTGGTGTCCTTTTTCACCCAATCCAGATGAATTAGAAAATCAAGAATATTCAGAAACACAATTAAATACATTGATGAAGGAATATAAAAAGAATATTGATGCGAGAGATGAAGTTTTTGAAAAAAGAAAAATAGATTCTTTAAATAAATCTACATCAAAAATTAGTGAAGAAGATGAGGTTGTAGAAGAATTAAGCAAAGATGTATCGAATATTGATGCTGTATTTACAGAAAAAGATGCGTGGAGTCAAAAACAAGAAAATAAATAAATATTTATAAATAGTAGTATGAAAGCATTTGCTATTTTTTTTCTTTTTTTAGGAATTATTTTAGTTATTCAAGCTTATTATAAAGACAAAACAGCTTGTTCTGTACCAAAAACAATAATTAAATATGTTCCAAGAAATATTTATGAAGAACAATTAAATAGCGAACAAAGATTAGATGAATTTTATAAAGTAATGTTCGATGGTTCAAGAAAAAACAAAAGTTTATTTGATGAACTATTAATTAATAGAGGTATGAATAATAGTGAAGAAACAGATTCTACAACAGAACCTTATAACAGTTTCTATAACAGAACATACAACAGAACATACATTTAAATAAATTCTAAACAGAGTAAAAATAATCTTTTTTTTTTATAAAATATTTATTAGATAATGAGTATTTCTTTAAACAAAATTAATTCTAAATTATATGATTTAATTGATAAATTTAGTTTACAAGAAAGGGATGTTGACGTATTTCAATTTGAAAAAATGATAACAGATTATCATAATAATTTTGAGTTAGTTAATAACGATAAGGATATAAAAAAATTATATTATAATGAAAATTTTGAAATACCAAGAAATTTACAAATAGAACAGTATAATGAATATGTTATGAAAAGACAAAATATTTATAATGAATGGTTAAATGATAAAAATGAAATAAATACAAATAAATTAGCTAATTATGATAAATTTAATTACAAAGTCATACCAGAAATTTACACACATGATATAATTATTAATAATAATTTTGGTACAGTTAAACAAGAACCCACAGTTAAACCTAAAGTTAAAAATAAAATTGAACCTAAAAAAGATGAAGATGGACCTAAAATTCAAGAAAATAAATTAGATAAATGTGATGATAAAAAGAAGGAAGAATGTAAGAAAAAAGGAAAAGAATGTAATCCCGTTACTGGAAGATGTATAATTCCTAAACAAAAAATAAAAGAAAATGAAATAAAAAAAGATGAAAACGGACCAAAGGTTAAACCTAAAATTGAACCTAAAAAAGATGAAGATGGACCTAAAAAAGATGAAGATGAACTTAAAAAAGATGAAAATGAACTTAAAAAAGATGAAGATGAACTTAAAAAAGATGAAAATGAACTTAAAAAAGATGAAAGTGGACCTAAAGTTCAAGAAACTAAATTAGATAAATGTGATGATAAAAAGAAGGAAGAGTGTAAGAAAAAAGGAAAAGAATGTAATCCTGTTACTGGCAGATGTATAATCCCTAAAAAAAAATAATTTATAAATTGCGTTAAATATAATAAATGATAAATGTATGTTATTAATATAAAATGAATAATAGTAATCAAAATACTATGCTAACTTCTTTAAATAATATACAAACTTCAAATAATAATAACAATACACAAGAATTAAATGATCCAGGTGTTACAAATGTATTTAAAAATATTAAAAATCCTCAACAACAAATGCCTCAAAGACAAATGCCTCAACAACAAATGCCTCAAAGACAAATGCCTCAAAGACAAATGCCTCAACAACAAATGCCTCAACAACAAATGCCTCAACAACAAATGCCTCAACAACAAATGCCT
>Ga0181601_10004942_pt1 | contig 11109 bp, 12 predicted proteins | sample 041ome_8_FD_133020 | JGI IMG/M metagenome (GOLD analysis project Ga0181601, IMG submission 133020) | Coastal salt marsh microbial communities from the Groves Creek Marsh, Skidaway Island, Georgia - 041407BS metaG (megahit assembly) | ecosystem: Environmental > Aquatic > Marine > Intertidal zone... | reverse complement strand
TGATCGCATATTAAACATGATTTTTCGCATGGCCTTGCGGCGTGGTCTGGCGACCTATATCCGCAAGCTGCCCCATTTGTTTGAAAAGCGCGCGTCAAAGTCAGACCGTGCCAATCAAAACAAACAGGACAGCCCGTCTGATCCTAACGGTCCGTGGTCCGATAAATCTGCACGTAAGCTGCGTGAGCGTCATCGCACCATGCGGCGCATGTAACGCGGAAAAGTGCCTATTTGGTCGCCTTTATTGTTTTTCGCGCAGATCCGTCACCCTCAGGCTTATCACCTGTTGGAGTTTCGTAACGGATCAGCACTCTGGGGCAAAGCCGGCAGAGTGTCGGCTTGCGCAGCAATTTCAAGACAGTAACAATGAATGGTTAAATTCCCCTATATCCCACGTACGCCATGCACCGACGTAATACCGGCGTGTTACCGATCCTGAAAAATTAGGATTACACAGTTCAAACCTTGAAATGTTTCGACAGCTTTAAACCTTGACCTTGGTAATTGGACGCGATCCCTGCGCCGTATAATTGGGTTGGGACTTCGCTCATGCGTTCATAGACCAGACGCCCCACCACTTGCGCATGTTCCAAGACAAACGGCGCCTCGTGGCAGCGGACTTCCAACACACCGCGCGACCCTGCGCCGCCTGCGGCGCTGTGGCCAAAGCCTGGATCAAAAAAGCCTGCATAATGAACGCGGAATTCCCCGACCATCGCCAAAAATGGCGCCATTTCAGCAGCATAGCTTGGCGGGATATGAACCGCTTCGCGGCTTACGAGGATATAAAATGCGCCTGGATCCAGGATGATCTGTCCGTCGGTCGAATGAATTTCTTCCCAATAATCGCGGGGATCATAAAATCCAATGCGATCCAGATCGATAACACCTGTATGCGGTTTGGCGCGATAGCCAACCAAATCCCCAGTTTCAGGGCGCAGGTCAACAGAAAATCCAAGACCGTCGCCAATCACTGCGTCACCTGACACCAATGTGTCAGAGGCGTGGAGCGCGGCCAATTCAGCATCGGTCAAAACAGATTGACCAGAGCGAAAACGTATTTGATTCAATCGCATACCGGGGCGCACCAAGACCGAAAAGGATCTGGGGCAGATCTCTGCATAAAGTGGGCCAGTATAGCCTGCAGGGATACGATCAAATTCGGTGCCGTCGTCGGTGATCACACGGGTCAATAGATCCAATCGCCCGGTTGAGCTTTTGGCGTTTGCGACCGCATTTATATGGGCGGGCAGGGCCAATCCCTCCATCAAAGGGACAACATAAACGCAGCCCTTTTCCAAGACCGCACCTTGTGACAGGTCGATTTGGTGCATTTCAAAATCTGACAAACGATCAATCACCTTGCGTCCATTGCCCGCAAGGAATGAGGCACGCACGCGCCATGCTTTGGTACCCAACCGCAAATCTAGGCTGGCAGGTTGGATTTGCGCGTCGATGACCGCAGGTGATCCAATGATCTGGCCCGTCTCAATCATTTTGGTGATGTGTTGGTTGGGTAATACACCCGTCATATTATTTCCCTTTTCGTGGGCCCAGATAAACAAAACGCCCGAGGCCATAGGCCACAGGCGATTTTGATGGTCGGGCTAGCAGGATTCGAACCTACGACCTCCCGTCCCCCAGACGGACGCGCTACCAGACTGCGCTATAGCCCGATGATATGTTGACTGTTTTACTTTTTTTTGTGGCAACGACAAGGACAAAATGTACATTTCGTGGATTTCTTTGTCTATTGCTTACGTTGGTCTAGGATTGCGCGGGCTTGGGCCAAAATACCATCGCCATTTTGGCCAAGTTTTGAACGCACCAACGAGACATCCGACAGCGCCGTCATAAGCGCATCAAAGGATGGATCAACCGATATATCAGAGAAAATATTTGTTTGCGGCGCTTGGGGCGATGGTGCGGGGGTGCCAAACAAATCAAACTGCTCTGGTTGGGTTGGCCGCATCTTTGGCGCGGCTTTAGGCATCTGGTTTGGTTCTGGCTGGGAGGCCGCAAGTTGAATGACATTTTCCTGTGGAGCAACAGAAATTATCTCGGCTGGTGGCGTGTTGTCTTCAGAGCCTGATGGGGCATCCACGATCTGCTGTTGTGGTGCAACCGTTGACACGGGGGCGACGTCTGTGTCTGCCTCTAGTCCATCTTCGAGTGGGGGGGACAGTTCCGCAACATAACCCACACCGCGTTCACGGATTAGCTTTTGCGCGCCCTTGATGGTCATTCCATCCTCGTGCAGCAGCTTTTTCAAACCACCGATGAACAACATGTCCTTTGGCCGGTAATATCGGCGCCCACCCGCGCGTTTGGTCGGTTTGATTTGGCTAAATTTGCTTTCCCAAAACCGCAAGACATGCGGTTGTATATCCAACCATTCTGCAACTTCGCTAATGGTGCGAAATGCATCAGCAGATTTAGCCATCAATCTTTACCTTTCGCTTAGGATTTTTTTCCTGAAGCGACGCGATCTTTCATGAGGTGCGACGGGCGAAATGTTAAAACACGTCGTGGCGGGATAGGTGCCTCTTCGCCGGTTTTAGGGTTTCGGCCGACGCGTTCATTTTTATCGCGAACACTAAACGTACCAAACGATGAAATCTTGACCTGTTCACCATTTACCAAAGCATCGCTCATATGTTGTAGCACTGTCTCAACCAAGTCAGAAGATTCGTTCCGCGAAAGTCCAACCTCACGAAAGACGGCCTCGCTAAGGTCCATACGAGTCAAAGTTTTTTCAGACATAATTACGTTTCCCTGTTTGCGACGATTGTGTCGCGCCCAACCGAACCTGTCAACAAATTTGGTTAGGTTATTGGCCTATGTAGATAATATTTAATGAAAAAATTATGATTCTGCCGTTCACCAGCGCAGAACAACTGCGCCCCAAGCCAAACCACCGCCAATTGCTTCGGTAACAATTAGGTCGTTTTCTTTGATTTGCCCGTTTGCTTTGGCCACCGAAAGCGCCAAGGGAATCGACGCCGCAGAGGTGTTGCCGTGGTCTTGAACCGTTGTTACGACCCGTTCGGCGGGCACACCCATTTTGCGCGCAGTGCCCATGATAATTCTGATATTTGCCTGATGCGGAACGACCCAATCCACATCGTCGGCCGAAACGTTGGCCTTGGCCATTGCTGTCTCTGCTGTCTGGGCCAGTTTTTCGACCGCGTGGCGGAATACTTCTTTGCCTTCCATGCGCAAATAGCCAACAGAATTCTTAGAGACGCCACCATCGACATATAAAATGTCACGGTGTGATCCGTCTGAATTCAGATCAAGTGCTAAGATGCCACGATCGTTTTTATCGCCATTGCCCGTGCCGGCCTCTAATATTAGCGCACCTGCACCATCGCCGAACAAAACGCATGTCGTGCGATCGGTCCAATCCATCAGTTTGGAAAATGTTTCGGCCCCGATCACCATCACGCGGTTTGCCTGACCGGAAATAATTTGTGCATTCGCGTTTGCAAGCGCGAAAATAAATCCAGCACAGACCGCTTGTACATCAAAAGCAAACCCGCGGGTCATGCCCAGACCCGCTTGGATCATTGTTGCTGCGGATGGAAAGGTTAGGTCAGGCGTCGACGTCGCTACAATAATTGCGTCAATATCATCGGGCTCTAGACCTGCGTCCGCTAGGGCGGTTTTGGCGGCTTGGGTCGCCATAAAGGATGTTGTTTCCTCGTCGGATGCGAAATGGCGTTGTTTGATGCCCGAGCGGGACACAATCCATTCATCCGTCGTATCAACTGTTTTTTCTAAATCAGAATTCGGAACAACCCGTTTTGGAAGGTAATGGCCAATGCCTCTTACAACTGCGCGTGGCGTCATCTTATGCGTCCGTTTCCGTACCCGAATTTTTATCATCTTGATCCAAGGTAACCACGGATGCAACCCGTGCAGCGATTTTATCTTGGAATTGTGACTGGGCCAGCTGGGCGGCCAGGCGAATTGCCGCAGCAAACCCCGTCGCGTCAGCGGATCCATGTGATTTAACCACTGTACCGTTCAACCCGAGAAACACGCCACCATTGACCCGCCGGGGATCGACGCGCTTTTTCAATCGCTTGATAACGCCCAACGACAGAAGGCCGGCGAATTTGGACCAGATCGAGTGACCGTAAGAATCACGCAACAGATCGCCAACAAGCTTTGCAGTGCCTTCACCCGTTTTCAGCGCAACATTGCCGGTGAAACCATCGGTCACAATTACGTCCGCGACGTCGCCGGGAATATCGCCGCCCTCGACAAAGCCCACGAAATTAAATTCTGCGGTCTTTTGTTGTGCTTCGATAAGCTCGTGTGCCTCTTTTAATTCCGTGCGGCCCTTATGTTCTTCGGTGCCGACATTCAGCAATCCGACACGGGGCACCGACAGGTTTAAGCCGTTGCGTGCATAAGAGACACCCATCAACGCATATTGCAAAAGGTCTTTCGCATCGGCGCGAATGTCTGCCCCGACATCAAGCATTATGTTGAACCCACTTGCGCTGCGGGCAGGCCACAAGACTGCGATAGCTGGTCGTACCACACCCGGGATCCGACGCAGCCGGATCATGCTCATCGCCATCAAGGCACCAGTATTCCCACAGGAAACACAGGCCGCTGCATCGCCCGAACGCGCGCTTTCCAGCATCGACCACATCGAGGTGTTTTTGCCAGAGCGTAACACCTGACTGGGCTTGTCATCCATCGTGACAACGTCGGTTGCGTGGCAAATTGTGACACGCTCTGACAGTTCTGGACGCTTTGACACCAAAGATGCCAGCACATCTTCGGGACCATGGATTAGAAAGTGTAGAGCAGAGTTTTTTGCTGCAGAAATAGCAACACCGGCGACAACGGTCGCCGGTCCATGATCGCCACCCATGGCGTCAATGCTTAGTACGATGCGCTTTTGCGCCACGGACGTCTTACCTGTCTCGGTGGTTGTCATAAGCGCGCGATACCAAGCTTATGCTGCGTCTTCGTCCAGCTCGACTTCGTCGCCCGTTGCGACGACTTCACGATCGGCATAGTGACCGCAAGACGCACAAACGTGGTGTGGACGCTTTAGTTCGCCACAGTTTGAACATTCGTTCGGATTTGCAGCAACCAATGAATCATGCGCGCGACGATTGTTGCGGCGGGATTTCGATACTTTATTCTGTTGGACAGCCATGGTCTCAACCTCAATCTAATGCGGGACCGCAGTCCCATGTTTCCATCTTTTGTACTGGGCCGCATATATCGAAATGCGAGCGATGTACAACCTAATTTCGCAAGAAGTCGCGAAAATAGCGATCATTTGTGAATTAGCAAGAGGGGAATTAGGGTTTTCCGTCCTCTTTTTGCATTTTCTCTTTCAGAGCGGCCAAGCCGGCAAAGGGTTTCACATCGTCATCGGTCATTGGCGCTATCCCTTTTTCCGAAAATACGGTCTGATTCAGCGCGGCGTCGTCTGCACGCGGATAATCCGGCAACGCAAGGGCAAGCGCCTCTGTCATGATTGACCACAAATCGAAATTATGGCCCAACGGTTCCAATGTCTCGTCGCTTTCCATCTCGATCTCGGTTTCGTCCTCTTTGGACGAGCGAATCTGTGCTTCGGGGATAAAGCGGCGGGTGATCGGCGTATCAAGGCGCGTGGTGACAGGTTCAAGGGTGATGACACAAGGCTGCTGGACCGTGGCGCCAAGGGTCGCAGTCAAAAGCCATTCACGTTTACCGTGCGCGACCAAAGTTCCCTTGAAACGCAATTTTTTCAAAGAGATAAGCGATAAGTCATCCGCGATTTGGCGAAGTTGTGCCACATCGGGTTGAATTTCGAACAAAGTTGGGCGACGTTCGTTCAAATCGGCGACTTTTAAAACATGATCGGTCGACGGGGACACTGACATGCGTTTGTTCCTTTCATGCGCGAGCGGAATGGTTTACAAGCCGAATAAAGACCATTGACGGCCAAGACAAGAGGAATGGGAATTCATGAAATCCAGAAAGATTGCGTTATCTTTTGTTCTATGCGCTGGATTGGCCGCTTGTAGTGCCCAAATGCGCACACATGGCTATGTCCCCCCGCAAGAAGATTTGGATAACGTGATTGTAGGTGTTGATACGCGCGACACCGTGAATGACACCTTAGGTGTTCCAACCACTTTCGGGGCCGTCAAGGATGGCAACTATTACTATGTGAGATCACAATTCAAACAGCTTGGCATGTTCAAACCCGAAGAAATATCCCGCGAAGTTGTATCAGTGTCCTTTGATGACAAGGGTGTGGTTAGAAATATCGAAAGATTCGGGCTTGAAAACGGCGAAGTGATCGTACTTGAACACCGCGTCACAGAAACCTCTGTGCCGGATCTTGGGTTTATTCGTCGTTTGATTTCTACGATCGGCGGCCCATCTGCCAGCCAGTTTATTCGTTGATTGGTCGCGGTGCGCGGGATGACGTGCGCGCCGGCAAACACCTCGCTGCGCGTTGATCGTGGCGGGTTAAGCGCATATCTGGCGACAGACCCCATGACGATCAGGGCGGCACAGCAGTTGCGGGCAAAGGCCTTTGGGCGCGTCCCAGACGCCGATCTTGATTGCGACGAATTCGATGCGCAGTATCTTCATTTCGTCGTCGAACACCGTCAAAGCGGTCGGCTTGTCTGTACCTTTCGTGTTGGTCATTTCCTAAGCGGGCAGGATCTGTCCAAGTCTTATTCAGCCCAGTTTTATGATCTATCTGTGATGCAGCATCTCTCGTCACCTTTGGCCGAGATGGGGCGGTTTTGCATTGATCCAACGCATCGTGACGGTGATGTTTTGCGCGTTGCATGGGGGGTGATGACTGCATTTGTTGATGCGCATGCTATCGGAATGCTGTTTGGCTGTGCATCGTTTTTTGGGACCGACCCTTTGGAGTATCTGCCGGCGCTGCGCTATTTACAGGAAAAAGCGGCCCCCCCAGCGCATCTTGCGCCACTGGTAAAATCACCCGAGATCGTTCGATTTTCTGATCTGCCAAATGATGTGCGTGACGACAAAATGGCACTCCGCCAAATTCCGCCTTTGTTGCGGACTTATTTGACCATGGGCGGCTGGGTCAGCGACCATGCCGTTATCGATCGTCACTTGGGAACGTTTCATGTCTTAACAGCTGTCGAGATTGCGGCGATACCGCCGACGCGCAAGCGGCTGTTGCGTGCGCTGGCTTGACGTTTCGCGCGCCGCGGCGTAGCTGATGCGCTATGGCACAGATACCTTTATTACAGCTCAATCAAATATCACTCACCTTTGGGGGTGATCCCATTTTTAATGGGTTGGACTTGGTTGCCCAAACGGGCGATCGCTTGGCCTTGGTTGGCCGCAATGGATCCGGAAAATCCACCTTGATGAAGGTGATGGCAGGGCTTGTTGAACCCGATCATGGCACCCGCGTCGTGCCGTCGGGTATCAGCGTGGGCTATATGGAACAAGATCCTACAATGGACGGTTTTGCAACGCTGGGCGATTATGCCTCGTCTGAACTAGATCCGGGCGAGCTGTATCGTGTCGAACGCGCCTCTGAAGGCCTAAAGTTTGATCCCGATCGGCCCGTTTCGACCGCATCGGGCGGTGAACGGCGTCGGGCAGCGTTGGCTAAGTTGATGGCAGAGGCGCCAGAACTGATGTTGTTGGACGAACCAACAAACCATTTGGACATCGAAGCCATCGCTTGGCTTGAGGCGGAATTGAAATCAACACGCGCGGGCTATGTCATCATCAGCCACGACCGTGCGTTTCTGAACGCATTGACACGCGCCACCCTTTGGATTGATCGCGGTATGGTACGGCGTGCGGATGTGGGGTTCCAAGGGTTCGAAGCATGGCGCGACAAGATCTGGGAAGAAGAGGACATCGCCCGCCACAAGCTGGATCGCAAAATCAAGGCCGAAGCGCGTTGGGCGGTTGAAGGTATTTCAGCGCGACGTAAGCGCAATCAGGGTCGTGTTCGCGCCTTGCAAGCCTTGCGTCAAGAACGTGCAGACCAAATCAAACGCCAAGGTGCTGCCGCGATGGAATTGGCTGCCGCGCCAAAGTCGGGTAAAAAGGTGATAGACGCCAAAGGTCTGAGCAAAGCTTTTGACGGAAAGACCATCGTAAGCAATTTTTCTTTGACCGTACAGCGCGGCGATCGCGTTGCTTTTGTTGGCCCAAATGGTGTCGGAAAAACCACTGTGCTGAAAATGCTCATGGGTGAGGTCGCAGCGGATGAAGGGCAGGTGGATCTAGGGACAAACCTTTTGCCCGCAATATTTGATCAGTCCCGTGCACAGCTGGACCCGAATATGTCTTTGTGGGACAGTCTGACAGGCGACCCAAGCATGCGCATATCTGGTCAAGCCGATCAGATCATGGTCCGTGGGCAACCAAAACACGTCGTGGGCTATCTGAAAGAGTTTTTGTTCGACGAAGCGCAAGCGCGCGCGCCCGTGCGATCGCTTAGCGGTGGTGAAAAGGCACGTTTGTTGTTGGCCAAAATCATGGCGCGCGAAAGCAATCTATTGGTATTGGATGAACCTACAAACGACCTTGATGTCGAAACCTTAGATTTGTTGCAAGAATTATTGGACACCTATGATGGCACGGTTTTTTTGGTAAGCCACGATAGGGATTTCCTAGACCGCGTCGCCGCAACGACGATTGCAATGGAAGGTGATGGAAAAGCGACCGTTTATGCGGGTGGATGGAGCGATTATCAAGCGCAGCGCAAACCAACCGATGTGCCCGTTCAGAAAGCAGCGGTGAAAAAGGCAAAGTCGGACGCACGAAGTGCTGACAAACCCAAAGAGGCGGGTCTCAGTTACACCGAAAAACATCGTTTGGAAAAGCTGCCAACGATTATTGAGCGATTGGAAGCAGAGATTGCCAAATTAGAAGAATTTATGTCTGACCCCGATCTTTATACCCGCGAGCCTTTGAAATTTCAAAAGGCGACCGATGCGTTGGTGGAGCGTCAGAACGCGCTCGCCGCGGCAGAGGAGGAGTGGTTGATGCTTGAGGATAAAGCATCTGGGTAACGTGGTTTCGCAAGGCATGCGGGGCCTGTGCATAAAGCGTCGCCCACGGGTTATTAGAAAATACTTACATAAGTACCAGACACAAAAAAAGCGCCGATCCGAGGATGGCGCTTTTTCATTTCAGGTGACCGTTCGTTTAGCTGTTCATGTCATAGGCGCGTTCGCCATGGACCGTCAGGTCTAGACCGTTTGTTTCAGTCTCTGCATCAACGCGCAGCGGAGTGATCAGGCCAACGACTTTGATCAATACGATAGTGACAACAATTGTGAATGCCCCGACAATTGCCAACGCGCCCAGTTGTGCGGCCCACGTACCGGCGCCAAAAGCTGCTATCATGATTGTCCCAAAGATACCGCCAACACCGTGGACCGCAAAGACGTCGAGCGTGTCATCAATGCGCAACTTGTTGCGTACCAAATTTACGGCTTCTTGGCACAAGATACCTGCAACGCCGCCGATGACCAGTGCTTCGATTGGGCCAACAAAGCCAGAGGCGGGCGTAATCGACGCAAGACCTGCAATTGTACCTGTCACGATGCCAACCAGCGAGGCTTTTCCGTATTTAATCTTTTCCCACAATGCCCACGTCAGCGATGCGGTCGCCGCAGAAATATGGGTCACGGTCAAGGCCATGGCCGCGCCACCGTCAGCTGCCAATTGGGATCCACCGTTAAAGCCAAACCAGCCCACCCAAAGCATTGCTGCGCCAATCATCACGAAACCTGGGTTGTGCGGCGGGGTTGCGCGGTTTTTCCGCGGACCCAAGAACATCGCAATCAAAAGCGCCGCAAGGCCCGCCGTTTCATGGACCACAATACCGCCCGCAAAGTCGCGGGTTCCGGTTTCGCCAAAGATACCGCCATCGGCCAGCATACCGCCGCCCCAGATCCAATGCACCACCGGCGCATAGCAGAGCAGCATCCAAAGGCCTGAGAATACGAGAACAAAGCCAAAGCCCACGCGTTCAACATATGCGCCCACAATCAAAGCTGGGGTAATGATGGCAAAGGTCATTTGAAAGGCAAAGAACAGGACCTCTGGCAGTGTGCCAGAAAGGCTGTCTGTTGTCACACCTGACAAAAATGCTTTGTCTAGGCCGCCCCACAGGCCACCTTCGGCGGAGCCAAAGGCGATGGAATACCCAAATGCGAGCCACAGAATGCTAATAAGACAGGCAATGGCATAACATTGCATAAAAACGCTCAACACGTTGCGTGCGCGCACAAGACCGCCGTAAAATAGGGCTAGTCCAGGCAGTGTCATAAAGAGCACGAGTGCCGTTGCGACGATAATCCATGCTGTATCTGCACCGTTCATAATGTCGTCCTTGTTTCAAGTTGTGTGTTTGATGTGCGTTATCGACACAATCACGCAGCTGATGCATCGAAAATAGGCGATTTATGTCTGGCGAAATTGTAAAATGATTAAAAAATATGCGTAAATTTCGAATTATGCGCAATATTTGGGCAAATTAGAGGCGTGTCATGGAGCCAAGAAGAAGTGATAGCGCGTGATCACGCGCCGCTTTTCGAACTTGATCACGGCCTAGCGCGCCAAATTCAATCGTTTGGCAAACTTGGATCTGTTGTTCCAGCGCGACGGCAAAGCAGACCCTCCCTTCGGGTTTTGTGTCGCTGCCTCCTGGTCCTGCAATGCCGGTGACGGATACGGCCAGCGTGGCTTGGGAATGCAAAACCGCACCTAATGCCATTTCGCGTGCCACCGCTTCGGACACCGCGCCGTATTTTTGCAACGATGCCGCTTGCACGTCCAACATTTCGATTTTGGCCGCGTTGGAGTATGTCACAAAGCCACGATCAAAAATCGCAGACGACCCAGCAACATCTATCAAGGCGGCGGCCACTAACCCACCGGTGCAGCTTTCTGCGGTGGCAATCATGACACCCTTTCGCTGTGCTGCTTCCAGAATGCGTTCTGCGATCATGGCATAAGCGCTACGTGAAAAAATCCTGCCATAAGCACAACGAGGATTGCAGCAAAAAGGCCTGCGATCACGTCGTCCAACATAACCCCCAACGCGTCGCCGCGCTGATCGGC
>Ga0181601_10004929_pt1 | contig 11124 bp, 9 predicted proteins | sample 041ome_8_FD_133020 | JGI IMG/M metagenome (GOLD analysis project Ga0181601, IMG submission 133020) | Coastal salt marsh microbial communities from the Groves Creek Marsh, Skidaway Island, Georgia - 041407BS metaG (megahit assembly) | ecosystem: Environmental > Aquatic > Marine > Intertidal zone... | reverse complement strand
TTCGGTGATTTCAGACACCAGCCGAATGGTATAGGGAAAATCATCTTTCTTTGGTAGCAGTGGACGAATTGCACGCCATGCCAATTTACCGTGGCCGATTTCGCGGCGGCCAGGTGATCCAACGCGGCCGGCTTCACCAACCGAATAAGGCGGGAAGTTATAATGCAGCATGAAGTTTGACCGGCTTTCACCAACCAAAGCATCGATGATTTGCTCGTCCTGACCAGTGCCGAGCGTTGCCACAACCAAGGCCTGAGTTTCGCCGCGGGTAAATAGTGACGATCCGTGCGCACGAGGCAAAAAGCCAGCTTCAGCAACAATTTGGCGAACCGTTTTGGTATCGCGGCCATCAATACGCACGCCCGTTTTCAAAATAGCACTACGCACAACATCGGCTTCAAGGTCTTTGATTAAACCACCAACCAGCACCGCGTCATAGGCATCTCCAATGGCCTCTTTGGCATCAGCCCGGGCCACCGCAAGGGCGGCTTGACGGTCGGTTTTATCGGCGATTTTATAGGCCACAGCAAAGGCCTTTTCAAACCCCTTCAAGATTTTTTGAATATCTTTCTTTTCGGCTGGCTCTTCAGGCAGCGCGCGCGGTTCTTTTGCACAAGATTCGGCAAGATCGATGATCGCATCAATCACTGGCTTAATCGCCTCATGGCCAAATGTAACCGCACCAAGCATGATTTCCTCTGACAGCTCTTGCGCCTCGGACTCAACCATCAAAACGCCATCATGCGTACCTGCCATAACCAGATCAAGGGCGCTCTCGTCCATTTGATCGACGGTAGGGTTCAAGACATACGCATCATTAATCCAGCCAATGCGCGCCGCAGCAATCGGGCCAAAGAATGGCACGCCGGATAATGTAAGCGCAGCCGATGCACCAATCATCGCCACAATATCTGGATTGTTTTCCATGTCATGCGCCAACACCGTACAAATCACCTGTGTTTCGCATTTGAATGACTTTGGAAATAGCGGCCGGATAGGGCGGTCAATTAGACGACAAACCAGCGTTTCATTTTCAGATGGGCGGCCTTCACGTTTGAAAAAGCCACCAGGGATTTTACCAGCCGCAAAGGCTTTTTCCTGATAATTTACTGTGAGGGGGAAAAAATCTTGTCCAGGCTTCGCGCTTTGCGCAGCGACAGCCGTACATAAAACCGTGGTTTGACCAAGGCTAACCATAACGGCGCCGTCTGCTTGACGAGCAACCTTGCCGGTTTCAAGCACCAAAGGAGTGCCGCCCCAATCCAATTCTTTTCGGAATATTTTGAACATATATACATCTCTTTCATTTATACATCTGGTCCACATATTGCCCAGATTACATCACATCAATGACCGCAAACCAACATGGCCCGCGGCTAAACAGTAGGGAATTTTGTGATTGTGAAGGTGTAAATCAGGCCGGCGCTCTGTCTGCATCCGGTTTTTAGGGGCACCCTCAATCGGCCTTGTCCGTGCCCAGTTTTGTCACTTTTCCCTTTGTTATCGCCGCCCTTGTCGCACGAGCGCTAATAAAAAGCAATCAAAATGCGCAGGTTACAAGCGCCCACAAGACAAACCGCGATGCCGCCCACGGCAACATCACGGTTTTTTTAGGTATTTTGGAAAAATTGGGCGCTTAACGGCGCAGACCAAGCTTTTCGATGAGGGCTTTATAGGCAGCAACATCACCAGCTTTAACATAATCAAGAAGGCTACGACGTTGGCCAACCATGGTCAGCAAGCCGCGGCGTGAGCCAAAATCCTTCTTATGTGTTTTCAAATGTTCGGTAAGATTCCGGATGCGCTCTGAGAGAATAGCAACCTGAACCGCTGACGAACCTGAATCTTTATCGTTTTTGCCAAACTCTTTAATAAGTTCCGCTTTACGTTCCTGCGTAATCGACATCAAAACCTCCTATGGGTTTAAGTTACAAATTCAGCACACGAACGGGGCACACGGCGCCGCCTTTCAACATCACCAGCGCCACCGGGGTTTCGCCCTCAATAGCTATAGCGGTGTTGCCGGTCGTCAACATTGCAAAGCGCTGTTGCGCCGAAGCGCTAAGGGCCGATAATGTCTGACCATGGCGAAGCCTTGTTGCTTCGTTCCCTGAAATGGGCAGCGCCGGGATGTCGTCCAGCGCACTCACAACCGGGTGCAAATGCTCTAAAGCGGCGGCACTATGCGTCAGTTGATCCAGAAAATCCAGTGAAATCGCATAATCTGCGTGAAATTGGCCAACTGACAAGCGGCGCAGCTGAGTCACATGCGCAGCGCTTCCCACAGCCCGCCCTAAATCGCGTGCTAAAGCCCGTATATAGGCGCCCTTACCGCACCCCACAAAAAACCGCGCGCCGCTGGTGTCTGAAGCGATGCGATGAAACCTGTCAATGCGCACTTGGCGTGCCGTCAATTCCGGCAAAGGGTCGCCGGATTCGGCTTGGCGCGCTAGGTCATAGGCCCGCGCCCCATCAACTTTGATCGCCGAATAGATTGGCGGCACCTGATCAATGAGACCCTGAAATTGGCTAAGCGCTGCGTCAATAGCGGCATCATCAGGGCGATGATCAGAGCGGCGGGTGATCTCACCCTCGGTATCATCGGTGCTGGTTTCTGCACCCCACGCTAAAGCAAATTCATAGGTTTTGCTTTTGCCCATTGTATAGGAGACGGTTTTGGTAGCTTCACCAAGTGCGATCGGCAAAACCCCACTGGCTAGGGGGTCTAGCGTGCCACCATGGCCGGCTTTTGCCGCGTCAAAGACCCGCCGCACAATCGCCACCGCTTTGGCTGAACTGACACCACGAGGCTTGTCTAAATTGACCCAGCCATGCACCGGCTGACCACGTCGTTTTGCCATAGCCCTATGGTTCCTGCTTTATCGCGTTGAACAACACATTCATGCGCGCCGCATTTTCAAAACTTTCATCAAGCAAAAACCGCAAGCGTGGGGTGCGACGCAAATGCACTTTTTGCGCCACAAGCGATTGAATGAGCGGCGCCAACCGGTTCAGCGCCGGCAGCACAATCTCTACATTTACCCCGCCAAGCGGCATGGTGTAGACCCGCGCATTACTCAGATCAGGGCTAACCGATATTTCCGAGATAGTGATTGATACATTCGCCAGATCAGGGTCAAAAAAATCTTCCCGCATCAAAATTTCTGATAAGGCATGCCGCAAGGATTCGCCAATTCTTAATTGGCGCTGGCTCGGGCCAGAGGCTTGTCCTTGGCGGCGCGATTTTGACGACATCTATACCCTACCTTTTGCCACATGATTGCCAATAAAGACCGGCTCGCCATCCAGGAATGACGGCCAGACTACAGGCTAGTCAAGCGTGCGCGCAACCTCGCGAAGTTCAAAACATTCGATCATGTCGCCGTCTTGCAGATCTGAATAATTTTCAAATCCCATTCCGCATTCAAAGCCTTCACGCACTTCACGCACTTCTTCTTTGAACCGCTTTAATGTTTTCAATTCGCCTTCATGGATTACCACATTGTCACGCAGCAACCGTACCTTGCAGCCACGCTTGATAACGCCCTCGGTGACCATACAGCCGGCCACTTTGCCAACTTTTGAGACGCCAAACACCTGACGAATTTCCGCATAGCCAATAAAATTTTCTTGGGTGTCGGGGCTCAGCAAGCCGCCCATCGCCGCTTTTACTTCATCGATCAGCTCATAAATGATTGAGTGGTAACGGATTTCTACACCGTCACGCTTGGCAAGATCGCGCGCTTGCGGTATCGCCCGCACATTAAAGCCAATCACAATAGCGTTTGATGCGGTGGCAAGTGAAATATCTGACTCGCTCAATGCGCCAACACCCGACGACAAAATCCGCACTTGAACCTGGTCAGTGCCAAGCTTTTCAAGCGCCACCCGGATAGCTTCTAGCGAACCATGCACATCGGTCTTAATGACAACCGGTAATTCTTCAGCCTCACCGGCAGCAATCGCCGACAGCATTTGTTCAACCGATCCGCGCGCACCGCGGGCGGCTTCACGATCACGGTTGACGCGGGTGCGATATTCCGCAATTTCACGAGCACGCGCTTCGGTTTCAACAACCACACAGCTATCACCGGCCATCGGTGTGCCATTCAGGCCGAGAATTTCGACAGGCTGGCCCGGCCCGGCAGATGCTAGCGGATTACCACGATCGTCAAGCAGCGCCCGCACCCGGCCATTTTCCGCACCCACCACAAAGATATCGCCTTGCTTTAGGGTGCCACGCTGTACTAGCAATGTGGCAACTGACCCTTTGCCGCGCTCTACTTTTGATTCAACAACAATGCCTTCGGCGCTGCGGTTCGGATTGGCTTTGAGTTCCAACAATTCAGCCTGCAGCATGATAGCCTCTTCAAGCTTATCAAGCCCAGCCCCCGTCACAGCCGACACATCAACACACAAAACATCACCACCAAAATCCTCTGTGACAATTTCATGTTGCAGCAGATCATTACGGACCTTTTGTGGATTAGCCTCTGGCTTGTCGCATTTATTTACCGCGACGATGGTCGGACAACCAGCCGCCTTGGCGTGATTTATGGCTTCGACCGTTTGCATCTTCACCGAATCATCGGCGGCAACAACCAGCACCACAATATCGGTAATATTGGCGCCGCGTGACCGCATTTCGGTAAAGGCTTCGTGGCCCGGAGTGTCGATAAAGGTGATAACGTTACCGGCCATTGTTTTAATCTGATAGGCGCCAATATGCTGGGTAATGCCGCCAGATTCACCTGCCGCAACATCGGTGCGGCGAATCGCATCCAGCAAGCTGGTCTTGCCGTGGTCAACATGTCCCATCACCGTGACAACTGGTGGCCGTGGCTGCAGGCTTGCTGGATCATCATCATTGCCAGACAAGCCAATTTCAATGTCAGACTCAGATACGCGCTGCACACGGTGGCCAAATTCGCCAGCAACCAATTCAGCGGTTTCACCATCTATGGTTTGCGTCGCAGTGGCCATGATGCCAAGCTTCATCAACTCTTTAACCACATCTGCGGTACGTTCAGCCATCCGGTTAGCCAGTTCGCTTACCGTTATAGTGTCAGGAACGACCACATCACGCACCTGCTTTACTTGTGGTTGGTCTTCACGCATCCGGGCTTTTTCGCGCTGGCGTTTGACTGAAGCCAACGACCGTTGACGGCGGCTGTCATCACCTGACAGGGCTTGGGTAATCGTCATTTTTCCAGATTGACGACGCCCGCCCCCTTCGCGGCGTGCGGCTGGGCGGCGCGGGGCCATTTCGTCGGCCTCACGGCGGCGGCGCGATGCCACATCACCTGGCGCTGATGCGCCTGCCGGGGCGGCCCTAAATGTATCTGTTGCCAGATGGTTATTAGTAGTTTGTTGTTGGCGGGCGTTGGCTTCGGAATGTTTGCGCGCATCTTCAGCGCGACGGCGGGCTTCCCCGGCTTCAATTTCCTGCAACTCAGCCAGTTCGGCAGCGCGGCGACGTGCCACCGGATCCATTGATTCTTCCGGTTCAGTAGGTGCCACTTCCACTGGTGGTTCTTCTGGCGTTGGCGCGGCCTTTTCCGCGGCCGCCACCCGGTCAGTTGCCAGCGTCACATCTTCATCATCTGGTGCGCTTGCGGCTGGCTTTTTCAGGCCTTCTTGCAGCGCCCGCACGCGGGCAGCCCGTTCTTGAGCGGTAAGACGGTCATCGGCCAAAGGCGGCGTTGCCATCGGTGCGGCTGGAGCTGGGGTGGCCACTGTGGGGGTGGCTGGCGCTTCGACAGCGGCCGGCGCAGCAGTGCGTGACGGCGCTGCCGGGGCGCGCTTGCGGCGCACTTCAACCTGCACTGTTTTGCGGCCAGTGCCGATAGCCGGGCCAGCACGCAGCTTGCTGGCATCAATATTGCCAAGCGTCAGCTTGCCGCCTGATAGGCTTAGCTTTTTTGTCTTACCGCTATCGTCACTCATTTCGAACCTTTCTTGGCACCTAACCGGACTATGCTATAATAGCATGCCGACTGTCTGTACCGCTTCGCCTAGGTGATACACCCGTCTGGCAGGTCATTACAACCCACAGCGCTGTAAAACCCATCCAATCTTAAAATCTCTTGATGTAATATATCACTCAATTTTTGGGCGCCTGGCGCTGTAGATGCACGCACACCAACAAATGCCAGACTATCACGGCCACAAATTTGGCCCAATTCAATGGCGCTAAAGCTGCGCGATATCCAGAGCACAGCTAATTTTGACCGTAATTTTTCAGTTTCACGGGGCGAGGCATCATCCGCCGCCAACAGCCCAAGACATTGGCCTTCAGCCGTTAATTTACCGGACCCACCGAGCAAAATGCCGGCACGCCGCGCCATCCCAGCAACCGATAGGACCCGCGCGCGCAATTGCCCACCAATAACACCAATCGCGTTATCATCGCTTTCCAGACCAGCCCCAAGCGTGCGTTTGAAATGACCGCGCTTTTGTGCGGTGCGGATGGCATCTTCGCGCGCCACCACCCACGCCCCACGGCCTGGCAAACGCCCAGCAAGATCGGCTACCGCATAGCCATTAGGCGCCGTTACAAAACGGATTAACCGATGCGGGGGTAGGGTTTGCCCGGTGCTGATACAGGTGCGCTCTGCCATGCCAAAGTCCCATACATGGCTTAGCTGTCAAGATCGGCGGCCGGGGCCGCGTCACTGTCTGCTGGTTCATTCGCATCTGCGGATTCGGCGCCTTCATCGGCAAACCAATGTGCCCGTGCCGCCATAATAATATCACCTGCTTCGGTATCATCGGTCAGCCCATGCTGACCAAGATATTGCAGTAACTCTTCATTATCCAGATCAGCAAGATCATCAAGCGTACGGACATCATTTTCCGCAAGCGTCAACATCATGCCTAGGCTGATATATTCAAAGGCTCGCAAATCATCCGATACTTTCAATGCATCCAGCGCCGCATTAATACGATCAGCTTCACGCGTCACATATTCGGTGGCACGATTTTGCAGTTCGGCAGCGATATCTTCGTCAAAACCTTGAATGCTCGCCAATTCATCTAAGGTGCTTTCCGCAATATCTTCCGGGAACACAAAGCCTTCGGCAACCAACAGATGAGCAATCACATCATCAATATTCAGCGCCTCGATAAAACGGGCTGAACGTGTCTTGAATTCTTCTTGGCGGCGCTCTGATTCTTCTGCCTCGGTCAGGATATCAATATACCAGCCAGATAATTGCGATGCCAAACGCACATTCTGGCCACGCCGACCGATGGCAAGGCTAAGCTGGTCATCAGGCACCACAACTTCCATACGGCTTGCGACTTCATCCATTACCACTTTGGCAACTTCTGCCGGGGCCAAGGCATTTACGACAAATGCGGCTGGGTCCTCTTTGTAGGGAATAATTTCGACCTTTTCGCCCTGCAATTCGCCAACTACGGCCTGCACCCGGCTACCGCGCATACCCACACAGGCACCCACAGGATCAATCCCCGGATCATTTGATAAAACCGCAATTTTAGCGCGGCTACCAGCTTCGCGAGCGACCCCTTTAATTTCGATAATACCATCATAGATTTCCGGTACTTCCTGAGTAAACAGCTTGGCCATAAATTCATTGCACGCACGCGACAAAAAGATTTGTGGGCCGCGTGGTTCTTCACGCACATCAATGATATAGGCGCGCACACGATCGCCTTGCCGCAGATTTTCACGGGGGATCATTTCTTCACGGCGAATCACAGCTTCGGCACGGCCAAGATCAACCGTAATCGAATAGCTTTCAGCCCGCTTTACTGTGCCCACAACAATTTCCCCGACACGGTCCTTATATTCAGCAAATTGGCGCACCCGTTCGGCGTCACGCACTTTTTGCGAAATAACCTGCTTGGCGGTTTGCGCGGCAATGCGGCCAAATTCAATCGGCGGCAGGGGCTGGCGCAAAAATTCACCAACCGCCAACGGGGGGGTTTGACGGGCACCGTCTTCGGCACTCATCTGGGTGGCTTCATCTTCAACCTCGTCAACAACCTCCATCCAGCGTTCAAGGGCAATCGCGCCAGATTTGCGATCGATCATCACCCGAATGTCGCGATCTAGGCCATATTTTGCACGGCCGGCTTTTTGAATGGCTTCTTCCATGGCCAGCATGACTTCTTCACGCTCGATGGATTTTTCACGCGCCACAACATCTGCAACCTGAATGAGTTCAAGGCCCGGAATTAATGATGTATCCATTGTCATCTCACTTCTTTTAGATCTTTTGAGCTATGCGCCTAGGCGCTACCGGTTCTTTCTAAAATTTCAGACGGGTCTATCCGCCCAGCTTCAATATCATCAAAAGCAAATTCAAATCTTCCAAATGTCGTTTCAAGACTGACCAGTCCTTGTGCGGTCACCCCACCAAGTCGGCCGTTAAAACGGCGCCGACCATCACGCATCAGCCGCAAGGTAATCTTCGCCAATTCGCCTTGAAACCGGTCATAATCGGCCAGCTTTGTTAACGGGCGATCAATACCCGGCGAGCTGACTTCCAAAACATAGGCACTGGAAATCGGATCTTCGACATCAAGCAGGGCTGACACATGCCTACTAATCTGCTGACAATCTTCAACCGTCATTTCACGATCATCTTTTGGTTCTGCCATGATCTGCAGCTGGTTACGGCCGGTCTGGCCACCAGAATACAACACCCGCACCAACGAATAGCCGAGCCCTTCAATCGCCGCTTCGATGATCTGACTTATCTTGGTTTCGACCAATAGACACTCTTTATATCTGCAGGCTCGTCGCCTTTGTGCCTATCAAGGCCGGGCGGACAGCGCCAAATTTACCAGCAAACCACCGACAATAAAAAAGTGGGCCAGCGGCCCACCATCAAAATGCGACAGTTATAATACGCCTGTTATACCGTGCATCGCATCAGAATGCAAGCCTTCTGGTGGTTGTGCTGATGGTCTTAGGCGGCGCGTTCAAAAACAAACCATGCCGGTTGGCGCGCAGCACGTTCAGCCTTTTTCATATAGCGCGTTTCTGGCAAGTGCGGCGGCCGTTGGCGCCAATCTGCGGGGCAGCGGGCGGTCCAGCAAAACGCCGGTTGTGCTATGGCGTTTTGTAATAGCCAGCCTTTTGCTGTCGGATCATCGCTTGCCAATACCAACTGGCCGCCAGGGCGAATTAACTGCGCCAATTGCTGCATCATTTCAGGTTGCAAAATGCGCCGCCCCGCATGACGCTTTTTTGGCCATGGATCTGGAAACATGATAAAGACGCTGCGCAGACTAGCCGCCGGCAAGGCTGAAAGCATCAACCTAACGTCATCATCCCAAATACGAATATTGCGCAAATTGCCTGTCGATATATGCCGCAATAAACTTGCCACACCATTCACAAAGGGCTCGGCGCCAATGAAATTGATGTCAGGCATTGCCGCGGCCAGACCAGCCAGATGTTCACCCCCCCCAAAACCAATCTCAAGCGCTAGATCAGCATTCTTGTCAAATTGCGTTGCCAGCGGCCGGGTGATGTCAAATCGCAAAGGCGGCAACATGTCAGCCAACAGCGTTTGCATGCCAGCACGCAGCGGCCGGCCTTTGCGGCGGCCATAAAAACGCGGACCGGCCTCATGATCTGTCATGTCATGCCTCACAAACGCTATTGGGTAACGCGCCCGACCACAGCCTTAGGCGACCGCTGCCTGCAACGCCTCAACAAGGTTGGTTGCTTCCCAGCTAAAGCTGCCCGCGCCAGCCTCACCAGCCACTCGGCCAAAGTGACCATAGGCGGCAGTTGGCGCATAAATTGGCGCATTAAGCGATAGATGCTGGCGAATACCGCGCGGCGTCAAATCCATGCAATGGGCCAACGCCTCTTGCAGCCGGGCATCATCGACAGCACCGGAGCCGTGGGTATTAGCGAATAGCGACACCGGCTGCGCCACACCAATGGCATAGGCAAGCTGAATGGTACATTTTTCAGCCAAGCCAGCGGCCACCACATTTTTGGCAAGATAGCGGCTGGCATACGCCGCCGAACGGTCGACCTTTGTCGGGTCTTTACCAGAAAATGCGCCGCCGCCATGCGGGGCCGCGCCGCCATAAGTATCAACAATGATTTTGCGGCCAGTCAGGCCGGCATCACCATCTGGACCACCAATAATAAACTGGCCGGTTGGGTTGACCAAAAGATCATCCGCGCCGACCATCCACCCATCCGGCAAAATATCAGCAATAACCGGCGTGACTAACGCCCGAATATCGCTTTGTGTGGCATCTTTATCATGCTGCGTTGACAGCACAATTTTATGCGCCCCAATTGGTCGGCCATGATCATCATAAACAAGGCTGATCTGGCTCTTTGAGTCGGGCCCAAGAAGTGAATCTGGATCGCTTTTGCGCAGTTCTGCCAACCGTTTCAAAATTTGGTGCGAATAATGAATGGTAGCTGGCATCAAAACATCTGTTTCGCGGCACGCGTAGCCAAACATTAGGCCCTGATCACCGGCGCCTTCATCCTTGTTGTTCCCCGAATCAACACCCATCGCAATATCGGCAGATTGTTCATGAAGATAATTCTGAAATTCAAAATGTGCGTGATGAAACTTGTCTTGCTCATAGCCGATATCTTTGACCGCGGCGCGTACCGCAGGCTCTATTGCCGCCATAATCCCGGCCAGTTTTTCTGCGCTGGCCCGCACTTCACCGCCCAGAATCACCCGGTTTGTCGTTGCGAAAGTTTCACAAGCCACCCGCGCTTCTGGTTCAGCAGTTAAAAACAGGTCAAGAACCGTATCCGAAACACGGTCGCATAATTTGTCAGGATGTCCTTCAGACACAGACTCAGAAGTAAAGATATAGCTCATACTATGGCCTCAAGATTAGTCTAACTGAATGTTATGGATATTATCTATTCCGAACATACTGCCTATGATCAACAACCCTCGCAATCATGGCAATCACCAAACACATAATGAAAAATAAGCCATTTCCCCAGCGGGCAAACACCGGTGTAGTCAATACTGGCGGCACAGTAATGTCAAGATAGGCTTTGTCACCAAGCGGGATAACCCCAAGCTGGCGTCCATATCCGTCAAAAGCGGCGGTGATACCGGTATTTGCCACCCGTAACAGTGGCACGCCTTCTTC
>Ga0181601_10004909_pt1 | contig 11153 bp, 5 predicted proteins | sample 041ome_8_FD_133020 | JGI IMG/M metagenome (GOLD analysis project Ga0181601, IMG submission 133020) | Coastal salt marsh microbial communities from the Groves Creek Marsh, Skidaway Island, Georgia - 041407BS metaG (megahit assembly) | ecosystem: Environmental > Aquatic > Marine > Intertidal zone... | reverse complement strand
AGATCCCGGCACAATGGTGCTCGATTCGCCTGGCACAGTGCTGGTGTCTCCTGGATAAGCACTGAAATCCTCTGGCACTTCAGATGTAGATCCCGGCACAATGGTGCTCGATTCGCCCGGCACAGTACTCGTCTGAGCGGGATAGGCACTCGTACCACCTGGTATGGTGCTCGACTCGCCCGGCACAGTGCTCGATTCGCCCGGCACAGTACTCGCGTTTGGCGACGCCGGGTACGACGACGACGGTGCTGGATATCCAGACGGATAAGACGAATGATTAACGATCGTTGGCTTTTCAACGACGGCAACTTGAGTCACTTCCAAACCAGCTTCTGTGAGCTCGGTACGAAGTTCGCTGCTCGCTGCAGGATTGTTGCTGATGTCGTTAAGGGCGCCAACGACACTTTTAGCCATCTCCGAAGACTCAACTTGTGCGGTAAAGCTGACTTCAATACCCGCGGACGGTGCGCCCAACTGGACGACGTCGCCAGATAAAAGATGCGTGCTCAGGCCCGTGATGAGAATGTCAGAGAAATCGATGCCGAGATACGTCGAAACACCAGCCCTGAATGCCATGTTGGCGGAAACATCGAAAGTAGCGAGCGTATATCCATCAAAGACAATCGAACTTGTAATTCTGTATGCTTCGGACGCTGCATCTGAAGAGTCGGTTGGATAATCGTTCGATGACGGGTAATCGCTGTGGAAACCAGGTCGTGGTGCAGTGTCGTTATCTCCTGCACCATCATTGTCGTCATGGGAGATTTGAATCGCTTCCTCAATCGTTTGCAAGAAGGACTGTTCGCTGGTTTGCGGTGGTTCTGATGACACCTCCGTAACCTCTGTCAAACCCGAACTGATCAAATCACTGGTGAACGCATCGACGCTTGTATCATTGGCTTGAGTTGACGAAGAAGTCTCAGTGTCGTTTGTTGAACCGCCACTCAATTGCTGCAAGGCGCCCTCGAGCTTGGCTGCTTCCTCTTCTTCATCCACCACGATTTCGTAATCGATCACGACAGAGCCGGAGGATGCGGCTCCCAAGCCCAACATTGCTTGTTCCTTGACTGCACGCTCACCGCTGCCGTTTCTCACAGAAATAATTCTAATGGAATCCACTGACAGCGGCTGGCTAGACGATCTTGACAAAAAGTTTGCCAGGGCTTCTCTGAATCCGTCTTGCAGGTCGTCTGTGAAGCTTTCCGCCGAGTAACCAGTCAGCTTAGTTTCACATGAAACGACATCCACCGTCTTTGTAACAGTCTTGGTCACGACTCTCGTCAGGTTGGTGTTCACTTCAGAGGTAAGTTCCAACTTGGGAGAGCCAAACGCTTCGACAAAACTGACTGCACTCAGACCTCTAAACTGCAAAATACGAACGAAATTTTTCGCCTGCGCGCTCCCTCTGTCACGCATGAAAATCAGAGCTTCTGTAATGTCCTCTGCAAGTGCGACTTTCTTTGTGGCGAGCATGTACGAAAAGGTCACTGCCTTCGAAGACGAAGTCACGTTCTTAAGTGCGTGGTGAATGGACACCACCGCACTGTTGGAAGCACCCACGGTGAAGAATTCGCCCATCGAGTTCGTCAAAATGTCGATAGCTTTGTCATTCATTCCACCGACAGTGTATCCATCCAAAGTCATTCTGCCGCTAATGGCGATGTACTTATCGTCATCAATGTCGTACTTTGGATCCTCTGGCTCCAAGCGCTGCTGAGGATCTGTGACGAAGGGCTTTTCAGAAATTACGGCCACCGACACCGATCTCAATCCTGCTCGGACCAGCTGATTGATCAAATCTTGGTCGCTACCTTGTTCGCGTTCCGCGTCAGCTAAGAGATCAAACGTGAGTTTTGCCTTCGACTCCGATGGCGCCAAAACGACGAAGTGGATCTCCAACGCCGCGCGCTTCGACTGCACACCGACTATGCTTCTCGTGCTGACGATGATGACATCCTCCACTTGAGAATCGGTGAAACTAGCTAACCCATCTACGAAGGCTTGGCGTTCATTGTCGTCAAAGCTTGAAGTGGTAAACGCATCAAGAACAACCGCGCTCGAAACAATATATTGATCATCGATCGACTCGCTGCGTCGTTGTTCTTCCTTTTGAGGTTCCTCATCCGCCACACTATCGTCTGGGTATCCGTCCGTCACGCCGTTGTCTGGATATTCATGCGGCTCGCTTTCGTCTGGATAACTGTCTTCGCTCGGGTACGGAAAATTTGCGTAATAACCCTTTGACGGCACCTCAATGCTGACGTGGTAGCCTAATCCGGCCGGAAGGTCCGGTAAAACTGGAGCTTCGCCTCGCGGATTGCACATCCGATCACTATTCACCTTGTAGTACGTTGCTGCGCCTGCTAATCCATTCTTCGTGTTGGAAGATTCAGTCCAAACGTGCGCTTTCAGAGCAGCTGGAAGCTGTAAGAGCTCGCAGTGAGACGGCACATCTGCCCACCCATCAAAATAGTTGAAGGCGTGACACATCTTCGTCTTGTCACACGCCCCAGCACACTGGTCTTGTGTGATATCCGTAAAACTAAACTCATACGGGTCCATGCAACGCGTGATGGAAGCGACGGAACCCTCTCGTTCGATAGATCCTTCGTCACTGCACAACTGGCACTTGTCTTCTTCAAAGCTGAACGCTCGACAGCCTTCAGTGTTTCGGCAAGTAGTCGAACACTCCTTCAAAGAATCAGCCCTCGTTCTACCCAAGTCGCTACAGACGGCTGTGTCTGATCGAGCACACGAACTTGCATCCAGTTCCATGTGAATTCTAGGCTTGCCGTGCAACGCAGTCGCGTTGTAGGGCGTGATGAACAATGGTGCGTGGGCGAGCTTGCCTTCTCGGTACGTGTACATGCTGTGGCTCGTGCAGTCTGGGGCGTGCAGCACCTTGCAAGTCGTGATTCCCATACCGCAGTTGGCTCGTCCTGTAGAAGGAGACGCCATGCCCAGGACAGGGATCGACTTGATCTTGCTAGGATCGCTCTTCGCGAACACCGCCGCGAGCAACGATGAACTTACCGCCAGGATTTTAAGAGCGCCTTGGTGGCTACGCTGTCTATTCGACTTGAGTCGCTTGTCTTCTACCCTGTCGTTCGCTTCACCGGTACCGTACGCCGCTATTTGAGCATCACCTACGAGCGATTGCTTCACATTTGCGTCTGCCGAGCTTTCACCTCGCACGAGAGCGAAAACAGCGAAAGCGGCTACGCTCGCGCAAATCACCGCCGGCAAGCCGATGCTCGCACCAGCCGCAACTTTTGACTTTCCGAGCGCTGCGACTGCGTTAGCAAACGAACGAGGCGCTTCATACGTCGAACCGAGGGCGCTCTGCTCCTGTCCTATCCTAACCTCAAACTTGATTGGCTCAGAGACCATTGAAGAACTAAACCACGGAGCCTCAACAGTGTACGGAGTCCTCGACTTGATGTCGCCACCCTTTGCAAGTAACAGTTGACGCGGCTTTCCGTGCCATTTTTGGAACAGTTTCAGTTCTGGACCGTAGTTCCATCCTCGTTTATCGCTAGCGACGGCGATGAACTCGTAATCCCCGCTCGACACGCACACCATTTGATGCTTTGTCACACCCAAATCACCCGCCTCGAATGGGGATGCCATTGTTGTCACTTCGCGGCCTTCGGAGTCGCGAATCATCCAAGACATACCCTGTGGTGGTACACCATCGCCGTACGTGGCAGATGTGAGCAACACTGAAAGCTGGGCTTGACCCACGGGGCAATCAGAGGGTATGTGAAACGTGTACCGTCCGCTCATGTACATGCTATCTCTCGTCTCATCCGTGCTCGCGAAATACACCGTGCTGTAGTCTCGTAACAGCGAATTCGAGGACGCGAGAGCGTAAACGTAACCGTCCTGGGATGGCGCTTCATCTTTGCTCACGCGAATGGCGACGCGATTGCGCGTGGAACCATAACTTGTCTCCCCGCTGATTTGCAAGTGATAGGACGCGCCGCGAATAAGACAAAGCTTCTTCTCGCCGTTTGAATGGCTCTTCCACTCGCTGACGAGCACGCCTGTATCAGCGTAGAGCTTGTGCTCTATGCGTCGAGACACGCCAGCCTCACGCGCAAAACCCGTGGTGAAGACGACGTTTTCGCACGATCCCAGTTCTTTGCCGAGCGTCGCGCTCAAATCGGCGTCATCCGCGAAAGATTTCGTAATCTTGGCGTACGAGAGCGCATTGGTCGGTCCCTTTTGATCGCTCAGAAGCAAGGTTTGACCGTCCACGCTCTCCACATGCAACTCAAAATCACCGCGGGCGTCCCGCTTCGGCGAACCGACGACATGCATCTCCGTCGGTCGGTCGAGGTTCAAGCACGCGAACTGCGCCCCGCTCTCCTCAAACGAAATCGATCGCTCCTTTCCATTCTCCTCGCGCAAACGCACGCTCACCCGCCCACCAACGGGAAGATTCACCTTAAACCTGACGTCTTCGCACTCCTTCTCATCGCCGAGCGCGATGCTGCGAGACAGGTACTCTTGCTGTCGAACGCGATCCAAAACTTCCTCAACACCCTCGCGCCGCACGCGCATCTTCGTCGATACCGTCGCCGTCGTCTCGGCATCGCCAGGCATCGCCTGCGCGCCACCGAACACTGCACACGCTACCCCACACGCGATCACCATCGCCGTTCGCGTCCACGTGCCTCTTCGTCGTCGGTGCGGCTGCCGTTCTCGTCCAGTGGTGCGCATCGGCATGATCGCAGCACCCTCGACGACGACTTCATCTTTCGCTTGACCACGCATCGAAGTCATCACAGCGTCGTCGCTCGACGTCGTCGCCTCATCGCAACGATCGCGACGATCCATCTCGCGCGCGCGGGCGGCGTCCTTCGTCCTCCCGCGTCGTCGGTCGACGCGCGTCCGTCTAACGTCGCACCGCTGCGGGGTGTTGCGCGTCCAGAAAACAAAGAAAACATACTGTAGAGTAAAAGCCGAGATCAAATAAAAAATGAGAACATCATCGTGTATATAAACACTTCTTTCATAGGTCTAGATCATCTATTATACTAAACCCGACTGTTTTGGGTCCGAAAACCACATGGATATATGGCCTACAATACGTTATAGTATGAGAAGAGAGAAGAGTCAACGGCAACGGTATGTCGTACGACAACGTCAGAGCGCGCATGGCGCCGACGGCCGCCTCCGCTGCCGATGACGACGACCGAAACGTCGAACGCGTCGTCGTTGACGACGTTCTCGATGAAAACTTCGACCGGTTACGCGCCGCCATAGAGCTCCGCGCCGAGCGAAGTCTCACCAAAAAGTCGAATCGCATTCGAGTTCGCGCGTGGTTGGCGAAACTGTGCGCGCGAGAGCACGCGCGGGAGCTCAAGAGGAATCGGAACCGACACGCGAGATTGCTGTTGGAGATGCTTCGACGCGGGGACGGCGGGTTGGGGCGACCGTTTGACGCGATGCCGGGGGATGGGCGGTTGGGGAGGTTCGCGTGGGAGGACGCGACGTTGTACGGCGTGGACGTGGACGGGCCGTTTAGCGTCGAGGCGGAGGAGCGATTGATGCGCGGGGAAACGATGGGTGATGATGATGAGTTGGTGCAAACGAAGGTACGACGACGTCGCAATGGAGCGAACGCGGGACCGTCGTCTTCGTCTGCGTCGTCGTCTCGGCGCGAGGCTCAAGGAGAAGAACGCTCCGCGGCTGCTCCGCGGAATGGACGAGCGCCACCAAAGATATTCGAGCGCGTGGATGAGGTGGACGTTATTTTAAACGACGTGATATCGGCCACGGGGTCGAGGTTAAATAGTTTACGCGCGGTGGAACCGGTCGAACGGCGCGGCACGTCTCGCGCGCCGCCGTCGACGAAGAATCGGTCCGCCGCTGCGTTGCAAGCCGAAATTGAAGAGTTGCGAGCAAACGTGAGACGTCTCGAGGCCAAGTCTGCGCGACAAGCGTCGAAAATCGTGACACTCGAGGAGAAATTGGTTACAGAGCGCAAAGCTTGCAACGAGGAGTTGTCAATAGCGCGACGCCGCCGAGAGAAGAAGGAAATCGATGACATCGTCGCTTCGCTAGGGCAACAGTCCCTATCATCGTCTCCTTTGAAAAATGTCCACGCGACAGCTCGCAGTGGGGAGGATTTCGATGATTTCATAGCCAACTTTGTCGCCGAGACGGAGCGTCTGCGACAGAGTTTAGTGAAGAGTAGCGCTGTGGGCGATGGTCTTTACGGAGTTTATTAGACGTTGTGATTTGTATTAACATTAAAGGCCGTAAAGCTTGGCGTACTTATCCTGCAAGTAAGCCACAAACTCGTCCGCATCGAGCGGTTTGCCGGTGACGAGCATCATAAGCTCGTCCGCCGAGTCGCACTCGGATCCGCGCTCGTGCACGTTGACGCGCAACCACTCGCGAAGTTCGGAAAATTCGCCTCGTTGAATCTTATCTTCGAGCGAATCGATCGACCGCTTCGCCGCGTTGAAAATATTGCACGCGAGAATGGCGCCGATGAGATAGGTTGGAAAGTAGCCGAACGCGCCGCTAGACCAGTGGACGTCTTGAAGAACGCCTTCAGAGTCCTTTTCAATGTCGACACCGAGATACGCCTTCATCTTTTCGTTCCACAACTGCGGCAATTGCTCCACCTTGATGGAACCGTCGAGGAGACCCATCTCGAGTTCGGTTCGGAGAATGACGTGAAGCGGGTACGTCACCTCATCCGCCTCGACTCGGATCACGGATGGGTTCTTCACCGTGTTGAAGCCGGCGTACAAGAGCTCTGGTGTGACGTCTTCAAATTCCTCTGGAAAAGATGTCTTGAGTTCGCCGAGGAGGTAGTGCATAAACGGCTCGCTCAAACCAACCATGCGCTCCCAGAGCAAAGACTGTGACTCGTGCACGCCCATACCGTGCGCCTCGGACACTGGTTGACCAATGTATTCCGCCGATCGACCTTGCTCGTAGAGCGCGTGACCGGTTTCGTGTATGCAACCGGTGAGCGACTCGGCCAAATCCGTCGACTTGTACCTCGTCGTCATTCTCACGTCGTTTGGGCCGCACCCACCGGTGAAAGGGTGCACGCTCACGTCGAGCCGACCCTTGGTCAAATCAAAACCCAACGCGAGGGCGACGCGTTTCGCCAATTCCGCTTGCTTTTCAATGTCGAATTCCCCGAGCAAAGGGTTCTTCGCGCCACTCTTCTCGAGCGCCATTGGCGTCTTCTTCGCGTACACCTTGCCAAGGAGCGGCACCACACCCTCACGCACGACACCAAAAATCTCATTCAACCTCTCCGTCGTCAACCCACGTTCGTAATCATCCATGGATGCGTCGTACGTCTTCGTTCCCGGTTTCACCAACTCGCACCGCTGGCGTACCAACGCCACCCACTCGGCCAAAACTGGCGAAAACGCCGAGTAATCCGAACCCTCCCGCGCCTTTGCCCAAACCTGATACCCACGACTTCCCAATTCCGCCTGTTTCTTTGCCATCTCACCCGGAATCCTCGTCGCCTTTTCGTACGCCTCCATCGCCCGTTTCACGTTCGCTCGATCCTTTCCATTCGTCAACGCGCCGCCGCTCTCCGCCTCCTTTACCGCGTCCCGCAACAACCTCCCGAGCTCTTCGCTCGTCGCCCGTTCGTGAATCACCCCCGCCAGCGTCGCTTGCGCCGCCCCTCGCGCGCGCGCCGCTCCTTCCCCGCTCGGCATCATCGTCAGTTCGTCCCATCCCGCCAACCCGGCGAGGTGTTCGAGGTGCGAGAGCTCTTCGAGTTTGGTTTTCAGTCCTTCGTACCCATCGCGTTTCGTCGTCGCCATCGTCCTCGTCGTCCTCCTCGTCGTCGTCCTCGTCGTCGTTCGCGCGCGCGCGTTCGCGGTGGTTTTCGCGACGATCCGCGGTGCGCCTCGAGCGATGACACGCATGCGACGCGTCGTCGAGTGACGAACGCGCGCGTGCGTCAGCCCCCCCTCAGATGTCGACGCCGCGAATAGCTTTGTCGTTCGCGACCCCGTCATCGCCGAGTCATCGACGACGACGACGACCGCGGTCGGTGGTTCGCGCGGTGACCCACCGTCGTCTGTTTCGTCACCGAGAGTGGGGCGGCGCGTCGAGGAGGAGGACGTCGTCGTTTTCGTCGTCGTCGTTTGCGCGAAAGGATGATGACGATGGTGGTTACTCTGTTCAACCGAAAACGAACGCGGATGACGCAGATGATGAACGGCGGATGGATCGAGTGAACGCGTCGTCGTTTTCGTCGTCGTCGTCGCCAACGTCCGAACCCGATGGAACCCCGGTGGACCCGTGGAAGACGAACGTGGGACCGAGTTTGTTGCCGAGCGCCGTCGTCGCCAACGTCGGCGCGTTTCTCTTTGGGTACCACACGGCGGTGTGTAACGCGCCGTTGACGGCGCTGGCGAACGATTTAGGGTTCGGGGACGACGACGCGTTGAAGGGGATCGTTGTCAGCGCGCTCGTGCTCGGTGGGGCGTGCGGTGGGTTGGGTGTCGGTGGGTTTAGCGACGCGTACGGGCGGAAAGCGGCGCTGACGGCGGTGAGCGCGCCGCTCGTGTTGGGATCGCTCGCGAGCGCATCCGCGACGAACGCGGCGACGATGATTGCCGGGAGATTCATCACCGGGATCGGTGTGGGCGCGTCGAGTCAGATTGTGCCGTTGTATCTGAGCGAAATCGCCCCGCCGGCGTTGCGGGGGACTTTGAATGGGTTTCGGCGGTTGGCGTACGTCTTTGGATGTTTGGCGGCGTTTCAAATCGCGGCGCCGTTAAAGGAAGCGGGAGGAGAAGGGTGGTGGCGGCCGTTGTTCTCCGACGCGGCGGTTCCCGCGGCACTGCTCGCGCTCGGTGCGTTTGTTGTCGCTCGAGAGAGTCCGGTGTGGTTGTTGACGCAAGGGGAGGAATCGGCGCGGGAAAGCAGACGGGCGCTGGCGAGTTTACAAAACATTCGCGGACGCGCGGCAAAGACGTGGCAAAATTCCGTTATGAAAAACTTTCGGGGCGCGGAAGGAGAGCAGGCGTCCGATGCAGGCGCAGATGTAAGGGGAGGAAAAGAAATCGGCGAAGCGGTGGAGCGCGGGAAAGTGTCGCGAGAACGAGCCTCGCCCGCAAGTAATCTCACGGGTTGGGACGGGTTGTGGAACGAAGAGCGAAACCGTCTGCCGCTCGGCATCGGGCTCACGCTGTGCGCCCTCGCCGCGTTCTCCGGCTCGAACACGGTGATTTTCTACGCGTCTACGGTGTTTGCAAGGGTTGGCATCGACGCGCCGGGCTTACTTACGTGGGCTGTCGGGGTGCCGAACGTTGTCGGCGGTTTCGTCGCGTTGGCGCTGAGCGATAAAGTCGGACGGCGTCCGTTGCTTCTCACTTCTTTCGGCGGCATGGCGCTGTGTTTGGGATTGCTTTCGGTTTCGGCGTACCTGACACCGAGCGATGAAATGCTCTCCTTTTGCGCCGATCCCATGGTGTCAACGGCGATGAACCAGCCGGGACTCGACGACGCCGCGTACTCGTACCAAACGCTCGCGTCGGCGGAGATTTGCGCCGACTTTTCGGATTCGACGACAATCACCGGCCCGGCGCAGCCCGAGGCAGCGGTCGCCCTCGTGACCATTCCACTGTATGTTTTATTCTTTTCTCTCGGCGCTGGGCCAATTCCGTGGTTGATTTACAACGAAATCTTCCCGACGCGGATTCGCGCGAGAGGCGTGTCCATGTGCACGGCGTTGAATTACTTGAGCAACTCAATCGTCGGCGCCACTTTCCTTCCCATGGTTGCCTCGTGGAACCTCAGCGGTTCCTACGGCTTGTACAGCATCCTTTGTGCCTCTGGCTACGTCTTTGTCGATCGTTTCGTCCCGGAAACAAAGGGTATGGAGCTCGAAAACATTGAATCGATGCTACGAGAAAACGCCGCCAAACGACAAATTTCAGATTCTCAATGATATTGATAACGCGTTGTCGCTGCTGCCGTTGTCGTCGTTGTTGTACTGGTACTTGCTTTGTAATCATTTTTAAACAGTCATTCTTCTACTCTACATTCATCTCTCTCTGTTCGTACAAACCAATCATCCATCAGATCGATACGCTGCGTTCGCGCGAGCGAGCGCGAAAAAATCCGCTTCTCCGCTCGCGCGAACGCGCGACGAGGAGTGAATCAACCTTCGCAGAGGTCATCCAAGTAACCTTTCCCGCGACGGCATCACGTTGTTTGCGCATCACCACACGAATGAATGACAAACACACCCCTACGTCCACGCTCGACGATACCGACGAATAATCAATCAAACCAAATCGACGCGGCGTTTGTCCGTTCTCAGTCAAACCGAACCGCGTCTCTAACGTCCTCATCCTCCCGTCGCCGGCGCAGAGTGATCGATCGTACGCACGTTTGCGAAACCGCTCACTCTCGCACCACCACCGCCCTCGCGTCGTCCAGGAACCCGTCCATTTATCGTCGTCGTCGTCGTCGCGCCACCGCGACTGCCACTCGCGACGTACGTCTCAGCGTATCCTTCCACCAGGAGCGTTCGAACGAACGCATCGACGATGCCGACGCACTCCCACACGACGCGCGTCGGTGAAAACGGCGTCGATGTCCGCGTCGTCCCGGACGCCGTGACGTATCGCGGCGGCGACGACAGCGGTCGAGCTCCCGTCGGCGTCGTCATCGTCGTCGAAATCTGAGGAACGGTCGACGCGATTTCGCTTTGGAGGATGATGTGATGAACCCGACCCCATTGCGCTGTTCTTGAGTCACGAACCGTTACAAGAGGCACAAACATCCGTGACCCGTGTTAGTTTCTATATAGGCAAACAGTGAAATTAGGGTTTACGCTAGGGTTTAGAAATGATGGTGGATCGCTCGGCGGCCGGCGGCGGCCTCGACACACTGTTACGACGTGCGCGACCGCGACCGATAGGACGATGTCGACGCGCGCGCCCGCGGTTGAGAGCAGCGCGGTGAAAACGCGGGAGTGCGTCTTCACGGTGAGCGTGCACCCGAGCGCGCTCGCGGACCCGCTCGCCGGGGCGAAGACGGTGTTGGATGGGTTGCTCATGCGACACGTGGGTGAGCTCGGGGGTGTGTTGATGTCGCGCGACCGCGAGCGGTTGTACGGCGGTGACGAGGACGACGAAGAGGGT